>Ga0256405_10002939_pt1 | contig 36889 bp, 33 predicted proteins | sample RumenRJG_02DNA_FD_189096 | JGI IMG/M metagenome (GOLD analysis project Ga0256405, IMG submission 189096) | Bovine rumen microbial communities from Lethbridge, Alberta, Canada - RJG_02 | ecosystem: Host-associated > Mammals > Digestive system > Stomach > Rumen | place: Canada: Alberta...
ATGCGTTTAGATTCAATGCTGCAGACGCATTACTTTCTGTTGACAAGGCCGCGGATGTTAATGCGCTGACAAACGGACTTCCATCGGAGATGACAATTAGGCTTGTTGGAATTCATGAAGATTAGCAGGTGCCGAGGGTGGCGCGGGTGAGGTAGTCTGGGGAGAGGTGATAGCCGGTGCCGCGGATGGTCTTGATGACATCGGCGTGGCCGATGGACTTGAGTTTGCGGCGGAGAGTGCAGATGCAGGGAGAAATGGTGTCGCTTCCAGGCGGGTCAGTGTTCCCGAAGACTGTTGTGGGGATGACATCGCGAGGGAGGGTACTGTATGGGTGCTTAATAAAGTATTTCAGGAGCAAGCATTCGTGGTTGTTGAGAGTCGCTGATTTGCTGCCTGCATTGATAATGTGCCGTTTGATGTCGAGCATTATCTTGGCTACTTTGCGATGGGGCTTTGCGCTCTCTCGGCGGTAGGTGTAGAAGGGGCCGCGGCTTGCGTCCTCTTCACGGACATATCCCAGCTTCAACAGAATCTTGTGAAGTTTGCCAAGCGCATCGCGCCCGCGCTCATGGATCTGTATGCCGGTTTTTGCTGTTTTCATTTCCGTGCGGCTCCTTGTCCAAGTCACCAGAGGTTGTTCTTCCAGAGAATCTTCAGCATGAAGTCTGAGGACATCTCGTGTCGGGTTGTCTGGGCCCAGGTGTGATGCTGCTCCAACTCCGTGTCGGTAAGCGACGGGAAGAATTCGTTCGCGTACCAGATCCAGCTGGATCTGGCCATGCCATAGAGATTCGTGTATGCCGGAAGTGTTACTTCGTCGGATATCCGCACGAGGCGCATGATGGAGTTGGATGCCGCTTCCCTGCTCGAGAATGCCGTGTCGAATTCCATCATGAGATGTGCGGCGACGAGATCGTTCGAGTTGGACGCGAACCTCGCTTGCGCGAGCTCGTAGACATTCGAGTAGTTGCCCTGTTTCCAGTCCTGCGTGACGGCTTCGACAGTGTTTGAGGAAGGCGTTGCGCAGAGTGTCGCAGCGGCGATCGTCGCGAGTGCAGAGAGGATTGTCGTTGTCTTGTGGTTCATTTGTCTCGTCCTTTCGTTATCTATGTTTTCTGTTTTGATTTTTTTTGGGGCATGGCATGGGGCATCGGCTAAAAGCCGAATTCGCCCAGGCCCATGTAGATTAGCCCCGGGGAGACGAAGTAGAAGTTGTAGTCCACTGTGTAGGAGTAGGGGTCGTGGTTATCCGCCGGCAGGTTGTTCGGCCAAAGCCGCTTTACCTTGTCGTCCGCCACGTTCCACATTGCCTTTGCACAGGCGGCGCAGTTTGAGGAGATGTTGACGCCTGGTGCGGCAAGCCCTGTGCCGCAATCCCAGCTCATCGTCGCCGTGGCATCGTTGTCTACTCCTATATACTGCGACATGTTCTGCCGGAAGTTGTTGACTCCGATTAGCTGCGACCCGAATCCGACTGTCATGTTGCTCAACTTTGCCATCCGCGTCGGATAGCCGTAGAAGGTCGCGACAGCGCCGAAGCCAGACAGGTCGTTCACCTGGTTGTAAAGCCATGTCGTTTTGCGCTGCTGGTTGTCTGGCCGTCCGAGATAGTCGCCTGCGCCTTCGCGGACGAACCATTTCAATCCAAACATCGGGCTGTTCCGCGTTTCTCTGTCGTATTTGATGCAGAGGTTTGTCATGATCGTGTGTGTTATGGCGAGGTCGCTTATGAATATGTCTTCGACTCCTGCCCCGCACACCGGAAGGACGACATTGGCCTCCGTCCACGGAGAGCCGCCGACGCGCCCCCTAAAGCGGTAGATGCCGCCTTTCTTGGGGTTTCGGAACTCTGCGTCGATGGGCGATATCGAGACGAGTGAGCCGCTCGCCTGTGGTATTGCCTCGATTAGCTCCCATTCGCCTGGAAGATCATACACGAAGACTCCCTCTGGCTCGAGCTCGAGATTCATGTAGACAGTGAAGTTGGCGATGGAAAATCCGTTCTCGCCAAGTGTTGCAACATTGCAGAAAGGCACGACGAGATGCTTGTCCGGCGCAAGACTGTTGGTGATCGAGAATGGACAGGCCGTCTCGCCGATGAAGGGCGGAGGATTGGTGCTAATCCCTGCGACCGGAGAATCCACGTGGAGATACTTGACGGATGCGACAGTTAGCGACTGGGTTGCGGTGAACGTCTCGCCGCATACTGTCACGCTCGCGGCAAACTTGACGTCATCGAGCGTGTCGCTCGTCGAAATGCCGCGCACGGAGAGCGTCTGTGCGTTTATCGTCTCTATGGATACATGATTTGCGCCTTCGACGCACTCTATCGTTGGAAGCGCGTCCACGTTGTATGGGGCGGTTAGGGCGACGGATACAATGTTCGTCTCTCCGTTGCGCATGATGACGGAGGGCGCAGAGATCGTAAGCCACTCTAAGGGACGGACCGGGGCGCATATTCGCCAGATGCCGTTTGTCAGCAACGCGAAGCATCCGTCGGGATATAGCGTTATTGCGGCAGTGACAGTTTCATTTGTATTTGGCAGCGCATAGAAATGCCACCACCACATTGTCTGTTCTCCGTCTGCGCCTTCGCTTCTCGCGAGCATGCTTTCCCCTTGTACGGCGGAGACGTCGCCGATTCCCGAGTCGATCTCGGTGCCCGCATCGCGAAGGTCGGCGCGTATTTTGCCGTCTTGGAAGAACCAGGTATCGGATGACATTACTTCGTTTGTTCCGAACGGGAAGGGGAATCCCGGGAAGTCTGTCTTGTTCGCGCCGAAGGGGGATGATGCGCCATGTATGTGCCAGTTCCCGACGGGGACGGCATTCGTCGGCAGTTCGACGGCGGGCGAGAAGGTTTCCGCAAGGACGCAGTAGCCATTGATGAGGTCATTCGTGGTCAGCGTCGGGACGCCTGTGTGTTGGAGCCGCTGCAGAAGAGCGCTATGTTGCATCATTGCCGCCATGCCGTTTCGCTGTGGGACTATCGGCCCGTGATTTGGAAATGTGGAGGGCCCTCCGGCGTTAAACAGGCCATTCGTCCCGCCGCTGGCATTGTTGTTGCCGTTCGTGTTGGCTTTCTGCGCTTCGACTGTCGCGATTATGGCGACGATCAGGAAAATCGCCTGTATCGCGCGCGGCAGCTTTCGTATCTGCCTGAACCCAGAGGAAACGAGCCGTTTTGTGGCGAGCCATGCGAGGAATCCGTAAAAGGCGAATCCAACGATTAACGCCACGAGATGCCAGTTTATGTTCATGGCCGACTCCTTTTATCGTATTGTGATGGTGAATCGCACGTTCTCGACTGTTTCGGTTATTTCCTCCCCGACTTCCCCGAGCCCGCGTTTTATGATCTTGGCGAGGTTCCAGCTTGGGTTGAAATCTTTCTTGTCGATGATGACAGAGGAACCGGAATGGTTGACGACGGTCTGCGCACGGTAGTCGGCGAGATATCGTGTCCCGCAGTCGGAGCCGAACGCAATATCGGCTTCGTCAAATGACAGATCGCCGTTTCCGTCGGAGTCGCATCCGATTGCGACAAGGACCTCATTGGAGATGCAGCATGTCGTTTCAAGGTTGAGTGTGAACTGCTCCAGTTTCTGGCTGTTGACATGAAGCACGACATTGGTCGACACTTCGGTGTCGGGCAGAGTCCCTTCGGGAAGATGCGGCCATGTGAACGAGTTTGCCGCGCAGGCGGCAGTCGCGGCGAGCGTTGCGATCAGTGCGGATAAGGTTTTGTGCATGGTGATAGGGCTTTTATAAAGTCTACTTGGCATTCTACCAAGTGCTGTCTCCTTGTATCGTTACTTGGAAGTAACGAATGAAAGAAAGTCGTGACTTAGCGTGACATGCGACGGTTGTCGTGTGACCCTGGGACTGTTCCACGAGTCGAAAAAATGGTAGAATAACCGCATGAGAAAAGCGCTTGTGATCGAGGATAACAGCACCGAGGCGGCGGATTACATGGCGGTGCTCAAGTCCATGGGCTACAAATGCGATATAGCTCATGCTGGGGACATCGGGTATTCCATGCTTATTGGCGGGGACTACGATGTCGCTGTCATCGACCAGGTCCTGCCCGGCATGGACGGTGAAACCATCGTCAGAAACGCGCGTCGAAACGGAATCAAAACAATCATCATCTGCGCCAGCAACCACGTGGGGAAGGCCGAGCGGCTTGAGGTGGTGCGGGCTGGAGCTGACCACTACATCGAGAAGCCAGTTTCTGCGGATGAACTAATGTCGTATGTCGCGGCGCTGGAGCGTCGTGTCGGCGGCGAGCAGTCCGTGATTGCCTATCGATCCATCGTCGTCAATAGGGCCGAGCGTACGGCATTCTGCAACGACAAGGACTTGGAGCTCAAGGGGCAGATCTTCGACTTCCTCGTGCTGTTGCTCGACAACCGAGGTAGGTACGTCCCCGCCAAGCGGATACTCAAGGAAATCTGCCCGGGTGCAAAGACCTTGGGTTTGGACGCCGTCAGGCAGGTGAAGCTGCGCCTCTGCGAGCGGCTTGAGGCCTGTGGCGCTTGGAATGTCATTGAGACGAAGAAGGGCGTTGGCTATGCGATACTCTAAAGATCCGCTCGCTCGCGCAATTTTCCGCAGGGTCGTATTCCTCGGTGCATTGATCATGCTCGTGTGGATGCCATACCATATCCGAGACACGAACGAGAAACTTGCGAAGGATGCGGTTTCTGCCTATCGGCTGAAAGGCATAGCAGATTCCAAGGATGCTCTCATGCAGGTCGTAATCGAGGCGAGGAAGTCAACATGGATTCCAACGGCGTTGTCTCTCGTCACCATCGTCTTGCTGTTGCTGGCCGCCGCGTCCATATCGAAGCCGGTGGGGACGCTTCAGTCGTTTCTTCGCGAGATCATACACGACTTGCGAGGGCCTGTGGCGAGCTTAAAGCACAACGTGGAATACGCGCTAGCGGGATACAAGGAGCCGAAGACAGCCCTGGAGGAAATGCAGGAGTCAAGCGAAACACTGCTCGAGATGTTCGACATGCAGTCCGAAATCATCCGTAACTACAATGGCGAGGTTCGGGAGCCCCCTGAGGATGTCGACCTGTCCGACGTCGTCACGGGCCTCGCCGACCTGTTCGAGTCCGCGGCGGAAGCAAAGGGCGTGAAGCTCGGCTACAGCGTGCCGCCAGAACCGATAGTCGTTCGCTCGCACAGGCAAAGGCTTTTGCGTCTCGTGAGCAATCTTGTCGACAACGCCGTCAAGTACACGGACAAGGGGACAATCTCCGTTTCGCTTGGGCGAAAGTTTCCGGGGCGCGTCAGGTTGACTGTCGCCGATACGGGCGTCGGCATGTCGAAAGAGTGTCAGGGCCACATGTTCGAACGGTTTTACCGAGCCGAGCGGACTTCCTCGCGCCCTGGCGACGGCAACGGCCTTGCCTATGTCGACTCCGTCGTCAAATTATATGGCGGCACGATCGGCTGCAAGTCCGCCTTGGGCAAGGGAACGACCATTACTGTGGTTTTGCCGCTCGACATGACGCCGTAGGCGGTTGACAGCGCGGGAGAAGGTTTTGTATAATTATGCGTGCGAGGAATAATTCTGCTCAGGAATAATTCTTGAGGAGCATAATATCATGGATTTTATAGAGTGAAGTACTCGGCACTATTTCTCTGCGTCGCCCTCGCCGGCTGCACCACGCCCCTCCTCTCCCCCCGCCTGCGCCTCGCCGAAGACTCCATTCCCCTCGCCGACATTGTCGTTGGCGCGGATCCCGCGGAGCGAGTCCGCTTCGCCGCCGGCGAACTCAAGGAACACCTCGACAAGATCACCGGCGCGTCCTTCGCCGTCGTCGCCGCGCCTTCGCTCGGCCGCGGCGCCATCACGATCTCCCTTGCGCACGGCCTCGAACCACAGGAGACGCGCATCGCCTTCTCCCGCGGCGGAGTCTCCCTCGAAAGCGGCGCGTTCCCCGAATACGCGGTATACGATTTTCTCCGCGACTACTGCGGCGTGACGTGGCTCGACCCGACCGACGCCGGGACGCTGATTCCGCGAGACCCCGGTCTTTCCGTGAGGCGCAGGGACAGCGCGGGCAGGCCGTTCGCCAAGGGGCGCACACCGACTGGCGACTACTCCCCCGAGCTGTGGGAGGCCGGCACTCCCGGCTGGACGAACTACCTCCGCGTCGCCTATCCCTCCGCGTTCGCGACGAATTCGTCCTTCGCCGCCGCCCTCGAGGAGATATCGAATCGCAAGCGGCTTTTCCTGCGGAGGATGAAGACCGGAGGAGAGGTCGTCCGCGCATGCCACTCGTTCTACGGATGGTACGACCGCTTCTGGGACAGCTCGAGCCCGAAATTCGAACGCTACCGCCCCGAGCTTTTCGCGAAGGGATACGAAGGCGAGAAGCGCCCGCCGCAGCTCTGCTACACGAACCCCGAGACGCTGAAGCAGGCCGTAGCGGACATACGCGACTACTTCGACAAGGGGCTGACGACGTGGGGCAGGGACGTCTGCTGCATCGAGCCGATGGACAACAAGTCGTTCTGCAGATGCGAGAGGTGCGAGCGCGAGTACAGGCCCGAGCTTGCGAACGTCAGCTCGCAGCAGTCCGACCACTGGTTCAGGTTCGTCAACGCCGTTGCGCGGGAGATCGCGAAGTCGCATCCCGGCAGGAAGATCTCGACGCTCGCCTACTACACCCACTGCTGCGCTCCCTCCTTCAGGCTCGAGCCGAACGTCATTGTCCACTTCTGCTTCACGTGCAACAGGATCCCCTACGCGCTGCGCCACGACTCCGAGATGCGGCGGCTCGCGGACTGGCGCGCCGCGTATCCCGACAGGCCTTTCGGCCTCTGGCTCTACCACACCTTCCCCAAGGAGCGGCTTGCCGGAAGGCGGCCCTACAACTGCTTCCCGGGGTTCTTCGACCGCGCGCTCGAGGAGGAGTACCGGCTCTTCCACAGACTCGACGTCTCGGAGAACATCTACAACTGCGGCTTTGTGGACGACTACGAGAACTTCCTCTCGCTCAGGTGGATGTGGGACCCGCGCGAGCCGCTCCGCTCGCTCGAGCGCGAGTACTTCTCGTCGTACGGCGCGGCGGCGGCTCCCCTGAGGGAGTTCTACGGCATCGTCGAGGAGCGCTACTGCGACCGCGCGAACTACTCGCCCGAGTTCCTCGCCGCGCATGTCCGCCAGACGGAGGAGATCGCCTGGGGAGACCTCGGCACGGAAGAGGTGATGGCGCGCCTCGGCGCGCTTGTGGACGAGGCGGAGCGTCTCGCCGACACCCCGACCGCAAAATCGCGCGTCGCCAACTGGAAGCACGGCATCTGGCAGTACATGCTCGAGGGCTTCAGGGCGTACCGCGCAGGGCTTCGCAAATGAAGGGAACAGGAAAATGATTACAAGAAGATCGTTCATCGCCTCGTCCGCCGCGTTCGCGGCTGCGGGATGCGCCTCGTTCGGCGACAACGGCGGCGCGGCAAATGCGCCGCGCTTCGAGTTCGGCCCAGACGGGAAGTTCACCTTCCTCCACCTCACCGACCTCCACCTCAACCCCAACGGCCGCAGGCTGCACCCGCGCGTCGAGCGCGTTCTGCGCGCGGCGTTTGCGAAACACGCCCCCTCGCTCCTCGTGCTGACGGGCGACAACGTCAACGGACAGAACGGAGACGTCAACGCGCACGGGAAGTTCGAGGAGGCGGTCGATCCGATGATAGACCTTTTCTGCGAGGCGGGGATTCCGTTCTGCGTCACCTTCGGCAACCACGACTCGGAACTGAAGGGCCCGGACCGCTTCTCCCGCCAGGAGCAGTACGACTACTACAAGTCGCGCGGCGGCGAGCTGTTCGTCGACCACGACGTGCCGGAGCTGCACGGCGTCGGAAGCGGCGTTGTCTCGCTCTTCGAGCGCGGCGCGCGGCGTCCGTCGTTCAACCTGTTCGTCATGGATTCGGGCGACTACCCGGAGAAGACGGGCCCGGATTGGCCCGGCTACGAGGGCTGCCAAACCGACCAGATCGCGTGGTACGAGCGCGTCTCGGGGAAGACTCCGTGCCTCTGGTTCCAGCACATAATCGTTCCCGACGTGAACATCCACGGGCTCTTCGTCGATGCGCCGCCCTGCGCCGACCCGAAGGCGAAGGAGGGACCGGAGACCGGCTACAGGATGGACTGTCCCGACGGCCCCCGGCGCATGCTTCTCGCGCCCGGCGTCGCAGGCACCCTCAAGGAGCACACGTGCCCGCCGTACTGGAGGACATACCGCGACGCCGCGCACACGTTCGAGGGGCGCACGCTCTACGACAGCTGGCGCAGGACGGGGAACCTCAGGGGCGCGTACTTCGGGCACGACCACATGAACACGTTCGACGGAACGGATGCGAACGGGATACGGCTCGGCATGACGAAGTGCTGCACGTTCGGGAGCTACAACGACAACAACATCGGCGTGCGCGTGTTCACCGTCCGCCCGGACGGCACCTACGCAACCTCCATCTTCGCCGAAGCCGACTGCTGACGGCGGGCGGCTCTTCGCGTGCGGCGAATTTCAGTCAGGGCGCGGCATTGCCGCTGAAGTTGTGGTATAATACTCCGTAAAACGAAAACCCAAGGAAGGGAATGGATATCGTGAACAAGACCGTCATCGTAAACGCACACGTCATCTCGCCCGGCGTCGACATCGAGAACGCCACGATCGTCGTCGAGGGCAAGAAGGTAAAACAGGTCATCAAGGGCTCGAAGCCCGTCAAGCCGGACGCGAAGACGACGGTCGTCGACGTTCGCGGGCAGTACGTGATGCCCGGCTTCATCGACGTCCATACCCACGGCGCGCTCGGCTACGACTTCTGCGACGCCGACCCGAAGGCGGTCTTCGAATTCGCGAAGGCGAAGCTCGCGGAGGGCGTGACGACCGTCCTCCCCACGACTCTCACCGTCTCCAACGGCGAGCTTAAGGTCGCCGCGAAGAACGCGAAGGCGTACGCCGACGCCGGCATGCCGTACGCGAAGGTCCCCGGCATCCACCTTGAGGGTCCGTTCATTAACGTCAAGTGCTGCGGCGCGCAGAACCCGAAGTTCGTCCGCAAACCCGACATCAAGGAAGTGAAGGAGATCGCGAAGATCTATCCCGTGAAGCTCATCTCCTACGCCGTCGAGACGGAGGGCGGCGACAAGTTCGCCAAGGAGTGCTTCAAGGCGGGCGTCGTCCCGAGCTGCGGCCACACGGGCGCGAAGTTCGCCGACCTCAAGAAGGCGTACAAGAACGGCCTCAGGCACATGACGCACTTCTGCAACCAGATGACGCCTCTCCACCACCGCGAGATCGGCATGGTCGGCGCGGGATTCCTCGTCGAGGACCTCAACACAGAGGTCATCTGCGACAAGATCCACCTCTGCCCCGACATGCTCAACCTCATCTTCACGCGCCGCAGTCTCGAGCACATCCAGATGATCACCGATTCGCTCCGCTGCTCGCACTGCAAGGACGGCTACGCGTTCGAGATGGGCGGGCTCAAGGTCCTCCTCAAGGGCGGCGAGGCAAGACTCCTCGAAGGCGGCAACCTCGCCGGCTCCACGCTCTGGATGGGCATGGGCCTCAAGAACGTCCACGACGTCACGGGGATCCCGCTCAAGGACCTCGTCCGCACGACCTCGTGGAACCAGGCGATCGAGCTTGGCTGGGGCAAGACGCTCGGCAAGGTCGAGAAGGGGTATACGGCCGATCTCGTCGTCATAAACCCGCGCAGCTGGAAGCCGTCCGCCGTCTTCATTGACGGCGAACAGCGCATTTGATACAATACGCGGCGAACGATTTGGAGAGATGGCCGAGTGGCTGAAGGCAACGGTTTGCTAAATCGTCGTACGGGTTAATTTCCGTACCGAGGGTTCGAATCCCTCTCTCTCCGCCATTTTCCCGTCCGTTTTTTGGTATAATACGGAACAGTGGAATCCCGCATCGCCATAGTCGGCATGTCGTGCCGGTTCGCGGAGTGTCCGACGCCTTCGGCCTTCTGGAGCGCCGTTATGTCGCGCCGCTGCTGCCTGTCGCCGCTCGGTCCAGACGCCGAGCTGCCGGTCGGCACGCGCAACGTCTTCGCAAGGCCCTATCCCACGAGGATGGGGCAGCTCGGGCCGCTCTTCTCGTGCGTGCCCTCGATGCAGAACTTCCCGCGCCAGGTAAACGCCGGCGAGAACCAGGACCTCTACTTCGCGACGCAGCTCGCGTTCGACGCGCTTGCGGACGCCGGGCTCCGCCCGCATTCGCCGACGCCGATCAAGGGCAGCGTGCGCATCGGGTATGCGCCGCCGTTCAACGCATCGACGGTGAACTGGCTCCAGCACACGGCGTTCCTCGACCAGACGATGGACATCATCCGCAGGTTCTTCCCGCGCTCCCCCGAGGAGTCCCTCGACGAGGTGAGGAAGAAGCTCGTCGAGTCGCTTCCCGCGCCCAACGCCTCGTCGTTTCTTCTCGGCACGGGCTACCGCTTCGCCTCGTGGATAGCGCGCGAATGCTCGTTCGCGGGCGTGGCGACCACGATGGACGCCGGCATTCTCTCCGGCGCTGCGGCGCTGCAGAACGCCGTCGCCGACCTCGTCTCGGGACAGGCGGACGTCGCGCTCGCGGGCGCGCTCACGCCGCCGATCCCACGCGCCTACCTCGAGGGCCTCTCCGGCGCGATTCCGTTTTCGACGCGCACCGAGCTCTATCCCTTCGCGCAGGAGCAGGAGGGCACGATCCCGGGCGAGGGCGGCGCGTTCTTCGTCCTGAAGCGCCGCACCGACGCGCTGCGCGACCACGATCGCGTCTACGCGCTCGTCCGCTCGATAGCGATAGGCCACAATCCCGAAGACGACCCGTCGGCGATCCTCGCGCAGGCGACGGAGGGGAGCGAAATCCCCGTCAAGACCGTAGGGCTCATCGAAGCCGACGGCTCGGGGATCGCAGTCGCAGAGCAGCGCGAGATAGACGCCGTCCACCGGCTCTGGGGCGAGCATCGCCCCGGAGGGCCCCTCGTCGCGATGGGCTCGGTCAAGGGCAACATCGGCCATACCCTCCGCGCGGCGATGGCCGCAGGCGTCGTCAAGGCGTCGCTTTCGCTCTTCAACCGCGTGCTGCCGCCGCAGATCCCGCCGGAGCATCCCCACGACTCCCTCGCGAACCTCGCGTCGAGCGCGTATCTCCTTGGCGAAGCGCGACCGTGGATAACCGGCGACAGTTCGAGCCCGCGCCGCGCTGCGGTTCTCGGCGCGAACTTCGACGCGACCGATCCGGTGGGCGCCGCGGCGAAAGGCGGCCGCTCGGCGGTGATCGTCCTTGAGGAGGAACCGGAGGTGAGGTCGTGACGGCGGGTTTCGGGGCAACCGGCAGAAGCGAACTCGTCCTCGTCTCGGCGGCGGACGACGCCTCGCTCGCGGCAGAGGTCGCGCGCATCGTGGCGTTCCTCGACCGCGTGCCGGACGTGCCGCTCGCCGACGTCGCCTACACCTGCTCGCTCTCGCGCGGTCCCGCAGTCCTCGCGCTCGTCGTGTCGAGCGTCCACGAGCTGAGGGAGCGCCTCTTCTCCGCGCGTTCGCGCATCGCGGCGGGCGCGGCGAAGATACGCGACAAGAGCGGCACCTACTACTTCCGCTCTCATCTCGTCGGCGACGGCACCGGGAAGCTCGCCTTCGTCTATCCGGGCGTGATGAGCTTCTATCCCGACATGCTCCGCGACATTGCGATCCTCCACCCCGAGTGCCGTGCGGCGTTCGACGAGCTCGAGGAGGCGCTTGCGGACGATCCCGACTTCACGCCGTCGAGCTTCATCTTTCCCCCTGCGTCCTACTACCGCCACGACGCCGACATATTCAGCTCGGGCGCCTATGCCCAGGCGTTCGTGGCCTCCTTCTCGGGATGCGTCGCCCTGTCGCGGCTCCTCGACCGCCTCGGCATAAAGCCCGACGGCGTCGTCGGCTGCGTTGGCGGCGACCTTGCCGCGGTGATGCGTTCGGGCGCCGTTGGAACGGGCAACCCCCGGCCCGTGAGAGTGCGCGCGATACGCGAGATCTACAAGATCGTCGACAAGGCGGTAGACCACTCGGGGCTCCCGAAGACGTCGATAATCTCCGTCCTCCTCAAGCACGAGGGGGAGGCGGACGAGGTGGTGAAGGGCTTTCCGGCCGACAAGGTCGCGCTTGTCCTCGACTTCTCCCCGCGCCAGCGCACCTACGCCGTCGCGCCCGACTACGAGGAGACCGCGCTCAAGGCGTTCTCCGACGCGGGGATCCGCACGATGAAGCTCGCGCTCGAGCGCCCGTTCAACACGTCGAAGTGCAAGCCGATAGTCGCGGGCGTCAAGAAGTTCGCCGGCGACTGGATGAAGCACGAGGCGGTGTGCGACGTCTACTCGTGCGCGCAGGCCGACCGCCTCCCGCGCAAGGCGCGCCCGTCGCGCAACGACACGGCCGAGCGCTGGGCGCAGCCGGTGAGGTTCCGCGAGACGATACAGAAGATGTACGCCGACGGATACCGCGTCTTCCTCGAGGTCGGTCCGCGCGGGCTGATGACGGCTGCCGTAGCGGAGACGCTGAAGGGCTCCGACTTCGCGGCGATAGCGCTCAACTCGATACACCGCCGCGGCATCCTGCAGGCGCACCACGCGCTCGGCCAGCTCGCCGCCTACGGCGCGGAGTTCGACTTCGCAAAGGCGTTCGAGGGCCGCCGCGTAAGGCAGCTCGACTTCAATTCCTCCCTTTCCCTCGAGGTGCGGCGCGACGCGGAGATGCTGCTGTCGAGCGCGTTCCCGCGCCTCACCCTGCTCGGAGACGAGACCTTCCTGCAGGGCGCGAACTTCCTTTCCGAGCCGACGGGCCGCGGCGCGAAGGCCGCGCAGAGGGCCGCTGCAATGGCTGCGAAGGCGCGCCGCCAGCGCCAGTTCGACTTCGGCGCGGCGAATCCGCTCGTCTCAGACGCCGACATCCTCTCGCAGAGCCCCGGCGTATCGATAGAGGTGGCGAAGACGTTCCGCACTTCTGACGCGCCGTTCCTCGCCGATTTCGCGCTCGGCACGAGCCAGCTCTCCTACGCCGACCCCAACCTCAAGGGGCTCGTCACGCTTTCCATCCCAGCGGCGGCGGAGATCATGGCCGAGGTCGCGCGCATGGTCGTGCCGAACAGGTCGCTCGTCGCGATCGAGGATCTGGGCTGCAGGCGGATGGTCGCCTTTTCGGGCGGAGAGCTCCGGCTCTTCGTCAAGGCCGAGCGCGTCGCGTCCGGCGACGCGAAGCTTGCGGCCGTCAAGGTCCAGGTGCGCGACGATTCCCCGAATTCCGCCTACACCTGGCCGCTGATGGACGGCGTGTTCGTGCTGGCAGAGCAGCCGGCGCCGTCTGTCGTGGCATCGCCGCAGCCGATGTTCAAGCCGCGCAGCGTCCACTGGTCAGGCCGCGACATATATCCGTCGCGCCTCTGCTTCGGGCGCCGGCTCAGGGGGATACGCTTCGTCGAGTCGTGGAGTGAATCGGGGCTCGACTACGAGGTCGAGGTCCCGCAGATGTCCGACGCCGTCGTCTTCACGCGCTTCCCGCTCTGGGTCGTAAACCCCCTCCTCCTCGGCGTGGTTGCGAGCGGCTTCTCGCTCTGGCGCAGCCACGAGAAGTTCACGGGCGCTTTCTCGTTCCCGTTCCGCATGAGGAAGCTCGAGCTCTTCGGCGCGCCGCCGCACGAGGGCTCGCGTCTCAAGTGCTACCTCAGGCTCACCGGCGTCACGCCCAAGTCGCACGTCTGCGACATCGTCGCGACAGACGGCAACGGCACGGCGGTCATGGCGCTTTCCGGCTGGGAGGAGCTCACCGAGCGCGTTCCCGCGGAGTACCGCGAGCTCATTCACCAGCCGGCGAACGCGTTCCTCACGCGCCGCGTCTCGACCGACATGCTCGGCGACCCGGCGACGGAGGTCGCGAGCGCGTTCATAACGGACGTTCCCTACCAGATCTTCGAGCGCAACGAGGAGCTGTGGCTCAAGACGCTCTCGCACGTCGTACTCGGGACGCAGGAGCGCGACGAGTTCCGCAGCATGCCCGGCTCCGCGTCGCGGCGCACGGAATGGCTGTTCGGGCGCGTCGCCGCGAAGGAGGCCGTGAGGCGGTATCTCAAGGACTTCCACCAGGCGAGGTGGAGCGACGCCGACATCCAGATATGGCGCGACGACTCCGGCAAGCCCCATGCGCTCGGCGCGTGGGGGGACTACCTCGCCGAGAAGATCGACATCGCCATCGCGCACACCGCGCAGTTCGTCATCGCGCTCGCGGCGGCCAACGCGCGCGTCGGCGTCGACGTCGAGTCCGTAACGCGCGACCTCTCCGATGAGTTCACCGCGGGCGTGTTCGTTCCCGAGGAGCTCGAGCTCGCCGCGAACGCCGCGAACGCGTCGCAGGCGATAATAAGGTTCTGGTGCGCGAAGGAGGCCGTCTCCAAGGCGCTCGGAACCGGGATACGCTACAGCCCGCGCGAGATGCACGTCACCGGCTACCAGCCGGACACGGGCAGGCTCGTCATCCGCCTCGAGGGCGCGTGGCTCGACGCCTTCAAGAAGTTCCGCGGCCGCGACATAGACGTCGTCTCGCGCGTCATGCGCGAACACGCGCTTGCGTTCTGCTTCATGCCAATGACCCTGTTCGATGAATAGGAGAGATCCATTCGGCGAGCTGTCGCCGCGCCGTTCGATGCCGCCGGGGCTGAAGCAGAGGTTCCCCGACCGCGTGCTCGTCATGACGACCGACCGCTGCTTCGGCGCGTGCCCGCACTGCACGCGGAAGTTCATCCTCGGGAAGTCCCCCGTCGTCGACACGCCCGAGGGGCTCGCCGCCTGCGTCGACTGGGTGAAGCGGCATCCGAAGGTGAGGGACGTGCTGCTGTCGGGCGGCGACGTGCTGACGCTTTCCGACGCCGAGGTCGCGCGCTTCGTCGATGCGTTCGCATCTCTCCCGCAGATAGAGGTCGTGCGCATATGCACCCGCGCGCCCGTCGCGAAGGAGGCGAGAGTGACGCTGCGCCTCGCGCGCCTTCTGCGGCGCGTCGGGCGCGGCAAGGTGTGGGCGAACGTCCACGTCAACACTGCGGCCGAGGCGAAGCGCGCGGGGGGAGCTGCGGCGCGTCTCGTCGACTGCGGCATCCCCGTCTCCTCTCAGACGGTGCTTCTCAGGGGCGTGAACGACACGCCGGCCAGGATGCTCGCGCTTCTTCGCGCGCTTTCCGCCGCGAGGATCCGGCCCTACTACGTCTTCCAGTGCGATCCCGTCGAGGGGCTTCAGGAGCGCTTTGGCGTTTCGCTCGCGCGGGCGAAGGAAATCGAGGCGTACTGCGCGGAGCGCATCGGCGGGCTCGCCCTCCCGCGTTTCGTCGCCGATCTCCCCGGCGCGCGCCGCAAGCTTCCCCTCGACCTCCTTTGATCCACGGGGCTATGCAACTGCGCGGCAATTTGCTACACTATTTCGCGGAAACGGATAAATGCAGGCGCGGCAGTAAAAGACAAGGAGTCAAGACATGGCGTGTTTCACGGTTCCGCTCGCGACCGCGGCGGTCGCTTCGGCGGTTAAGACGGCCCTTCCGAAGTCTGCGGAGGGCAACCCCTTCGTCAGCAGGCTCGGCTGGCTCGGCAAGATGATGTTCGGCGGCAGCTTCCTGCTCGCCGTCGAGCACGTCTACCACGGCGAGATAATCTTCACGCCGCCTTTTCTCACCGCGGCGCAGGAAGGGCCCGAGGCCGTTGGCGAGATGCTCCACGAGATGGCCACGCGCGGCGTCGCGATGACTGTCCTCCTCGTCGCCGTCTGGGCGGCGATGGTCGCATTCTCGGTTCGCTCCGAGAGGAAGACGAGAGCGGCCCATGTGTGAGCTCATGACGATAGCGGCGGCCGTCGCGTTCACGGCCTGGCATTTCGCGGCGAAGAAGTCCGGCAGGCCGAACGGCGCGGTCTTCACGACGATGCTCATGTTCTGGGGCGCGGCCCTCATGTGGTCCGTCGACTGCGTCGCCGGCGCGATGGAGGGCGAGCCGCTTCTTGACCTCTCCGCCCACGACGCGCTGCTGGGGGCCATCGTGCTTGCCGCGGGACTCGCGGTGTTCGGAGTCCTCTCACTTTCGCGGAAGTTTCATGCCGCGTCCGCTTGACAGGTATGAAGACCTGAAGCGGATCCTTTCGCAGATGGGGTCGGCCGCGGTCGCCTTTTCCGGCGGGGCGGACTCCACGCTTCTCCTCAAGGCCGCGCACGACGCGCTTGGCGACGGGTCGATGGCGGTGACCGTTCTTTCGCATGCGTTCCCGCAGGACGAGGCGGACGACGCGCGGCGCATCTGCCGCGACATCGGCGCGCGCCTCGAGACGATCGAGTTCGACGTCCTCTCGGTCCCGATGTTCGCGGAAAACCCGCCCGACCGCTGCTACCACTGCAAGAAGGCGCTCTTCACCGCGATCCGCGACCTTGCGCGCGCGAACGGAATCCAGGCGGTCGCCGAGGGTTCCAACGTCGACGACGACTCGGACTACCGGCCCGGACGCCGCGCGATCGCCGAGCTCGGCGTCAGAAGTCCGCTCAGGGACGCCGGGTTCTCAAAGGGCGAGATACGCGAATGCCTGCGCGAGCTTGGGGTCTCCGCCTGCGCGAGGCCGTCCTCCGCGTGCCTTGCGTCGAGGTTTCCGTACGGCGAGCGCATCACGCGCGAGGGGCTTCTCCGCGTAGGCGGGGCGGAGCGCTTCCTGCGCACCGTCGTGCCGGAGCTTTCGCAGCTGCGCGTCCGCTCGCACGGCGGCTCCGCGCGGATCGAGGCCGACGCCGCGGCGACGGAAGCGATCTTCGCGCGCCGCGGCGAATGTGCCGCGGAACTGAGGCGGCTCGGCTTTTCCTACATTTCGCTCGACCTCGAAGGATACAGAACAGGGAGCCTCAATGAAGTCCTGTGACATAGACGACATCGGCTTCGCGCGCGTCGACCTGCAGCGCCGATCCCGCCAGGGAACGGCCGAGGTCGTGTACGGCGAAGGGAAGACCGCCGCTCAGATCGCGGCCATACTCGCATCGCTCAGGGACCACGCCCAGCTCCCCGCGCTCGTCACGCGCATCGACGCCGAAAAGGCCGCGGAGGTCGCGAAGCCCCTCGGCGCTGACTTCACGTATTTCCCCGAAGCCCGGCTCGGGCGCCTCGGCGGAAACAGGCCGTGCGACGGAATCGGCACGATCGCCGTCGCGACAGGCGGGACGAGCGACATCCCAGTCGCCGAGGAAGCCGCGCTTGTGGCGGAGGCGCTCGGCAACAGGGTAATGCGTCTTTACGACGTAGGCGTTGCGGGGCTCCACAGGCTTCTCGCCTGCCTTGACGAACTGCGCGCGGCGCGGGTGGTGATCGCGGTCGCAGGGATGGAAGGGGCGCTTCCGAGCGTAATCGGCGGGCTTGTCGATTCGCCGGTAATCGCAGTCCCAACGAGCGTCGGCTACGGTTCTTCGTTCGGCGGCGTCACAGCGCTTCTCTCCATGCTGAATTCGTGCGCGGCGGGGGTAAGCGTCGTGAACATCGACAACGGCTTCGGCGCGGGCTTTCTCGCAAGCCGCATCAACCACATGGGGGAGGCGAAATGAAGACGCTCTACATAGACTGCCAGATGGGCGCGGCAGGCGACATGCTCGCCGGAGCGCTCCTCGAACTTATGCCCGACAAAGACGCCGCGCTTGCCGAACTCAACGCACTCGGAATCCCAGGCGTCGAGTTCACGCGCGAGAAGCTCTGCAAATGCGGCATCGCGGCGACTCATCTTTCCGTACGCGTCCACGGCGAGGAGGAGGGTGCGCACGAGCATCACCACCACGGACACGAACACCACCACGAGCACCATTCCCTCGCGGACATCCTTTCGCTCGTCGGTGGCCTACCGCTTGGCGAGAAGACGAAGCGCGACGTCGCGAAGGTCTACGAGGCGATCGCCGCGGCGGAGTCGCGCGCGCACGGGCGGGAGGTGGGCGAAATCCACTTCCACGAAGTCGGTGCGCTCGATGCGGTTGCCGACATCGCGGCGTTCTGCCATCTTCTGAACAATCTCGCCCCGGACGAAGTCGTCGTCTCTCCCGTCAATGTCGGCTCGGGGACGGTCGAGTGCGCGCACGGGACGCTTTCCGTTCCCGCTCCCGCGACGGCATTTCTGCTGCTTGGCGTGCCGTCGTATTCCGACGGCGGGATCGTCGGCGAGCTCTGCACGCCGACCGGCGCCGCGCTCCTGAAGACGTTCGCGACTTCGTTCGGCCCGCAGCCACTGATGAAGCCGGAGGCGATCGGCTTCGGCGCGGGGCGGAGGGATTTCCCGCGCGCGAACGTCGTCCGCGCGACGCTCGGCGAAAAGACCGCGCCGCTCGCCGCGGACGGGACGATTTGCGAGCTCGACTTCAACGTCGACGACATGACGGGCGAGGAGCTCGCGTTCGCTTCGGAGCGCATCTTCGCAGCGGGCGCGAAGGACGTGGCGTTTGCCCATGTCGTGATGAAGAAGGGCAGGCCCGGTGTCCTCGCGTGCGTGATGTGCATGGAGGAGGACAAGGCGAAAGTCGTTTCCGCGATATTCGCGAACACATTGACTCTCGGCATTCGCGAAAAGACCTGCCTCAGGTACACGCTTTCGAGGAAGATCGAGGAGGTCTCGCTTTCGGACGGCTCGACCGTCAGGCGCAAAATCGCGTCGGGGCACGGCGTTAGCCGCGCGAAGTGGGAGGCCGACGATCTCGTCGCCTACGCGCGCCGCCACGGCGTCTCATTGTCCGACGCCCGCGCGAAGGCGGATGAAGGCGCAATCTAGCCGCCTTTGAGCGGCACGAGGCGAGGCGCCGAAGAGGGTCAGAAAAGACCCGCGGAAAACCCGTTCGAGACCCACGCGGTTTCGGCGGATTTGCGACAATGTTCCCGTCCTGGAAAACAGGGCGAAAGGAAAGAAGGAACATGGTCGCAAGATGCTACTCAGGAACGATAAACGGCGTCGACGCGTCGACGGTCGAGATCGAGGTCAGCTCCTCCAAGGGGACGAGCTCGTTCGCGATCGTCGGGCTGCCCGACACCGCGGTAAAGGAGGCGAAGGACCGCGTCTCCACGGCCCTCAGGAACTCGGGCTTCAGGTCAAAGGACGAATACGCGGTCACGGTGAATCTCGCGCCGGCCGACGTCAGGAAGGAAGGCCCGATCTACGATCTTCCCATCGCCGTCGCGCTCCTCAAGGCCACCCAGCGCCTCCGCACCGAGGAGCTCGCCGAATACGCGCTTGTCGGGGAGCTGTCGCTCGCAGGCGGCGTGCGGCGCGTCCGCGGAATCCTCCCCATAGTGATCGAGATGCGGCGCATAGGCCGCCGGGCGGTGCTCGTTCCCGAGGAGAACGCCGAGGAGGCGAGCGTCGTCTCGGGAATCGACGTCATCCCGGTGCGGACTCTCCGCGAGGCGGTTGAGTTCCTCAGCGGCGATTTGGAGATCGAGCCACATTCGACCGATCTCGCCTCGCTCGTCTCCGCCGAAGAAGGCCGCGGCGACGACTTTGCCGACGTCAGGGGCCAGGAGAGCGCACGCAAGGCGGTCGAGATCGCCGTTGCGGGCGGGCACAATCTGCTGATGATTGGCTCGCCCGGCTCGGGCAAGACGATGATCGCGCGGCGGATACCCTCCATCCTCCCGCCGATGACCCCCGAAGAGGCGCTTGAGGTCTCGAAGATCCACTCCGTCGCGGGCCGCGAAAAGGGCGGCGGCATGTTCGTCACCTCGCGCCCGTTTCGTGCGCCGCACCACACGGTGAGCTCGATAGGGCTTCTCGGCGGCGGCACGCGGCCCGTTCCCGGCGAGGTTTCGCTCGCGCACCGCGGGGTTCTCTTCCTCGACGAGTTCGCGGAGTTCCCGCGCCCCGCGCTGGAGGTCCTGCGCCAGCCGCTTGAGGACGGCCACGTTTCCGTCTCGCGAGCGGCGGCGGCGATCGACTTCCCGTCGCGCTTCATGCTCGTCGCCGCGATGAACCCATGTCCCTGCGGCTACTACAACGACCCGACGAGGGAATGCCGATGCACGCAGCGCCAGATACTCAAATACCAGCACCGTGTCTCCGGGCCGCTTCTCGACAGGATCGACATCCAGTGCAGCGTGTCGGCCGTAAGGCCCGGCGATCTCGACTCCCTTAAGCCGGGCGAGTCGAGCGCGGCGATCCGCGAACGCGTCATGGCGGCGCGTGCGCTGCAGCGCGAGCGCTACCGCGGCCAGCGGGGGGTGTTCACGAACGCCGACGCGAAAAGCCGCGACCTGAAGGACATCTGCCGCATGGACGAAAAGGCGGCGAAGCGCCTTCGCGACCAGCTCGAGAAGCTTCAGTTCTCTGCGCGCGCCTATGACCGGGTCCTGAGGGTCGCGCGCACCTGCGCCGATCTCGCCGGCCGCGCCGGGGTGAACGAAGACGACATCTTCGCCGCGGCCGGCTTCCGCCAGCTCGACCAGGGATCCGAGTCTTTCTGGGCCTGAAGGCCCGTTGCACAAAACAGACAAACCTACAAAGGAAAGGAACGAACAATGAATGACACAACGAGAAACGCCGACACGCCCGCAAAAGTCGGCCAGTACCGCCCGAGCCTGGCGTTCTACCACGCCAACGCGCGAGGCACTGGCTGCGCGATGAAGCTCTCGCTCCATCCCGCGCACGACGATACCGACGGGTGCATCATGATGACGATGGCGAACCAGCTGACCATCGGCGACCGCGTCTCGCCGAACCCGGTCTACCCGACGTTCGACTGGGAAGGGCGGCTTACGGTCAAGCTCGACTTCACAGATCTCTCGCGCATCGTCCAGGTGTTCCACGGCGAGCGCGAGTCGCTGGGGGACGGGAAGGGCCTCTACCACCAGACGGCGCGCTTTTCCACGAGCATAGTCCTTCGCCACATCATCGAGCCCGAGAGCTGCTACTCCTTCGAGCTGTACCGGAAGTCCAGGGACGGGAAAGACGAGTCGAGCGCACGGATCGTCCTCTCCGACACCGAGGCGTTCGGGCTCTGCCGCGCGATGGAGAATTCCTTCGGGGTGATCAGCTTCGGGATACCGATGCTGGTTGAGCACGACACCACGGCCTATCGGCGCGAGGCGAGGGAGGCGCGGAATGCCAATGCGGCGTGAGGCGCCAAACGTCGGCGTCGAGCACGGCGCATGGGGCGAGGATGTCGCGGTCGAGTATCTGCGTATCCATGGGTACGAGATTGTAGACCGCAACGTCCACCCATGCCGCCGCGACCGGCGCCTCGAGATCGACGTCATCGCGTACGACCGCATGTTCGACGTGATGGCGTTCGTGGAGGTGAAGCAGCATGCGAGGCGAAGCCCGTATGCGCGCCGGCTCCAGAGCGTGACGCGGCACAAGAAGGATCTTTTGCGCCGCGCCTGCCGCACCTGGCTCGCAAGGGAGCGCTGGAAGGGCGGCTACAGATTCGACGTGATCGAGGTCTACGGCGAGCCGAACTCGCGTATGCGGGCCGAGATCGACCACATCCCCGGCGTTCAGCTGTTCGAGAAGAACGAACGGTATGTTCGCTGGAGTGACTGAAATAACCGTGTAGAACGGGTAGAACATGCAGAAACCCTCCACGCTCTACATGTTCTACACGGCTAAAAAGAAATTCGGAATCTAACTCGAAAGGAGAAAACCATGACACTTGAAAACGTGATGAAGGAAATCAGGAAGCAGTTCGGGGAGATGTCGATACTGAAGCTCGGCGACTCCGCGCAGCGGGATGTCGAGGCCGTCTCGACCGGGGCTCTCGGGCTTGATCTGGCCCTTGGCGTTGGCGGGCTCCCGAAGGGGCGCATAATCGAGCTCTACGGGCACGAGTCTTCGGGAAAGACTACGCTTGCGCTCCACGCTGTGGCGAATGTCCAGAAAGTGGGCGGCACGGCGGCGTTCATCGACGCGGAGCATGCGCTCGACCCGGCATACGCGCGGAAGATTGGCGTCGACCTCGCTGGGCTCGTCGTGTCGCAGCCGTCGAGCGGCGAAGAGGCGCTTACGATATGCGAAGAGCTCGTGAAGTCGGGAGCGGTCGACATAGTGGTCGTCGATTCGGTCGCGGCGCTGACGCCCCAGGCCGAGATCGACGGCGCGATGGGCGACAGCCATGTCGGGCTTCAGGCGCGGCTTATGTCGCAGGCGATGAGAAAGCTCACGGCCGCGATAGCGCAGACGAAGACGCTTTGCATCTTCACGAACCAGGTGCGCGAGAAGATCGGCGTGATGTTCGGGAATCCCGAGACGACCCCAGGCGGCAAGGCGCTCAAGTTCTACGCAAGCTGCCGTCTGCAGGTGCAGCGCATTGGCGCGATCAAGTCGCCCGCCGGCGAGGTCATAGGGAACCGTACGCGAGTAAAGGTCGTCAAGAACAAGGTCGCCTCTCCTTTCACTGAAGCCGAGTTCGACATCCTCTATTCGTGCGGCATTTCGTGGGAGGGTTCCGTCCTCGACGCGGCGCTTGCCCGCGGCGTCATAGAGCGTCATGGGAGCTGGCTTTCCTTTGAAGGAGAGCAGATTGCCCAGGGGTCGATTGCTGCAATCTCATATCTGCGCGAAAATCCCGACTTGGCGGCAAAGATCGTCGAGCTTGTCAAGACAACGCCCGTTGACCCCGCAAAAGCCAAGGCGGTGAAGAAGGCGGCATAGGGCTTTTGACAGCGCACACGATATTTGATAAAATATCCCCAAAATCTCGTAAATAGGAGCATTGGAAATGAGAGAAATCAACGGTGAATTGTCGGCGAAAGGGCTCAAAATCGCGATTGCCGCGAGCCGATTCAACAGTTTTCTCGTCGAGCAGCTTGTCAAAGGCGCGGAAGACGCCTTTCTGCGCATGGGCGGGGCTGAAAAGGACTTGACCCTCGTCAGGGTTCCCGGTGCGTACGAGCTTCCCTTCGTCGCCTCCAAACTCGCGGCGAAGAAGCCCGACGCCATCATCTGCCTCGGTGCCGTCGTGCAGGGCGCGACCGCCCATGCCGACCTCATCAACCAGGCGACGGCAAAGTCTTTTGCCGAAATCTCCGTTTCGACTGGCGTTCCGGTGATTGATGGCGTCGTTTCGGCCGAGAATCTCGAACAGGCCGTCGAGCGCTGTGGCACGAAGCAGGGCAACAAGGGCTTCTCCGCGATGCAGGCGGCCATCGAGACGGCGAATGTTGCGAAGAAACTGTAAATGAGTCTTAAAACTTAAAACCAAAAGGAAAGAAAGATAAAATGGCGAAAGAAGTGAAGAAAGTTGCGTTTCTGACGGCTGGCGGCCTTGCCCCCTGCCTCAGCTCCTCAATCGGGTTCCTGATCGACGAATACACGAAAAAGGCGCCGAGCGTCGAGATGATTGGCTATGTCAACGGCTACATGGGGCTTCTCAAGGGCGAGTCCATTCCCGTTACGCCCGAGGTTCGCAAGAACGCGCTCGTGCTGACGAAGCACGGCGGCTCCCCGATCGGCAACAGCCGCGTGAAGCTCACGAACGTCAAGGACTGCGTCAAGCGCGGCCTCGTAAAAGAAGGCGAAGACCCCCTCAAGGTCGCGGCGGATCAGCTCGTAAAGGACGGAGTCGACGTTCTTCACACCATCGGCGGCGATGACACCAACACTACGGCGGCCGATCTCGCGGCGTATCTCGCCTCCAACAACTATCCGCTCATCGTCGTCGGCCTTCCCAAGACCATCGACAACGACGTCTATCCGATCAAGCAGTCGCTCGGCGCGTGGACCGCTGCCGAGGAGGGGGCGAAGTTCTTCATGAACGTCGTCAAGGAGAACAGCGCGAACCCGCGCGCTCTCACGATCCACGAGGTCATGGGCCGCAACTGCGGCTGGCTCACCTACAAGACGGCGCAGTGCTACCGCAAGATGCTTAAGCGCATGAAGTTCGTCCCGGAGTTCCTGCTCACGCCCGAGCGCCAGGATGTCCACGCCGTCTACGTGCCGGAGTGCAAGATCGACTTCGCCTCCGAGGGGGAGCGCCTCAGGAAGATCATGGACAAGTGGGATTCCGTCAACATCTTCGTCTCCGAGGGCGCAGGCGTAAAGGACATCATCAAGGAGATGGCGAGGCGCGGCGAGGAGGTTCCTGTCGACGCGTTCGGCCACCCGAGGCTCGACAAGGTCAACGTCGGCCAGTATATCGGCAAGCGCTTCGGCCAGCTTCTCGGCGCGGAGAAGGTGCAGGTGTTCAAGTCGGGCTACTTCGCCCGAGCGGCGGCTCCCTGCAAGAAGGACCTGAAGCTCATCGAGAAGTGCGCCCGCAAGGCCGTAGAGTGCGCGCTTTCCGGCGAGAGCGGCGTTGTCGGCCCCGACGAGAGGAAGGGCGCGAAGATCTGCGCGTGCGAGTTCCCGAGCATCAAGGGCGGCAAGCCCTTCAACGTGCGCAAGGGCTCTTTCCGCAAGATGTTGTCCGAGATCGGCCAGCCCAAGCCGCGCAAGAAGCGCACGGCCAAGTAACGGTTGGTTTCCGGCGGCTTAGGCCCCGGGCAGAATGGAGGCAGTTATGGCAGAAAGCGTAAAGAAGGGCGTCATAGTCGAGTTCGACTTCGCCGCAATGGACGGAGCGGGGCTCCTGTTCGACGTCACGAAGCGCTTCCTTGCGGCGCTTGACAAGATACCGTTCGACGAACGCGTCGAGGCGCAGTATCTCGCCGGCGGCAACTACCAGGGCGCCCTTGCCGAGTACTTCGCCGTCGTGAAGACGAAGAAGACCGCGGCAAAGGCCGCGAAGGACCTTGCCGCCGCGTTCGAGACCGCTCTCAACGAGGCGGTGCCGAAGGCCGTTACCGCGTCCTTCAAGAACTTCGTCTCCGCGCTCGCCTCGAAGGGCGTCAAGGTCGTGATCGCGACGCGCGCCGACGTGGAGAAGGTGCGCCCGGCCTTCGAGGGGCTTCTCGGCGACGACGTTGTCCTCTACCATGAAACGGCCGCCACGTACGGCGGCGTCAAGTGGGACGCATGGCGCCGCGCGTGCGCCATGAACAAGCTGCGCAACTTCTCGACGATCGCGGTTACGGGCTCCGGCCATGGCGTCAAGTCCGCGCTTGTCGCGGGAATGGGCTCCGTCGCGGTTCTCAATTCGCATGTTGCCTACCAGGACTTCGGCGGGGCGGACGAAGTGGTCCGCGAGCTCAATTCCGCCGCGGCGAAGTCGGTGCTCGAGATCCTTAGGGTCTGACATGTCCGGCATCGAGCGACTTCACGACATAATGACTCGCCTCAGGGACCCCGAGAAGGGCTGTCCCTGGGACCGCGAGCAGACGCTCGAGTCGCTGAAGCCGTGCCTTCTCGAAGAGACGCACGAGCTGCTTGCGGCGATGGACCGCCCGGAGGACAAGGCCAACTACGTCGAGGAACTTGGCGACGTTCTCCTCCAGGTCATGTTCCAGTGCGTCATGGCCGAGCAGGAGGGGCGCTTCTCCTTTGATGACGTTGCGAACGCGATTTCCGACAAGCTCGTCCACCGCCATCCGCATGTCTTCGGCAACGTCGACGCGAAGGATTCCGCGACGGTGCTCCGGAACTGGGAGCAGATCAAGCAGATGGAGCACAAGAAGGAGTCGCGCCACTCTGCGCTCGACGGCGTTCCCGCCGCGCTTCCCGCGCTTCTGAAGGCCCAGCGCACGCAGGAGAAGGCCGCACGCGTCGGCTTCGACTGGAAGGACGCAGACGGCCCGATGGAGAAGGTCGGGGAGGAGCTTGAGGAGCTCAAGGCCGAGGTCGCCGCGAGGAAGAGCGACAGGCCCGCCGACTCCGACAGGGTGAAGGAGGAGCTCGGCGATCTCGTCTTCGCCGTCGCGAACCTCGCCCGCCACCTTAAAGTCGACGCCGAGAGCGCGGCTGAACTCTCGACCTCCAAGTTTTCGCGCCGCTTCCGCGCCGTCGAGGCGGGGGCGAAGGCCCAGGGCCGTTCGCTCAAGGACATGACCCTCGAGGAAATGGACGCGCTTTGGAACGAGGCGAAGAAGCACGATGACGATTAGCGTCATTGAGCCGCACGGGTTCTGCGCCGGCGTGACCGCCGCGCTCAGGAAGGCCGTGGCGGTCGCCGCGGAAGCTCGTCCCGTCTTCTGCCTCCACCAGCTTGTCCACAACGAAGTCGTGGTCGCAGACCTCAGGACGCGCGGCTTCAGCTTCGTCGAGTCTATAGAGGACGTTCCCGAGGGCGCGACTGTCCTTTTCTCGGCGCACGGAGTCTCGCCTGCGGTCAGGGAGCGCGCGGCGGAGCGGGGGTTGAAGGTCGTGGACGCGACGTGTCCGTTCGTCGAGCGCGTCCACCGCGCAGCGCGCGATTTCGCCGCGAAGGGGATGCCCGTCGTCGTCATAGGCAATCCATCGCACGCGGAGGTGCGCGGCATAGTCGGAGAGGCGGCGAACGCCGTGGTGCTTGATCCATCGCAGCCGCGCGCGCGGGAGCTGCCGCCGAAGTTCGGGCTCGTCTCGCAGACGACGATGAACGCGGACGAGGTGGCGTCGCTCGTCGCCGAGCTGCGCGAAAGCCACGAGGTCGAGACGATGGCGGAGGTGTGCAACGCCACGAAGGTGCGCCAGGACGCGGTGAAGGCGTTTTCCGGCGACGCGCTGCTCGTTCTCGGGAGCGCGAACTCGTCCAACACGAGGCGCCTGTGCGAAGTCGCGCGATGCCGCACTTTCAGGGCGGGGACAATGGACGAGGTTAGGGCGCTCGACCTCTCGGGCGTCGAGGAGCTGGGCGTAACTTCCGGCGCTTCTACGCCCGAGTCGTTCTTCCGCGAGGTGGTTTCGTTTCTGCGGAGGGGATGAAGGCCGTTTTTCGTTTATCTTATTTGCCCTTGCATTGCGGGGCGGCATTTGGTATACTACGCGCCGTTCATTCACCGAAAGGAAAGAAAAATGGTAAAGATCAGAATGCGTCGCACCGGTTGCACCAACCACGCGACCTATCGTATCGTAGCGGCGGACTCGCGTTCGCCCCGTGACGGCAAGTTCCTCGAGATCCTCGGGTGGTACGACACCCAGATCAAGGACGACAACTTCAAGCTCGACCTCCCGCGCGTCGAGTACTGGCTTTCGAAGGGCGCGCAGCCCTCGACGACCGTCGCCTCGCTCATCCGCCGCGCGAAGAACCCTAGCCTCAAGCCGCATCACGCGACTCCGGCGAAGAAGGTCGAAGCGAAGAAGGAGGCCTAAGCCATGGGTATCAAGCTTATAGACAAGATCAACGCCGAGCAGACTGCGAAGTTCGCGGAGAAGAAGTTCCCCGAGTTCCGCACCGGCGACATCGTCCGCGTCTCCATCAAGATCAAGGAAGGCGACAAGTTCCGCGTCCAGGACTTCGAGGGCAAGGTGTTCTCGATCGACAACGGCCGCGGCGGAATCTCCGGCAACTTCGTCGTCAGCCGCGACACGATGGGCGTCCGCGTCGAGAAGCGCTTCCCCTTCAACAGCCCCTGGATCCAGGCGATCAAGGTCGTCAAGAAGGGCGCCACTCGCCGTGCCAAGCTCTACAACGAGCGTACCTACTGCTCGCACAAGGCCGTCCGCAAGCTCGTCAAGAAGTAAGGTTTCTCGGCTTGAAGCCGACGGTGGATGGATGGAAAGCAAGGCCGCCCCTCTCGGGACGGCCTTCTTTTTTAACCAGTCCGTCTCGGCCGTCGCGTTACTTCCTGCACCACCCGCGACGCGGAGGAAATCGCCAAGCTGCTGGCAATTCAGACGTCTACTGATTTCTTGAAATACGCGTAGACGGGAGGCTTAAAATCTGTCAGTCAAAACTCCGAAAATCTATCAGTCAAAGTTCCGAAAAACTATCAGTCAGTTTAGAAAAGTGAAATAGTAGTTCAATAGCCATTGTGTTTTTCGCCAATAAATGACATAATATTTTCTTCTTCTACAAAGAAAAGGCTGAACTCAACATGGCAATGTGCTACAAGAAACTCTGGAAACTGCTGATAGACCGCGACATGACACGTGCGGATCTGCGCAAAAAGACGGGCATTTCCCCTGCGACAGTCCCAAGATGTCAAAGGGAGAGGCCATAGGCGCAAACGTCTTGGAGCGCATCTGCGCGACCATGCAGTGTGATGTCGGCGATGTGATGACCTATGTGCCGGCTCCGGCCGATATGTCCAAAGGTAAGAAGGTGGTGTCACGATGAGCATGATTGCCCAATATGTACACAAAGCCATAGAAGCGGCGACGCCGTGGCTTGTCGGCACGGCTGTCGGGTTCTTTCTCCTCTGGCTCGCCATGCTCATACGGGAGAAAAAGCCGTTTGCAAAGGAGCTAAAGTGGTTTAGCGGACTTGCGCCGTTGCATAAGTTCATCGTCGTCTGCACCGTCTGCCTCTTCACCCTCTGGGGCGGATCGAAGGAGCGCGGCATTCTTCCCTCCGGACTGATTGACGGCATCTCATCGACGATGTCGCGGGTTGTCGAGACAATCCAGTTGCGGACGCTGCCGGAGACTGTCACATCCAATGCCTTTGCCGTCACGGATTTTGCCGTCGATTCGCAGGCGAAGGAAACCGCATTCGAGATTGGATGGGCAAGCAATCTCTTCGAGAACGTCGATTCCCGCAATATCGACCTTTTCATGTCCACGAATCTTGCCATGAACGGCTGGTTGCCGCTTGGACGCTACATGATGCCGCAGGGCACCAATTCGTACGCGTTCACGGTTTCTTCCAACGCTGTCGCGTTCGCATATCGTCCGTTTTACGTCGATTCGTTCAGCCGCATGGCGTTCTTCCGCTTCGGTCTCGATTTCGATTCCGACGGAGATGGACTTACGGATTCGTATGAGAGTTTCGTGTCTTTCACCGATCCGTCCAATCCGGACACGGACGGGGATGGGCTTTCCGATGCGCAGGAACTCGCCGCCGGCATCGGCACAAACCCTCTCCTGTACGATACGGACGGTGATGGAGTAGGGGATGGCGACGAGATAGCCGCCGGTTCAGACCCCCATTCCGCCGATACGGACGGGGACGGATTGCTGGATGTCGCCGAACTTGGAATCATGACCGCCCTGACCGGAGAAGATTTCATGTGGTTCGATATGTCCGGCGGCACGGATCTTCTTGCCTCCAGTTCAACGGCGGACGAGAACACATGGCCTATCGCGCTGCCCCAGAACGCACTAATCAATAACGTGTGTCATACCAATGCGCTTGTCTGCATGAACGGGGTCGTCCATCTGCTGTGCCCCACAAACTCCGGCGGCACACATTATTCAGGCAGCAACTACTCTGGCGGACTGAGCAACACACAGTGGAGCGCCATGCACGTGACGGTCGCGCTGTTCAACGCAGACCTTTACGCCCGCACGGCGGACTGGGGCAGCAAGATCTTGTACGGCAGCGTCGAATCCGGCGGACGGACGTTTGGCGTTGTCGAGTACCGAAATGTCGGGCTCTATTCCCTTCGCAACGCGGAGACGAACGAGCTTCTGACGTGCCAGATGATCGTCCCCGCCGACGAGACGAACACGGTCTATGTCAGTTATCACTGCGCATCCAACACATTCCGCGAGATCGCCGTTGCGGCCGGCGTACAGTGCGGACGGATGCGGTCTTGGAAATCGGGGGAGACATACTACAACCTTTCCTGGCCTCTTACATCCGGATTCCCGGAAGATGGGTTGACCATAAAGTATTCAATCGGAACCGGCACAGACCCCTGCGATCCGGACACGGATGACGATGGTCTGTCCGATGCGGAAGAGGCGCTGGGTTGTCGCACCGATCCGCTTGTCGCAGATTCCGACGGCGACCTGCTTCTCGATGCGGAGGAGATCGCCATCGGAACAGATCCGATGGCCGCCGACTCGGACGGCGACGGAATGCCGGACGGCTGGGAAGTGCTGAATGGCCTTGATCCTCTCGCCGACGATGCCGCAGACGACCCCGACGGCGACGGTCTTTCCAATCTGCGCGAGTATGCGCTCGGCACTTCGCCGGCGTCCGTTGACACGGATGGTGACGGGCTGGCCGACCGCGCCGAGGTCGGATGGTGGGAGTACGCCGATTCCATGCCCGTGTTCGACGTGTCTGGAGGAACGAACCTCCTAAAGGCCTCTCGCGCCTACTACAGCGATACGTTCAAAGTGCCGCTTCCGTTCACAGTGCGGAGCGCCGGATATGTGCATACGAACATGACGGTGGGAGTGTGCGGCATGATCGGCCTCATGTCTGACAGGAAAAGCGACTACTCGTTCTCCGTATCATCCAGCAACTACGATCTCTCCGATTATCGCGTCAGCTACTATCACACGGCGGTTGCCGCGTACTGGGACTATCTCTGCTCTCCCGCCAACAGCGGTGCGCAGATTACGGTCGCGGATGTCGAGACAAATGGGTTGAGGTACGCAGTGGTCGAATACTCCAACATCCGCCTCTACTCGCAGAGGAACGATGCATCGTGCGTGGCGACGTTTCAGATTGTCATCCCCGAGGCCGAAACGAACACCGTCTATGTCCACTACATCGACCTGCCCGATGCTTTCGACGGTTCAAGCGCGACAATAGGTGCTCAATTGCCAAGCCGCGAACAGACGCATCTGGTATCGTTCGATACGGCGGGGGCGGTCACGAACGGAATGGTCGTCGCCTATCACCTCGGCACGGGTTCCAATCCCGCCGTTGCCGATACCGATGGTGACGGACTTGACGACGGCACAGAAGCGACAATCGGAACGAGCACAAGATATGCAGACACTGATCTTGACGGATTGACCGACGCCTGGGAGAACGCAAACGGACTTGATCCACTTTTGGCGACAGACGGAAACGGCGCGGATGGCGATCCCGACGGAGACTACCTCTCCAACGCAAAGGAGTTCGAGTACGGAACTGACCCTTCGGTCGCCGACACGGACGGAGACGGACTCTGCGACGGGCAGGAGACGGGGAGCGTGTTCGCCACGAATGCCATCCCCTGGCTGTCTTTTGACTTTGGCGAAGACCTCACGACCGAAATGTCCACCAACTACAGACGTTGCATCAGTCGTCCGACTCCCTTGCCGCTGCGAATCCAGGGGGAGGTTGTCACGAACCTTACCATATCGGCAAACGGACTGGTATTCCTCAACAAGGCCGGACACGCCAATTCCGGCGATTCCACGTCCGGATCGAACTTCAAGTACGCGATTGACGAAGATGCGATTGTCCTTGCACCATACCTGCAGTACGCCCATATCCGCTCCGACGTCGAGGGGCGTTGCACGTCCATAAAGTTCGGCACGGCCACTTGCGACGGGGTTGGATATCTGCTTGTCGAATATCTCAATTCCTACTACGACACTTCGACATGGCAGACGAACTCGATATCGTTCCAGCTGGCAATTCCGACGAACACCTCGGACAGGGCTTATTCCCGTTATTCCGACGTGTCCGGACAGTACATGGACGGAAGGAACGCCAGCATCGGGATGCAGACGTTCAACGGCAGGTGGCTCCATTCCTGGTGTTACCATTCAGAGGGCAGGGTTGGCGACGGCCTTGCGCTTGAATTCCTCTTCGGAGCCAATTCCGACCCTCTGGTCGCCGATACCGATGTCGACGGTCTGAGCGATGGGCAAGAAGCGTTGGTCGGCACTTCGCCCGCAAAGGCTGATACGGACGGCGACGGCCTTCCGGACGGCTGGGAAGTCCAGCACGGCCTCAATCCGCTCTCTGCGGACGGAAACGACGGGGATGCTGGCGACCCCGACGGCGACGGCGTCGACAACCTCAACGAATACGAACTTGGCACAGATCCGAATCTGCTGGATACGGATGGTGACGGTCTTTCGGACGGTGAAGAGGCCGTGTGTATATCTTTCGCCTCGCCATTGCCGTGGATGGAGTTCACAACGCTTACGAACCTTACAGACGCAATTACGAACTCATACAACAACTGTATAAGCATCGGACTCCCGACTTCTGTCACAGTTCAGCAAGAGACTGTGACGAACATCACAATCGATGCAAGGGGCGTTGTGTATTTCAACAAGACTGGATACGCCAATCCCGAGTGTTCGCGAAGCGTGTGCGATTTCGACTACGGAACGGCAGACACAAACTGCTTCACCGTCGCGCCATATTGGAGCTATATTTTCCTGTCGAACAAGGCCACGCCTTCATCTGTGAAGTTCGGAATGGCCACCGTCGGCACCAACGACTACTATGTGCTTGAATGCCTGAATCTGTACAAAGACCTAAATTCCTACGAAACGAACTCCATATCGTTTCAGATGGCTTTTTCTACTGGGCATGTCGACAGAATCTGTGTGCGTTACGCCGAACTTGTCGGTGATGAAATGGATGGGCGCAACGCCTCCATCGGTTTTCAGAGCTTCAACGAGCAGGAGAGCGTGTCCTATTGCTCTTGGGACTACGACATGGTTTATGATGGTCTTGCGTTGTCGTTCGTGACTGGATATGGTTCCAATCCGCTTCTTGCCGATACTGACGGCGACGGAATATCGGATGGAGCGGAAGTGAATACCTATGGGAGCAACCCCAAAGCAACAGACTCCGATATGGATGGATTGCCAGATGCGCAGGAGGTCACACTTGGAACATCGCTGAACAATCCCGATACGGATGGCGACGGGCTTCTTGATGGATGGGAAGTTGCCAATAATCTGAATCCTCTTTCTGCTGTAGGTGATGACGGCGCTTCCGCGGATATCGATGGAGATGGCCTTACGAACTTACAAGAGCAGTCAGCGGGGAGCAATCCACGAAATGCAGATACAGACGGTGATGGGCTTTCAGATTCAGCCGAACTGACGCTTGGCACAAATCCAACGCTTGCCGACACCGATAATGACGGACTTTCGGATGGTGCGGAGCAGAACATAGGGTCAAACCCGCTACTGTCCGATACCGATGGCGATGGCATGAACGATGGATGGGAAAGCCAGCATGATGGCTTTGATCCCACCGTGGACAATTCAACGGATACCAATCCAAATAACGATCTGGACGCCGATTCTGACGGCGATGGACTTACCAACGGGGAAGAGTCTGAGGCTGGCACTAATCCCGGAGAACCAGATACTGATGGCGATGGACTTAACGATGGCGTTGAAATCGGGCAGGGTAGCGATCCCAATGACAGGGCAGACACAATTCCAGTCAAATGGGTCTCTGTGACAGGCGACCTCGAGATGGAGCAAATCAAACAAACTCAGGAGACGGTCACGATTCCCGCAGGGACTATGGCATATATAGGCGTTTTCGTTCATAGCCAGGAATACCCACATTGGACAGGGCAGCAGTCACAATATAATGATGTTTTGTATTGGAATATCCAGGCCGATGGGCAGACAACACTCCGCAATACTATCCATGTCAATGCAGAAGAGGTTTCTTGGGAGAATGCGGCCTTGCAGGGTTGGTCTGTTAATGGATTTACTCCTGTTGCGCATAAAGGTGGTGCCATTTACCGTGCAGGTGGTTCAGATTTGAATGTCGCTGTGACTTTGCGGGCTATGAATGTTCGCGACGACATTCTTCCAAGTTCCGTGATTGTAGGGGTGTTTCCCTTGAAAGTTGTCCAGGCGAACATGCCGACAGGAACAGGCGTGGCAAACACGACCGATGAGGCAACTTCTTATGTGCGCACAATTGTTCCTACTAATGGGATTGCCTACATAACAGCCCATCCAGCCGCACCACAGTTAACGGCGGAATTCAAAGATTTGCCGCAATGGATCGACGTGACGTGGAGCGGCTCGTTGGCCACAGAGCGCGCCGACCGTTCTACATACGACAACCGCACCCTGGTTGAGCAAGTAACGCATGGAGGGGAAGCATATAATATAACTACTGCGCTGAACAATGAAATAGTTGGTGGCCGTTGTGCGCTCAATGTCTCGGTGGACGGCGTTCAGATTGAATACCCATTTTCAATACGGGGCAAGAATCCCCTTGATGCGACAGCAAGGACGTATATCAGTTCAAATGTCGGCACTGATTTTCAGGATTATGCATGGATGATTGCTAAACTTGAGAGCAAGCCATCAAATGCACCTCGGTACTACAACCAGTTTAATCCTTCGGAAGACAGTTACAAGGAATTGCCGTTTAAGGGCGAGGGAACTGATAATTGGGGATGGGGCATCGGACAGATTGATAGAGGGCAGGCAAACAATCATACTCACGAAATTTATGATTGGCATCAGAATGTTGCAGCGATGAATGCAAAACTTAACGATTCACTTGCCACCTATAATAGGTTCGTAGGATATTTCCGTGACTTGTATATGAATGACCCTACTACCCAGTGGTTTGAGCCAGATACAGTAACGACAAACATTAGTGGCGTCGCTGTTTCTGCTCAAATGTGGAGTGTGCTGACTTTTTACAATGGAACTGGAGGTTGCCCACGTTTGATGTTGGCTGGACGTCAACGCCAAGTCCCGTTGGAGTTTAATCCTGTGACTACTAACTGGGTTTTGCATGTTAATAGTCAAAACTACGTGTACAAGGTGGTTTCAAGAAGAAATGCACAACAAACGGAGTGAAAACAATGAGAACGAAAGATGTTGTCCTTGCGATTAATGCAAGTCTGATAGCGGCAATTGGCCTGAACGCGCAATCTGCAATTGCGCAAGTGCAGAGTGTCACTGTGTCTGCCAATGACATCTTGGATCGCGATCCCTCATCGGTCGCGGTCTCTAACGACCATCAAAGTGCTTATTGGCCTCAACCGTATCTTGAACGGTGGCGTATTGTGACTGATCTCAACGGCGACGGTAAGGATGATTTGATACTGTCCGACACAAAGGACACGTTTGGGAATGCCAGCGGGGGATGGCTGGTGTATATCAGCAGCAATGGCTTCTGGCGATGTGTTGGAGATGTTGGTCTATATCCGGGAGCGTTTACGTTTGATCGCGTTCATAATGAAGTTGACTTGTGGTATTATTCTCGATCCTCTGCGCAGGAGGGACATTTCGGATATTACAGTTTTCATTCTGGCGGCATGAGAAAAGGAGTGAATCAGATATTCGTCAGAACAGCAGGGGAAGAAGAGAATGTGTTTGGATGCATGGACAAGGCAATCTTCGGGTATGCCCACAGGCATCCGTATCGCTTCGACACCAGCGAGACATCAACCAATGGTATTGTTTCATGGAGGACGATACGAGATTGGAGAAAGCCGTCTCGTAAAGACGAAATATATGAACTGAAGCAAAAGCTGGCGGACGCGGAAAATCGGGCGAATGCGACAGAAGAGAAATTAAAACATGCCTCCTGGAAATTAGCTCAATTTGAAAGAGATTTGCTTGATGTTTGCGGAGTGGCATTGGGTTCAAAATGGGAGGGCGGGAATAAAACCCTTGTTTGTCCAGAGATATTTTCTGGCTTTACCAACATGACAGTTCGTGTCGACAAAAATGGCTTTGTGGACGGTATCCGCCTTGTTCGGAGAAACCTGCCAGAGGAAAGCGGAATGCCAGGAGCGCGATTCCCTTCTGAAGAAGAACAGAAGATAATACATCAGGCAGAAAACCATTTTCACGTTCGTTTTTCACTTGGCACTTATCCTGGGATGTATCAATGGGAAAATCCGTTTGAACGTGTCAAGATCCGCATCGACTTTAGGAATGAATCGGAGAGTATCATCGAAGCCGGGTACTTGAAGAACCTAACGGAACGTTAACAAAAGCTATCCACACATGGCTGACAAACAAAAGCCGGAAGAACGCGCCAGAATCAAAATCGACGAGCAGCTCGCCGATGCAGGCTGGCACATCGCCGACCGGGGCGGCGTGACCTACGAACACAATGCCATCGCCCTTGTCGAGGGTCTGCTCGAAGGCAATAAGGAGGCGGACTATCTCCTGTTTGTGGACGGCAAGGTTGTCGGTGTCCTTGAGGCGAAGCGCAGTGACATCGACCTTGAATCCGCCGCCGGAGGGCAAGCCGCCAACTACGCGCACCTCATCCCGGCCGAATATCCGCGCTGGTTCGACGAGCCGAAGATAGTTCTCCTTGCAAACGGTGAGAAGATCCTTCTGCTGGATGCCGTATCGGGTGAATACAAGCCCATAGCGACCATGCCGACACCGAAGAAGTGCCTTGAGCTTTCTGGGGTGAAGTCCTACTGGGGCGGGCTGCCGGAATTGAGGGAGAGCGAACGCCGCGCTCTCAGGGCCTGTCAGTTTGAGGCCGTGACCAATCTTGAGTCGAGTTTCCGCCGTGGTGCGGACAGGGCACTTGTCGTTCTCGCCACCGGCGCAGGAAAGACCTACACCGCCTGCATGGCCGCCTATCGCCTCTTGTCCTACACGCCCGCCAAGCGCATACTCTTTCTCGTAGATCGCAATAACCTCGGCGAACAGGCCTTGAACGAGTTTTCCACCTTCCGCCTTACGCAGAACGGTGCGCCGCTTACCGACATCTTCATTACAGAACGTCTCAAGGGTAACAATGCCAATCCCAAGGCGAGCGTCACTATTGCGACAATACAGCGTGTCTATTCCGCCCTTACCGGCGCGGATGCGCGGAGCGACGAGGACGAGGATGCTGAAGACCGCGAGTCGGATGCGTCGCCTGTCGCAGTTGACGGACAGCTCGCCAAGCTGCCGCACGACTGGTTCGATGCCATCATCATTGATGAGTGTCACCGCTCCATTTACGGACGCTGGCGAGCGGTTCTCGAATGGTTCGACACCGCGAAGTTCATCGGCCTCACCGCTACGCCTTCGGCAGAGACGGTGGAGTTTTTCGACAAGGGGGATGAAGGGTCAGCGCTTATTGATACAGCAAAATTGATACAGGTACGCCAAGCGAAGCTCGGCAGAACTAATAGCGGAAGGAGCTACATCGTAAAGAAATCGACGTACGATTAGGACGGCAAGCCGTGCAAAGGGTGACCGATGTGCGGGAGTCTT
>Ga0256405_10002940_pt1 | contig 36880 bp, 26 predicted proteins | sample RumenRJG_02DNA_FD_189096 | JGI IMG/M metagenome (GOLD analysis project Ga0256405, IMG submission 189096) | Bovine rumen microbial communities from Lethbridge, Alberta, Canada - RJG_02 | ecosystem: Host-associated > Mammals > Digestive system > Stomach > Rumen | place: Canada: Alberta...
TTCAATCTGCTCGACACGCCAGGACACGTCGACTTCGCCTACGAGGTCAGCCGCTCGATGGGCGCGTGCGAAGGTGCTCTTCTCGTCGTCGACGCCGCGCAGGGAGTCGAGGCCCAGACCGTCGCCAACACCTACTTCGCACAGGACGCGAAGCTCGAGATAGTCCCCGTCCTCAACAAGGTCGATCTTCCAGGCGCCGACGTGAAGGAGGTCTCGCGCGAGATCGAGGACATCCTCGCGATTCCGATGGACGATCCGCTTCTCGTCTCCGCCAAGACCGGCATGGGATGCCCCGAGGTCCTTGAGGCGATCGTGAAGCGCATACCGCCTCCAACGACGGCCGGCGTGGACGCTCCGCTCCGCGCGCTCGTCTTCGATTCCGTGTTCGACGAATTCCGCGGCGTAATCACCTACGTCCGCGTTGTTGACGGTTCGCTAAAGGCGGGGCAGGGCGTCGTGTTCATGGGGAGCCATGTGTCCACCACGGTGCACGAGGTCGGCATCTTCTCGCCGACGAAGAAGCCGGTCGACCATCTCGAGGCAGGGCAGGTCGGCTACATCGTCGGCACGGTGAAGGACCCGAGCGAGATCAAGATCGGCGACACGGTGACGACGGCGAAGCTTGGCGCGACGGAACCGCTTCCCGGTTTCCAGGACATCCACCCGACTGTGTTTTGCGGCATCTATCCGATGTCTACGGACGAGTTTCCGAAGGTCTCGGCGGGGCTTGAAAAGCTTCACCTCAACGATTCGGCGTTCACCTTCCACCACGAAAGTTCGCTCGCGCTCGGTTTTGGCTTCCGCTGCGGCTTCCTCGGGCTTCTCCACATGGAGATCGTCCAGGAGCGCCTGAGACGCGAGTTCGGCCTCGACATAATATCGACCTCCCCTGGTGTCGTCTACAAGCTAAAGCTCAAGAGCGGAGAGGAGAAGGACCTCGACAATCCTCTCCAGATGCCCGATCCTTCGGCCCTCGAGACGATAGCTGAACCAATACTCAAGGCCCGCATCATCACGCCGTCCGAGTCGATTGGCGACGTGATGCGGATCGTGATGGACCGCCGCGGCCAGGTCGAGGGAACCGAGACTATCGACGCGAAGCGCGTCATGCTCCACTGCATGCTGCCGCTGAACGAGATCCTCATAGACTTCCACGACACCCTCAAGTCGGTGAGCCACGGTTATGCGTCGATGGACTACGAGCCGAACGGCTACCAGGTCTCCGACATCGTCAAGATGGACATTCTCCTCAACGGCGAGACGGTCGACGCGTTCGCGACGATGGTGCACCGCGCCAAGGCGCGCGCGCGCGGCCTCCAGATGTGCAAGGCCCTCGCCGAGACGATTCCGCCACACCAGTTCAAGATTCCGGTGCAGGCCGCGATAGGCAAGGAGATCATAGCACGCGAGGACATAAGGCCGTTCCGCAAGGACGTCCTCGCAAAGCTCTACGGCGGCGACGTCACCCGCAAGATGAAGGTCCTGGAGAAGCAGAAGCGCGGCAAGGCGAGGATGAAGGAGTTCGGCCACGTGAATGTTCCGCAGTCCGCCTTCATTGCGGTGCTGAAGGGCACCATCAAGGAGAAATGACTCTTTCCATAGCGGCGGCGTTCGTAGTCGGCGCGGCGCTCGCCGTGTCGGGCGCTGTCCTGCAGAGCGTCCTTCGTAATCCGCTCGCCGAGCCGTACATCCTCGGCATAGTCGGCGGAAGCGCGCTTTTCTCGGCCCTCGCCGTCAAGTTCGGCCTCGTCGCGCTTGCCGCGTGGGTTCTCCCCGCCTCGAGCTTTCTCGGCGCTTGCTTCTCTCTGGCGCTTCTTCTCGTTGTCGCCTGGTTTGCGTCGCGGGCGCGCGATGCCAACGGGTCGGACGCGCAGATGAGGTCGAACTTCTCGACCGTCGTCATCGCCGGCTTCGTCGTTGGCGGCTTTACCGGTTCGCTCGACTGGCTCGTCCTATCGTACTGCCCGCCCGAGGAGTTTACCCGCCTCACCAAATGGCTCTACGGCTCGCTTTCGGAAGTCGGGCCGGCGGCTCTCGCTGCAGGAATCGCCGTGCTCGCGCTGGTGATGGCCGTGCTCTGCCTCTTCCGCAGGGAGCTCAACGTCATGGAGCTCGGCCATGACGAGGCCGAATGCCTCGGTGTCGACACGCGCACGGTGATGATTGTCGCGATCGGCGCGGTGTCGCTCGCGACGGCTGTCTCCGTGTCGCTCGCCGGAGCAGTCGGTTTCGTGGGGCTGGTCGTGCCGCATTTCGTGCGGCGCGTGTTCGGGCCCAGGATGGAGCGGCTCCTGCCGTTCTCGGCGTTGTTCGGCGGCGTCTTCCTCGTGATTGCCCAGGCCGTTGCCGCGACGCTTCTTCCGAACGTGGGCGTCGGGGTGATCTGCGCCATATTCGGCGGCCCGTTCATACTATATCTCCTCGCCTCCCGTCACAGCGGCGAAGGGCGGGACATTTAGTTCTTCGCGAACTTTCTGTCGAGCTCGTTCGTCGACGTGAATATCATCGTCGGCTTCCCGCCGGGGCTTACATACGGCATCCTGCACGATGCGAGCTCTTCGACAAGCCTTGTCGCCCCCGTCTCGTCGAGCGCAAGCGACATCCCGGCGAACGATCTCGCCACCGACTTCGCGACAAGATCCTCGCGCCAGCGTTCGCCGCGCCTCGAGCCGCCTTCGAAGAGGTCGCGCGCAATCGTCGAGACCACTGCCGCGGGGGAGAGGGAGCCGATTATCTGCGGAACGGCGTCGATCTTGAATGTGTCGCGGCCGAAGGGCTCGATCCTGAATCCCATCGGCTCGATGTCGCCGAGCGCGGCCGTTATCCGCGCGGCGTCGACGGGCGAGAGGTGGATCGTCTCTGGGATTAGAAGCTGCTGAGAAAGGGCTTCGCCTTGGCCGGAGCGCGAGAGGAGCTGCTCGAAGGCGATGCGCTCACGGGCTGCGTGCGGGTTTATGGTGACGAGTCCCGCATCCGTCTCCACGAGAAGATAGCCGCTCGCGGTCGCGGCGAGGAACTTGAACCACTTCCACGGTCTCGCCGTCGTGCCGTCGGCTGCGAGGGGAAGCTCGGTTGGAGTTGGAGTCGGAGTGGGAGTTGAGGAGTGGGGGAGCGAGGGGGTGGAGGAGTGAGGGAGTGGAGGAGTGGAGGAGTGAGGGAGTTGGGGAAGTGGAGTTTTTGCCCCGATGGTCTCGATAGTCGTCTCTTCACTCGTCGTCTCGCCGCTTGTCGCCTCATCTCTCTCTGTTGCCCTAAGCCCGAGCGCCCCTTCGATCGCTTCGGTAATAGCGCGCTTTACCGCGTTGTTGTCGCGGAAGCGGACCTCTCTCTTCGTCGGATGGACGTTGACGTCGACTTGGTTAGGCGGCAGTTCAATGAAGAGGAAAAGCGCCGGCTTTACGTCGCCCTGCCTGTGTGGATACGCCTCGCGCACGGCGTAGGCAATCGACGGCGCGGTCGCGGGCCGTCCGTTCACGAACACGTACTGGTCGCGGCGAGTCGGCATCGAGAGGTTCGGTTTTTCTATGTAGCCCCAGACGCGCACGGCGTTTGCCTGCACTTCGGACGGCGTCTGAAGGGGAATGAGGCTTTCGATGAATTCCGCGCCGTAGATGTCGAGCAGACGGTCTGCGAGCGAAGCCGCGGGCGCAAGATGGTAGAGCTCGCGTCCGTCCACGACGAGCGAGAATCCGATACCGGGATGCGCGAGCGCGTGAACTGTGAATATCCCCTTTACGCGGCCTTCCTCCGTTGCGAAAGACCTGAGGAACTTGCGCCGCGCTGGAACATTGCAGAAGAGGTCGCGCACCTCCACGAGCGTCCCTGGGGGGCATCCCGCCGTGCTCGTCTCGACAAGCTCGCCTGCGTTCACGACGATCTGCGTTCCTTCGTCCGCGTCGTGGCGCCGCGTCACGAGGGTAAAGCGCGACACCGACGCGATTGACGGGATCGCCTCTCCCCTGAAGCCGAGAGTGTCGATGTTCTCTATGTCGTCAACGTCGAGGATTTTCGACGTTGCCTGCCTCTCAAGCGAGAGGAGGGCGTCGTCCTTCGCCATTCCGCATCCGTCGTCACGGACCGACACAAGCTTGCGCCCGCCCTGCGCGATGGAGACCTTTATGTTTGCTGCGCCGGCGTCCACCGAGTTTTCGACGAGCTCCTTCACGACGGAAGCAGGGCGCTCCACGACCTCGCCCGCCGCGATTTTGTTCGCGACGTGGAGAGGAAGAACGTGTACGTGTCCGTCTCGCGCCGCCATCGTCAAACGTCCAGGCTGATGTTCCGCCTGAGGAACGTCGGGATGTCGAGGTCTTCGCCGTTCCAGATCGTCGGCTCGGCGTTGTTGAACCGGCCTCTCCCCTGCGGGCCGACGCCGAGCGTCCTTGCGGTGCGCTTCCTGCGCTTCTTGCCGACGACCCCGTCGTCGGCATCGCCGCTGTCGTCCTTTGCGCCGGCCTCGAAAAGCATCAGGACGACGGAGATGCGTCCCGAGAAGGTGTCTTCGTCGTTCACCGTCGCGAGTTCGAACGACGTCGTCTGGCCGCAGAACGCGGAGCGCACGCCTTCGGATATCGTGCTGATTTCGGCCAGCCTCAGGTCGTCGCCTGCAAGCACGCCGCAGAGTATCGCCCTCACCGGACCCGATCCCGTGGCGAGGAGCGGCGAGCGCGCGAGCATGTCGCTTATGTCGCGCGCGCGTTCGGGGCTCTGCGACGAGATCGCGGCGAATCTGCCGCGCCCGGCCTTCGAGACGAGGTGCCGTATGCGTTCGGCGTCGAGCCTTATGTAGCCGGGCTTCTCGACGAGCCTCCAGAACAGCGTAACGGCCGACGCCATCGTGTCGACGGCCCGGCGCATCGCGTCGTCAAGGCGCTCCGCGTTGGCGACAAGCTTGTCTAAGGGCATGAAGAACGTCGCGCCGGCGGCTTCCTCGATCATCGTCATGACGCCGCGCGACGAACGCTGGCGGTCCTCTCCCTCGAACGTGAACGGCGTCGTCGCGAACACTATCGACGGAATGCCGAGAGAGTCGAGCCGCTTGACGGCCTCGAGCGTCACGCCCCCGCCTGTGCCGCCGCCGAGCGACGTCACTATCACGGCGAGCCTTACGCCCTCGACCTCGGAGTCGAGGAGCCCTATGGAGTCTTCCGCGGCGAGCCGAGCCGCGACGAAATCGCCGCCGGAACCGCGTCCGGAGAGCCTGTCGCCGCCTATAAGCAGAAACCTGTCGTCGTCCGTTGCGGACGAGGCGTCGGTGTCGATCGTCAGGGACCTCAGCCCCTCACCGAAGGCGCGGCGGATGCCGTGCGCGATCGCCGAGCCGCCGCCGCCGATGCCAATGAGCATCATGGAAGATGAGTCGCTCATTTGAAGAACCTCCCGAGAATCCCGTCGAGGATCGACCTGCCATCGTCTGCGCGGCCAGCGTACATTACCGCTCCCGCGACAGCCGCGAACGCCGCCGGGAACTTTTCGTCGTCGAGACCGTCGACGTTGACCGGCTTGCCGGTGCGCGTCGGCATGCCGAGCTCGCGCTGGACGAGCGCGTCGATGTCGCGCATCGCCGCGCCTCCGCCGGTGAGAACCGCCCCGGCATGCAGGCGGTTCAGCAGGTCCTGCTCCTCGAGAGTGTCGCGTATGACGGTGAAGAGCTCCCTCAGACGCGCGTTGACGACGGTGTCGAGCGCGCGGCGCGAGATCGTGCGGGTCTCCATCAGCGGCGAAGAGCCCGGCACCTTGACGCGTGCCTCGCCGGGAGTCCCGATGATCGCCGAGGCCGATTCGATCTTGAGCTGCTCGGCCTGCGCGTTTGTCGTCTGGAAGGCGTGCGCGATGTCGTTCGTCACGTGGTCGCCGCCTACCCCGACCACGCCCGTGGAGGCGAGGTGGCCGTCAAAGTACACGGCATAGCCCGTCGAGCCGCCGCCTATGTCGAGCACAAGGACGCCGTTGCGCTTCTCGTGCTCCTCGAGGACCGCATCGGCGGCGCACGTCGCCGCAAACAGCGGTTCGCGTATTTCGAGCTTGGCGTCGTCCGCGGCTGTGCGCGCGTTGTCTATCCTGCTCTTGTCGGCGTGTATCTGGAGCGTGTTGAGCCTGAGCATCCTGCCTGACATGCCGCGCGGCGCCGTTATGCCGCGCAGTCCGTCGACCTCGTAGTCCTGGTCGACTATGTCGAGAAGCTCCCGGTCTTTCGGCAGCTGCATCGTGCGCGAGCTCCTGAAGACGGCGTCGAGCTCGTCGGAGCCGACTTTCGCGCCTTCGATCGGTATCATGCCCTGGAAGGGGTCGGCCTTGATGTGCTGGCCCGACACGACGAGGTAGGCGTTGCCGAGCGTTATCGTGCTCCCGGCCTCCGACTGCTTCTTCTCGATGGCGCGGAGAACGCTCCTTATCGACGTGGTCGCCTGGTTGATGTCGAGTATCTGGCTTTTGCGCACGCCGGTGGAGGGAATCTCGGCATGGCATGTTATTTTGATGCGGCCGCCCGGCTCGTCTTCGCCGATGGCGAGGACGGTCCGCGTCGTGCCGATCTCTATCGCTGCGTAGAAGTTGCTCATAGAAAACTCTTCTGTGTGTTGCCGAATATCTTGCCCGGTATGGTCGCGTCCCAGACGCGTATGCTGTCGTCGACGCGCGCCGTGTAGGCCTTCGTCAGATCCTCGAGCTGCTTCCTGAGCTTCGGCATCGTCGCTTCGGAAGGCTCGTCCATGCCGTCCCACGCGATGTTGGCGACACTGTAGTCGTTGCCGAGAACGATTGTTATGAAGTCGGGTTTCGAGATGTCGGCCTCGATCGCTGCGAGCGCCCTGAACTGGTCGCGGCACGTCTCGAGGAGCCGCAGCGCCGCGAGCGCCCGGCCGGAGAGCGTGCTGCCCTTGGGCGTTCCTGGCGCGGCCGCCTCGCGTATCACCGGCAGCATCTGCGTGCCGCTCGAAGATATGAAGACGACTCCGTCTGTGTCTGCGACGCGGCCTGTGTCGCCTTTCCTGCCCTTGATGCCGAGGCGCACGACGGGAACGCGCTCCTCGACCGTTATCGCAACCTTGTCGGGAAGGTGGCGCGCTATTGATATCTCCCTGATGTTGGGGATCTTCTTCAGCGTGTCCCTGCGCTTCGCCTTGAAGTCGATAAGCGCGAGGTTCGCGCCGTTCTTGAGGCCGAATTCGTAGGCGATCACGTCGGCGCGCACCATCTTGCCGTCGGTGATGGACACCTGCGACGCGACGTCGGTTATCACGCACTGCTCGAGCCAGAGGCCGTGCAGGTAGTTGTACGCGAACGCGAGGCCTATGGCGGCGGCGATGCACACGACCACTCCGACGGCGATGAGGGCGCGGCGAGCGCCGTTCGAGTCCTTTATCCTGTTCTCTTTCATTTCTTTCTGTCAGTCGTGCTTCGCGCCTGCGAGGATGCGGTCGCAGACGCCGGCGAAGGAGAGCCCCGTCTTCATCCCGGCCTTCGGGACGAGGGAGTGGGAGGTGAAGCCGGGAGAGGTGTTCAGCTCGAGCACATAGCAGCGGCCGAGCGGCGACGCGCGGAAGTCGACGCGCGTCACGCCGCGGCAGCCGACGGCCCTGTAGGCGGAGAGGGCGATGTCCTGCATCTTCTTCGCGAGCGCTTCGTCTTCGAGGAAGGGGTAGCGCGTCTCGTCTGAGTTGTATTTCTCGTTGTATCCGTACCAGCCGTTGGGCGCGACGATCTCAAGGACAGGCAGCGCCTCTCCGTCGATCACGCCGACGGTGAATTCGCGGCCCGGGATGTACTCCTCGACGAGAACGGTCTGCGAAGAGGCGTTTCCTCCTTCCGCGCCGATCGCCTTGAACGCGTTCGCAAGGGCCTGCTTCCACTCCTCGGGGCGCGAGACCTTTGAGATGCCGACCGAGGAGCCGTCGCACGGCGGCTTCACGACTACGGGAAGGGGGAGCGGGGATTTTTCGGTGTCGGGGTTCGCAAGCCCCCACGCGGCGGTTGGCACGCCGTTCATCTCGAGCACCATCTTGGTCTTCACCTTGTCCATCGCTATCTGCGAGGCCGCGGCCCCGGGACCGGTGTACGGAATGCCGAGCCTGTCAAGCGCGAGCTGCACGCCGCCGTTCTCGCCCCAGCCGCCGTGCAGCGTGATGTACGCCGCGTCGACGTCCTTCGGCATCGTGTCGAGGCTGTCCGCGTCGAGCACCACTGGCACGACGTCGTATTTCCCGAGGCTCGCGAGCGCTTCGGCGACGTTGCGCCCGCTTTGCAGCGAAACCTCCCGCTCGCTCGAAGTCCCGCCCATCAAAACTGCAATCTTCTTCATTGGCCGTATTATACCAAAAATACGCCAGGCGGTCTTGCTGAATCGGCGAGACGTGCAACGTCGACAAGATACTCCTCGTGCATCACCTTTTGCCGCCGCGGAATTCCGACGGTGACACTCCGTATCGGGCCTTGAACGCCTCTCCTCTCAATCGGCTCCAGGTGTGGCCGGCGAGATCCGGTTTGTTTAAGACAGTTGCGACGTTGGGAGGTTTGTACCGCCCGGTATCGCTTCTCAGGGGATTGCGTCATGACACTCGTAGAATTTGTTCCGCCGACTCCGCATCCGCTGTGGGAGCTTTGTCCGAAGATGGGGATAACGGACGTTGTCGTCAAGGTGAATCCAGAACTGACGGGACTCGCCAATCCCTGGCGGTACGAAACGCTCGCCGGGATTGTTGGGCGGTTGAAGGATGCAGGATTGAGTGTCGTCGGACTTGAAGGCGATCCGTTCGACATGACGCCGATCAAGGAGTATGGGGCGACGGAAGATTTTCGCCACAAAGAACAGGAGATACAGGAGAGTTTTTCGAGCCGCAAAGAACGCAAAGATCGCAAAGATGAATTCTTCACAAATGACAACTGTTCACGAATAGCAAATTCTACACGATCTACACGTTCTACACGGCTAAATTCTGACGAAAAAGACCAGGACGCATCCCGAGAGGAAGCTTTGTCGCACTACCGCGAGTTGTTGGAGTCGATGGGGAAGCTTGGGATAAAGCTCCTCTGCTACAACTTCATGGTCGGCAAGGGCTGGTCGCGCACAGGCGTCCGCGAAGGCCGCGGCGGGGCAAAGTCGACGTACTTTTCATTAAAAGAGTTAACTCCGAAGGAGTCCGATGGCTCCGCTAACGCTTCGCCTATCCAGAATGTCGGAGCGTTAGCGAAGACTTCGGATAAATCGGAGTTAAAAATATCCCATGATCAGGTCTGGGCGAACTATGAATACTTCATCAAGGCGGTGATGCCGACTGCGGAAAAGTGTGGTGTTCGCATGGCGCACCATCCAGACGACCCGTGCCTCGACTCACTCGGCGGCTATGCGCGAATCTTCGGCCCCATCGAGGCATACGACCGCGTTCTCACGCCTGATGGCACTCCGGGCTACTTCACCCTTGGCCGCCTCTTCGCCAATGGATATTTGAAAGCATTGCTAAGAGGTTCAGAGTGATGCGGACGGTGATGATAGGGGGAGCCGTTGGATCGGGCTTTTGCGAGGGCCGTGGCGTGCTTTTTGCGCCATGCGCCCATCGTCATGCCGGTCTGGGCGCTGAAGAACTTCCTGAGCGCGTTCGGGGTCTCGAAGCCGCAGAAGCCGGCAATGGCCTCGAGCTGCATGTCGCTGTTCTCCAGGAGCTCCTTTGCGCGCGCAAGCCTGACGGCGTGGATCTCCTCGAGGATGCTGTGGTCCGTCGCCTTCCTGAAGCGTATCTCGGCCTGTCGCCTCGGACAGCGGAAGGCCTTGAGGACATCCGCGGCCTTGAGCCCCTCGCACGACTTTCGCCTGATCATGTCGAGAGCCGCTGCGACGGACGAGTCGGCGAACCCGCCGAGAAGGTGGGTCGACGCCCGGCGCACTACCTCAAGGGGGCCGAAGGTCATGCGCCGCTCCCCCCTGAACGACTTTCCGTTGACGATCATGGCCTCGAGCATGATCGCCGCCATGCGTCCGCCGGCGTAGAAGTCCGGCCTGACGGAGCTGAGGGTGGGGGCGGTGCTTTCGCAGATGTCCTTTGCGTTGTCGACGCCGACGACGGCGAGGTCGTGCGGAACCCTGATTTGAAGCGACTCGGCCGCTGCCAGCACTTCGGCGGCAATGCGGTCGTTCGCCGCCATGAGCGCGCATGGCCTGGGGAGAGTCGGCAGGAACTTCCTGAGGACGCGCTGCCGCCGTATGGCAGCCGAGTCGCCCGCGTCGAGCCCGCCCCAGCTGAATTTGCGCATCCTGCCGCCGTTGAGCCTGACGGCGTCGGCGAACGCGCGCCCGCGCTCGTCGCTCCAGAACCGCTTTTCGGGGTAGGGGATGTACGCGAAGTCGTTCGCGCCCGCGAGCGCCAGCTCCTTGAAGGCCATCCGCGCCGTGGCGGAGGAATCGTGCGATACCGAGAACGCCCCGGCCGGCAGCCGCGAAGGGTCGTGGTCGAAGAAGACGACGGGCAGCTTGCCGAATACGGAAGAGTCGACCGTCACCGCCGTGCCGCCGCACGCGAAGATCATGCCGTCGGGGTTCCAGAATGCGATGAGCTCGCGTATCGTCTTCGCGTCGGGCAGGCCCTCGTGGACCCTCACGTGCCAGTTGAGCTTGTGCGCGATCTCCTGTATGCCGCCATACTTGTCGGATGCATTCGTCTTCGACTGGTACTGGAAGTATATTATGATTCGCATTACGCCGATGCCGCCTCAAACGGGTTTTCGCGCTATTCTACCATTCTCCGCCCAATGCGGTCAAGCGCACTGGGGCCAAATCGCAAATGGAATGAAAATATATGACGCAATCGGAATGAAGCTTCGCGGCCGACTGTGGTACAATACTAGGCACATAGCGGAAGAACAAAGGACCGGGAAACATAAATGAACATCAACAAGATCAATCCGTCCACTCTCAAGATCACCGACATGCGCTTTGCCGACATCGACGGCGCGCCGAAGCGTTGCACGCTGATGAAGCTCTACACGAACCAGGGGCTCGTCGGCTATGGCGAAGTGCGCGACGCAAGTTCGCGCACGTACGCCGCGATGCTGAAGTCGCGCATCCTCGGCGAGAACCCCTGCAACGTCGAGAAGATCTTCCGCCGCATCAAGCAGTTCGGCGGCGACTCGCGCCAGGCGGGAGGCGTGTGCGCGGTAGAGCTTGCGTGCTGGGATATCTGCGGCAAGGCGTGGGGGCTCCCCGTGTGGCAGCTCCTCGGCGGCAAGTGGCGCGACGAGATCCGCTGCTATTGCGACACCGACTCGGAGGGCGGTGGGCGCGACATAGGCGCGGCGCTTAAGGAGCGCATGAAGATGGGATTCACCTTCCTCAAGATGGATCTCGGCATTGAGCTTCTCACGAACGTCAAGGATGCGCTCATCGCGCCCTTGGGATATCTCGACTACATGCGCAAGATGAAGCACGTCGTGCAGACGCCGCATGGTTCGATCGACCCGAGGTCGATGCGCGGCGAGGCGTTCGAGCTGTTCACTACGGCGCATGGCCATACTGGAATCCATATCACAGAGACGGGGCTCGACTACCTGGAGAAGTATATGGCGGATGTTCGCGACGTTATCGGATGGGAGGTTCCGATCGCCATTGACCATCTTGGACACATCCCGTACGAGGACTGCGTGCAGCTTCTGCGGCGCTTGGAGAAGTACCATCTCTCGTGGGCCGAGGATGTGCTCCCGTGGCGCAACACTGAACAATGGAAACAGCTTCATGCGGCAACAACGACTCCGCTTGGAACTGGCGAGGACATCTACCTCAAGGAGGACTTCAAGCCGCTCCTCGAGTCGCATGCGCTCGCGGTGGTGCATCCCGACCTCCTCACCTGCGGCGGCATCATGGAGACGAAGAAAGTCGGCGACATGGCGGAGGACTACGGCGTGCAGATGAACATCCACATGGCCGAGTCTCCGATTGCCTGCCTCGCGGCGGTGCACACCGCGGCCGCGACGCGGAACTTCATGGCGCTGGAGCTGCACAGCGTGGATGTTCCGTGGTGGGGCGACCTCGTGAAGCCCGCGCTTTCCTACAAGGGCGGATTCATCAAGGTTCCGACGAAGCCGGGTCTTGGCATCGACGAGTTGAACGAAAAGCTCATCAAGAAGCAGGCTTGCAAGGACTTCCCGCCTCCGTGGAATTCCACGAAGGAATGGGACAAGGAATGGTCCAACGACCGCCGCTGGAGCTGATCTGCAAACGACAAAACACGAAAGGACAAGAAATGAAGACGACATTGGCGACAACTGCTGCGCTTGTGCTTGCGCTGACTGCCCAGGCGGAATTCAAAATCGACCGCTCGGCGATGAGCGAGAAGTACTGGAGCATCTGGAACGACGAGGTCCAGGCGAAGATCGACGCCGACATCGAGCGGAACCGCAAGGCGGACGCGACGTTCGAAGTCGAGGCTCCGGACGGGACGGAGGTGAAGGCCGCGCAGATAACGCACGCGTTCTTCTTCGGGGCACACATCTTCAACTTCGACCAGCTAGGGAAGAAGGAGTGGAACGACCGCTACAAGGCGCTCTACGACCAGGAGAACGGACTCTTCAACTCCGCGACCGTCGCGTTCTACTGGCGTACGCTCGAACAGTATCCAAACGCCCCGCGCTTCGCCGCAGGCTACGAAGACTCCGAGGAGTACTGGTGCCGCGAGTACGCGATCGACTCCGAGGGGTGCAAGGCGAAGCCCCACTGGCGGCGTCCCGCGGTCGACCCCGTGATCTCGTTCCTCAAGACGCGCCGCGTGCGCATCCACGGACATCCCCTCGTGTGGGGCAACAACGAATGGCATACGCCCACTTGGCTATGGGACGACTTCTGCCCCGAAGGCGAGAAAGCTGCGCTCGAGCGTGCGACGGGCGTGAAGATCCCCGTACGCGACGTGACGCAGCCGATATGCACCAAGAACATGGGGCCGAATTCGGCCTGGAGGGGCTGGCAGAGGGCATGGGCCGAGATCTACGCGAAGCTCTCCGAGGAGGAGATCGCCGCGCTCGTCCCGACGTTCGTCAAGGCCCAGCACGACTTCTACGAGAAGCGCATCCGCGAGATCGGCGCGCGCTACGGCACACGCGTCGACTCGTGGGATGTCGTGAACGAGAGCGCGACGGACTGGGCGTGCGGGAAGGGCGCGAAAAACGACCTGCCCGTCACGAAGAGCCACTATGGGCTCATGCCCGCGAACTACGCGTACGAGGCGCTCGTGCTGGCGCGCAAGTACATGCGCCCCGACGCGTGGCTTAACGTCAACGAGTACAACATGGACGCGTTCCCCGGGCAGATCGCCGACCTCGAGCGCAACGGCGCGACGTTCGACGTCGTCGGCTCGCAGATGCACCTGTTCAATCCGGCGGAGTCCAAGAAGCTCGCCGCGGGCGAGTTCACGGCCGAAACGCGGCAGAAGGTCTCGCCCGAAGGCATCGCCACTACGATGGCAAAGGTCGCGAAGGCGTCGGGGGGACGTCCGATACACCTTTCCGAAATCACCATCACCGCGCCGGACAACTCGCCAAAGGGACAGATGGTGCAGGCGATCATCATGCGCAACTGCTACCGTGCGTGGTTCGCGGTCGAGAAGATGAATGGCATCACTTGGTGGAACGTCGTCGACAACTGCGGCGCGCCGGGCGAGCCGTCGATCTCAGGCATCTTCACGCGCGACATGCAGCCCAAGGCCGCCTACGTCGCGATGGACGACCTCATCAACCGCGAATGGAAGACGAAGACGTCCATAGTAGCGAAGGGCGGCAAGGTTTCCTTCCGCGGCTTCCGCGGACGCTACCGCCTCACCTGGAAGGACGCCGAGGGCAAGGAGCACAGCAAGTTCGTCGAGGTCGAATGAAGACATCCTCTACACACGGAAAGGAAAAGACATGCTAAAGGAGAAGTTTGATCTAACGGGAAAAATCGCCCTCGTCACCGGGTCGACGCGCGGTATCGGCAAGGCGATAGGCGACGCGCTCGAGGAATACGGCGCGAAGGTAATCCGCCACAACACGAAGGTGTGCGACCTCTCCGACACCGCCGCTATCGAAGCGTTCTTCGCAAAGCTCGAGGCGGAAGGAACAATGCCCGACATCCTCGTAGCGAACGCGTCGATCCAGGCGAAGATACCCTGGACGGAGTTTCCGATTGACGAGGCGCAGAAGGAGATTCAGGTGAATTTCCTCGCGACGCTAAGGATGTTCCAACTGTGCTACCCGAAGATGAAGGCGCAGAAGTGGGGACGCCTCATCGTCGTAGGTTCCGTAAACGAGCGTAGACCGCATCCCGACATGTGTGTGTACGCGGCGACAAAGTCCGCGCAGGAGAACCTCGTCCGCGGCATTGCGCGCCAGGTCGCGCCGGAGGGGATCACCGTCAACAACCTGTGCCCTGGCGTATTCTGCACCGACCGCAACAGGGAGTGCCTTGCCGATCCCGTGTACGGTCCGAAGGTGATGTCGGCGATACCGATGCACGACTACGCGATGCCCGAGGACGCCGCTGGCGCGGCGCTTCTTCTCGCGTCCGACGCGGGACGCTACATTACTGGAGCGACGATCATGGTCGACGGCGGGCTTTGCCTGCCGGGTTGAAAAGTTGAAAGGTTGAAAAGTTGAAAGACGGGTATAAATGGCGAGCATTGGCGCTTCTATGGGTCGCGTTCTTCCTTCAGCAGGGAACGCGGCAGATCTTCGGCGCGACGCTTACTTCGATACAGGGATCGCTCGGAGCGAGCGCGGCGGCGATAGGCGTCGTGGCGACTGTGTTCACATTCGCATACGGGCTCTCCGTTCCGTTCGCAGGTGCTGCGGCTGATCTCTTCAACCGCAAGTGGATGGTCGTGTCGGGAGTGTTCGTCTTCTGCCTTGGAATATTCGCATCCGGATTTGTGTCGTCTCTTGGGTTGATGATCGTTTCCTATGGAATCCTCAACGGTTTCGGGCAGTCGTTCTACTATCCTTCGGCTACGTCGATTATCGGCGAGCTCCACAAGGAGACGCGAGCAACTGCACTTTCGATTCTCCAGATGGGACTTTATGCAGGGATTATCGGATGCAGCGCGGCATCTGGTTGGCTTGCGGAGTCAGGTGCGGAAGGTTGGCGCATGCCGTTCAAGATATTCGGCGGAATCGGCATCCTCTGGGCCGTCGTCCTCGCTCTCGGCCTGCAAGGGAAAAGTTTGGACAGGATTAACAAGGCTGACAAGATTTCGGAAACAAACAATCCTGTCAATCATGTAAATCCTGTCCAAAACAAACCCACCCTCAAAGAGGCGTTCAAAGTCTTCGCCGGAAATCCCTCTGCGCTTCTCCTTGCGGCGGGGCTCGGGATGATGATCTACGTCGATATCGGTTTCAAGACGTGGATGCCAAGTCACCTGTCCGAGACGTTCGGTATGGCGGAGGGGTCGGCGGCGCTTAACGCCGTGCTCTGGCACTACCTCGGCGCGTTTGTTGGCGTCACGCTCGCTGGCCGCATCTCCGACCGTCTTGTAGCGCACCGTCCGTCTGTCAGGATGGAGACAAACATAATCGGCCTTGCGCTCGGTGTGCCGTTCATCGTTTGGATGGCATACGCGCCTTCGCCCATGACATGCGGAATTGCAATGGCCATCTTCGGCGTGTTCCGCGGGGTCTACGACTCGAACCTCATGGCGTCGCTCTTTGACATCATTCCGCAGAAATACCACGCCTCGGGGGCTGGATTGATGCTCTCGTGCGCATTCGTGTTCGGCTCGACGTCGCCGGTTGTCCTTGGGGTCGTCAAGGATTCGTTCTCATCGACTGCTGCGCTCGCGTCTCTCGCGGCGTTCTACATCGTTGGAGCAGCCGTAATCGCCATTGCGAGACGGCGACAATATTTTCGTTCATGAAAGGAACTCCGATGATTGTCAAAAAGCATACACTACCGTTTCGGCACTTTATAGTGTTTCGGCAATCCCCAGGATGGCGAAACGTTAGTGGAGACTTCGGACACAATCTGAGTTAATCAAAATTAAGAAAGGAATGATAAAATGCCATCACTAGCAGATATGCGTTCAAAGGCCAAAGAGGCCGGATTGATGAAACTCGACAAGCTCATCGCGAAGCGCCAGAGCGTGCCGACAAACGAATTCCCGATTCCTGTGAAGGAGCTCTGCGAGCGTTTCGAGAAGCTCTACACCGGATGCGTCAACGACGTCATGCGAGAGGCCTGCCTTCTCGACCAGAACCTGCCGCACGAGATCATGCCTCTCCGCGACGAAATGGTCGTCTGCGGCGAAGCGTTCACGGTGAAGAGCGCGCCCAACTGCATGATCGAGGGCGAGATGACGTTCCGTGCGCAGATGCTCGACGACTTCAAGCCGAACGGTGTCGTCGTGTGGGATACGTCTGACGACGTGGAGGCGTCGCTTTGGGGCGGCGTCATGACGGCGACTGCGATGACAAAGGGAATCCGCGGCGCCGTGATTGCGGGCGGAATCCGCGACACGAAGCAGATACTCGAGCAGAAGTTCCCGGTATTCTACAAGTACCGCGTCTCGAACGGCTCGCTCGGCCGCTGCATGATAACGCACTACCAGGTACCTGTCAGGATCGGCAAGGTCACGGTTCGTCCCGGCGACATCATAATGGGAGACATCGACGGCGTAATCTGCATTCCACGCGAGATCGCCTACGAAGTCCTGCTCCGCGCCGAGGGAATCGAGCGCAACGAGGTCGACATCTTCTCGTGGGTCCGCCAGGGCGACACCATAAGCGAGATCATCGACAAGGGCGGCTACTTCTAAGATTCCCCTCCTCAGTCATCCTTCTACATCGTGTCATGAATCCTGCCATGATGTTCATGGCAATTCTCATGGCAGTTGCGTCGGTCGCTCCCAATCGGCGAATTATGGTATAATACCGTGCCATGAAAACAGCCCAGAACGTTGTACAGAAGATTCTCTCCGCCCATCTCGTGGAGGGCGATCCCGCGAAGGACCCCGAGCTCGGCATCCGCATCGACCAGACGCTGACGCAGGACGCGACCGGAACGATGGCATACCTCCAGTTCGAGTCGATGGACGTTCCGCGCGTCAAGACCGACCTCTCCGTAAGCTACGTAGACCACAATACCGTGCAGATCGGCTTCGAGAACGCCGACGACCACGATTTCCTGCAGTCGATCGCGAAGAAGTACGGCATCGTCTACTCGAAGTGCGGCAACGGCATCTGCCATCAGCTCCACCTCGAGCGCTTCGGGAAGCCCGGCACGACCCTCCTCGGCAGCGACTCCCACACCCCGACCGGCGGCGGCATCGGCCAGATCGCTATCGGCGCCGGCGGGATAGACATCGCCGTTGCGATGGCCGGCGGCGCTTTCCACATCCCGACCCCCAAGGTGCGCGCAATCGTCCTCAAGGGGAAGCTCAGGAAGGGCGTCTCGGCCAAGGACGTGATCCTCAAGGTGCTCGAGAAGTACGGCACGAAGGGCAACGTCGGCTGGATCTTCGAGTACACCGGCCCGGGCGTCGCGACCCTGGACGTCCCCTCGCGCGCGACAATCACCAACATGGGCGCGGAGCTCGGCGTGACGACGAGCGTGTTCCCGTCAGACGCGGTGACGAAGCAGTTCCTTGCCGCGCAGGGGCGCGCGAAGGACTTCGTCAAGATCGTCGCCGACAAGGGCGCGAAGTACGACGACGAGTTTGTCGTCGATCTCTCCAAGGTGGAGCCGATGATGGCGGCGCCGCACAGCCCGGGCAACGTCGTGACCGTGAAGTCCAGGAAGGGCCTCAAGGTCAACCAGATCATGATCGGCTCGTGCACGAACTCCTCATACCGCGACATCCGCACGGTCGCGCTCTACCTCAAGGGCAGGCACGTCGCTGACGACGTCGAGGTCGGTATCGCGTGCGGCTCGCGGCAGGTCATCAACATGCTCGCGAAGGACGGCTCTCTCGCGATCCTCCACGCGGCGGGATGCCGCATGCTCGAGAATGCGTGCGGGTTCTGCATCGGCGCGCACATGAGCCCTCGGACCGGCGCCGTGTCGCTCAGGACGAACAACCGCAACTTCGAGGGCCGCAGCGGAACGAAGTCCGCGCAGGTCTACCTCGTCTCGCCCGAGACGGCCGCCGCCTCCGCGCTCACGGGGAAGGTCGAGCTTCCGACGAAGAACCCGGTCGCGGCCGTTCCGTCCCCGAAGAAGTTCCCGATTGACGACTCCATGTTCCTCTACCGCGCGACCTCCGGAAAGGGCGTGAAGGGCGCGGAGATCGTGCGTGGACCCAACATCGCGCCCGTCCCGAAGGGCGTGCCCCTTGCCAAGGACCTCAAGGGCGCCTGCGCCATCAAGGTCGGAGACAAGATCACGACCGACCACATCATGCCTGCGGGCGCGCGCCTCAAGTTCCGCTCGAACATACCTCAGTACGCGAAGTTCGTCTTCGAGCCGTGCGACCCGAAGTTCCACGACAACTGCATGGCGAACAAGGAGAAGGGGCTTGCGAACGTGATAGTCGCGGGCGAGAGCTATGGACAGGGCTCCTCGCGCGAGCATGCGGCGCTCTGCCCCATGTATCTCGGCGTCAAGGCGGTGATCGCGAAGTCCATCGAGCGCATACACCGCGCGAACCTCGTCAACTTCGGCATAGTGCCGTTCCTCTTCGAGAACCCGAAGGACTACGACAGAGTCGCCGCGGGCGACAGGCTGGAGTTCAAGGGCATCCGCGCTGCCGTCGAAGGCGACGGATGCCTTGAGGTAAAGGGCCCGAAAGGCGCCTTCCGTGTAAAGGCGTCGCTTTCAGACCGCGAGAGGCATCTTCTTCTCTGCGGTGGTCTTCTTGCGAGCCTGTGAAAAATATTGTATAATTACGGCCATGAGAAACATTATCTTCGCGGTTGCCGTCGCTTGCGTGGCGGCTGGGTGTGCGACAAAACAGGTCGAACGTGCGCAGATTCGCTTCCTGCACTGGAGCGTCAGCCACTTCAGCGACGGTACGTATTCCGTCGCGTCCATCCCCGATTCGGAGGGGAGGGCCATGGCGGAGAAGTATGCCAAGTTCATCTCCTCCGTTGACGCCGATGTTGTCGGAATCTCGGAATACGGCGAGAACTTCACCACCAACGGGTCGATGAAGTCGGCCACGGCCATCTTCAAGGGATACGAGAAGGCGGCTGGCCCAGCCAAGGGCGATGTCTGCAACGCCATCTTCTTCAGGCCCGGCAAGGTCACGAAGATCGACGACAGGGAGGTGTTCTTCGAACGCCACTTCGAGGATACGTACTACAAGGCGGTTAAGCTCAGCGTGTCGGGCGTTCCCGTGTGGTTCGTCCAGACGCATCTCGACAGCAACACGTACCTTTCCGGCCATCGCAAGGACCGCGAGGATCAGATGAAGAAGCTCATCGAAGACTTCAAGGACGAGCCGTACGTCGTCATCGCGGGCGATTTCCGCGTGGGTGTGCGCATTCCCGGCAAGAGGTGTTTTCCCGCTCCCGAGGAGTACAAGGTGTTCGAAAAGGCGGGCTACGAGCTGGCCAACTGCTTCGGCACCGGCACCTATCCCGTGGATAGCCCGATCCAGCCGCTTGACAACGTGCTTCTCAAGGGCATCGGCATCTCCGAGGTCAGGTTCCTCGACGCGGACCGCCTGAGCGACCACCTCGCCATCTCCTGCCTCCTGACAATTTACAGCGGCAAGTAAATGACCGGGCGCATCGAGTTCAGGCCGGCGCTCCTTGTCGTCGCGGCATGTGCATGCCTTGCGGCGTCGGCCGAGCGGCAGCCTGTCGAACGGTACCAGTCCATCATTGACCGGCAGATGTTCGGGCAGCCTCCGCCGAACTTCGATCCCACGGTTCCGCCGGGCCTTGTGCAGAAGGGCTCCAGCGAGGAGAAGGAGCTGACCCGCGAGCAGGAGGCGGTGAAGAGCTCGATTCATTTCAGCGCCATAAACGTGACGCCGTCGGGTGACGTGGCCGTCGGGTTCACCGACAATTCCGACAGCAAAATGCCCATACACTACTACCTCAAGGTGGGTGAGGTGCGCAACGGATGGAAGGTTCTCGAAGCCGACCCCGTCAAGGCGACGATGAAGATCGCGAAAGGCGACATCGAGGTGGAGCTTGATCTGGGCGCGAATTCGGCTAAGGGCGGCGGCTCGACATCGCGTGCGGGGGCGATGGCGGCCAGTTCGATCGCCGCCAACCGCCGTGCGGGGCTTCTCGGCGGCGGCGTCAAACGCCCCTTGTCCGGCGGCGCCGAGCTGCGCGCGGGGATGCCGGGCGCGTCGATCAGGGAACGCCGCGCCCTGAGGGAACAGGCGCGGGCTGAGGAGGCCGCCAAGGAGAAGGAGCTCGAGGCGAAGCGCCAGGCCGAGGCCGCAGAGAAGGAGAAGGAGCGCGAGGCCCAACGCCAGGCAGAACGCGAAGAGCAGCGCCGCGAGCTTCAGCTTCTCAAGGATGAACTTAAGGCCCAGCGCGAGGCGGTGGAGCGCGCCCGTGCTGAGCGCGAGGCCGCCCGTCAGGACGAAAATGCAGAAGACGAAAATTGAGCAGTTCTACGCCTCCCTCCGCGCGACGGGGTCGTATTCGACGCCTCCGGAGCGACGCGCCGGACGCGTTCGCCAGTCGGCGTGGAACACGATTCGCTATACGCTTGGCATAACCAAGGTGTTTCCCTACTGCGCCCTGACCGAGCCGTTCGGCCTCCTCACGACGGAGAAGTGGGCAAGGGCGTGCTTCTCGGCCGTCACGACCGCGGAAAAGCTCGGGCTCAGCGTCATGATCGAGGGGTTTGACGCCAGGGTGAAGCACGAAGGTCCGGTCGTCTATCTCTGCAACCACATGTCGACGACGGAGACTATCCTTCTCATGCCGGTGCTGCTGGCGTTCGGGCCGTTCAGCTATGTGGCGAAGGCGTCGCTCGCCCATCTGCCTTTTCTCACGAAGGCCGCCGAGCACATGCGGATGGTCCCCATCGGGCGCAAGTCGCCGCGCGAGGACCTCATGGCGGTCCTCAACACGGGTACTGAGCGCATCAAGGGCGGCGACAGCTTCCTCATCTTCCCGCAGGGAACGCGCCAGACGGTCTTCAGCCGCAAGGTCTATTCCTCGATCGGCGCGAAGCTTGCGGAAAAGGCTGGCTGCCCAGTCGTTCCGATCGTCGTCGACACGCGCTGCCAGCTGACGCGCGAGAAGGGGCTGTTCCGCAGGGTCTTCAAGGACTTCGGCACTTTCGACCCGACGCGCGACATCCGCGTCGCGTGCGGGCCGGTCATTCCCAACGCGAAGTCGCGCGTGATGCACGAGGCCGCCTTCGACTGGATGGCGTCGAAGCTTGAAGAGTGGGGCCTTCCCACGGAAAGACAGTGATTTAGCGAGGTGAACATGAAGAAGATCGTCGTATTGGGATCCACCAACACCGACATGGTCGTGACGGGGAAGAAGATTCCCGTGCCGGGCGAGACGGTGAGCGGCGGGCATTTTCTTATGAATCCGGGCGGAAAGGGCGCAAACCAGGCGGTAGCCGTCGCACGTCTTTCCGCGAAGAAGGGAGCGTGCGTCTTCATCGCCAAGGTCGGAGACGATCTCTTCGGGCGCGACACTGCGGCGCGGCTGAAGAGAGACGGCATCGCGCCGCGTCTCGTAGTGGACAAAAAGGAGCCGTCAGGCACCGCGCTCATACTCGTTGACGCAAGGGGCCAGAACGTCATTTCCGTCGCGCTCGGCGCGAACGGCACGCTTTCGCCCCGCGACGTCGCTCCGTTCAGGAAGGACATCGAGGGCGCGGCGGCGCTCGTCATGCAGCTTGAGACTCCGCTCGAGACGGTGGCATGGGCGGCGAAGGTCGCGCACGACGCCGGCGTTGCGGTGATTCTCAACCCCGCTCCGGCGAGGAAGCTCCCGAAGTCGCTCTATCCGCTCGTCGACTGGATCACTCCCAACGAAACCGAGGCGGAGCTGCTTACCGGCGTAAAGGTCGTCGATGCGGCGAGCGCGGCGAAGGCCGCCGGAGTTCTCGCAAGGCGCGGAGTCGGGCATGTCGTCATCACGATGGGGTCGAAGGGCGCCTACTGCGGCCACTGCCGCAGGGTCTATCCGTGCCGCAAGGTGAAGGCCGTCGACTGCGTGGCTGCCGGTGACACGTTCAACGGCGCGTTCGCCGTCGCGCTCGCCGAGGGGAAGAGCTGTGCGGACGCCATCGCGTTCGCGCAGAAGGCCTCGGCGATTTCGGTGACGCGCCCCGGCGCGCAGTCCTCAGTCCCCTACCGCAGGGAAATCCGCTAACCACAAACCACAAACACAACACACCACCATGTACTACTGCAGCAACTACACTCTGGCCGTCGCACTCTGCGTCGTATGCATGTTCTGCTGGGGCAGCTGGGGCAACACCCAGAAGCTCGCCGGCAAAACCTGGCGTTTCGAACTCTTCTACTGGGACTACGTGATCGGGCTTGTCCTCTTTGCGCTCTTCGCGGGCCTCACGCTCGGATCCACCGTCTCTGGCTCTCCCTGGGCCTTCGCCGCCAACCTGAAGTCCTCATTCGGCCCCGCATGGCTGTGGCCGCTCGCGGCCGGCATCGTGTTCAACCTCTCAAACATCCTTCTCTCGGCGTCGATCGCCGTCGCGGGGATGTCGGTGGCCTTCCCGGTCGGAGTGGGGCTTGCGCTCGTCGGCGGAACGGTGTTCAACTATCTGTTCAACCCGGCCGGCAAGTCGCTTTCGTTCATACTTGCCGGACTTGCGCTGATCGTCGTCTCCATCGCCTGCAACGCGATGGCGTTCAAGGTCAAGCAGAGCGCGGCAGGACAGGCTGCCGACGCCTCCGCGACGAAGAAGGGCCTCGCGCTCGCGGCGATTGCCGGCCTCCTCATGATGTGGTTCTCTCCGCTCGTGAACAAGGTGATCGACAACGCCTTCGCGAATCCCGCCCCCGCCGAAGGCAAGATGACGGCATACACGGCGTTCTTCGTCTTTGCCGTCGGCATCTTCGTCTCCAACTTCCTCTGGAACACGATCGCGATGCGCCGTCCGGTGCAGGGCGAGCCGATTCTCGACGGAGCGCGGCGCTATTTCGCCGGCTCGCCCGTCACGCACCTCGTCGGCATGCTCGGAGGCGCGATCTGGAGCCTCGGCACGCTTCTTTCGTTCGTCACCGCGGGTGCGGCCTCTCCTGCAATCGCATATGCGCTCGGCCAGGGCGCGACGCTCGTTTCCGCGCTCTGGGGCATCCTCGTGTGGCGCGAGTTCAGGGGCGCGCCCAAGTCGGCCGGTTTCCTCAACCTCGGGATGATCGTCCTCTTCCTCGCCGGCATCGCGCTCCTGATTGTCGCGGGGCAGTAGGCGATGGGCGGCTTTACACATCTCCACCTACACACGACATATTCGCTTCTCGACGGGCAGTGCGGGATCGTGCCGCTCGTCGCCAGGGCGAAGTCGCTTGGCATGACTTCGCTCGCCGTGACGGACCACGGCAATCTCTTCGCGGCGAAGGCGTTCTACGACGAGGCCAGGAAGCAGGGCGTAAAGCCGATCATCGGCGTCGAGGCGTACGTCGTCGACCATGACCACCGGGAACGCCACGAATACTTCCGTCTCCACAAGGAGAAGAAGGAGAAGCGCTTCCACCTCTGCCTGCACGCGAAGAACCTCGTCGGCTACCACAACCTCGTGCGTCTTGTCTCCGAGGCGCACATCAACGGCTACTACTACAATCCGCGAATCGACCACGAGCTTCTCGAGAAGTACCACGAGGGGCTGCACTGCTCGTCGGCGTGCATAGCGGGCGAGATCGCCTACTACCTCGACACGTCCGTGAAGGGCGGGAACAACCCGGAGAAGGCCGAGGAGATCGCCCGATGGTACAAGGACCTCTTTGGCGACGACTACTCCCTTGAGGTCATGCTGCATCCGCCGGGGAAGGGCGAAGGCGACGGCAAGCAGATACCCGCCGCGGCGATAGACGAGTTCCACGAGCTGTACGCCCGCCAGCGCGATGTGGCGAATGCCGTCCTTGCGCTCGGCAGGAAGCTCGGCATACGCGTCATCGCGACAAACGACGTCCACTTTCTCGAAAAGGAGGACGACGACTCGCACGACGTCCTGCTTGCGCTTTCGACGGGCACGAAGCTTTCCGACTCGAAGCGGATGATCTACACGGGCCAGGAGTACTTCAAGACCGAGGAGGAGATGCGCGTCCTCTTCGCCGACCATCCGGAAGTCGTCGACGCGACGCAGGAGGTGTCGGACATGATCGAGGAGTACGAGCTCAACTCCGATCCGATCATGCCGAAGTTTCCGATACCGCCCGAGTTCGGCAGCGAGGAGGAGTACGCCAAGAGGTTCGACGAGGCGGCGCTCAGGGCGGAGTTCAACACCGAGGACAAGCCGAAGAACTTCGAGCGGCTCGGCGGCTACGACAAGGTGCTCAGGATCAAGTTCGAGGCCGACTACCTGCAGTCGCTCGTCTACGAGGGGATGAAGCGGCGCTGGGGAGACCCTACGCCGGCCGAGGTGGTCGAGCGCGTCGACTTCGAGCTCGGGGTCATCAAGACGATGGGCTTCCCGGGCTACTTCCTCATCGTCAACGACTACATCGCCAACGCCAGGAAGATGGGCGTGTGGGTCGGTCCGGGGCGCGGTTCGGCTGCAGGCGCGGCCGTCGCGTACGCTCTCGGCATCACGAACGTCGATCCGATCAAGTACGACCTGCTGTTCGAGAGGTTCCTGAACCCCGACCGCATCTCCATGCCCGATATCGACGTCGACTTCGACGACGCGGGGCGCGGCAAGGTGCTCGAGTTCGTCACGAAGAAGTACGGCGCTGACCACGTGGCCCACATCGTGACGTTCGGGCAGATGGCGGCGAAAAGCGTAATCAAGGACGTCGGCCGCGTGATGGACTATCCGCTCGCCGACACGAACAAGCTCGCCGCGCTCGTGCCGGAGACCCCGAAGATCACCTTCAAGAAGGCGACGAGCACCAAGGACAAGAACGGCAACCCGAACGCCGACTATTCCCAGGGGCTTGTCGACGCGTTCAACTCCGACGACGAGACGGTGCATCTTCTCATGGAGCGCGCGCGCCGGCTCGAGGGCGGCATGCGGCAGCCTGGCGTCCATGCCTGCGGCGTCATCATCTCGCGCGACCCGCTGACCGAGACGCTGCCCGTCATGCCGACCGAGGGCGAGTCGCTTCTCACCACGCAGTACGACGGCCACTTCGTGGAGCCGGTCGGTCTTCTGAAGATGGACTTCCTCGGCCTCAAGACGCTGACGGTCGAGAAGGAATGCGTCGCGATCCTCGGCCCGGACAATCCCCGCGTCCCCGAGTCCCTGCGCGGCGCCGACGGGATGCTCGATCCCGACAGGATACCCGACGACGACGTCGAGACGTACGAGCTCTTCGGGCGCGGCGAGACGACGGGGCTTTTCCAGTTCGAATCCGACGGCATGAAGAAGTGGCTGATGGCGCTGCAGCCGGAGCGGCTTACCGACCTCGTCGCGATGAACGCGCTCTACCGCCCGGGTCCGATGGAGTACATCCCGTCCTTCGTCCGCCGCAAGAAGGGCGAGGAGGAGATAGTCTACGACCACCCCCTGATGGAGAAGTACCTGAAGGACACCTACGGAGTCACGGTGTACCAGGAGCAGGTGATGCTTCTCTCGCGTCTCCTCGGCGGCTTCACGCGCGGCATGTCCGACAAGCTCCGCAAGGCGATGGGCAAGAAGCAGCTCGACGTGATGGAGTCGCTGAAGGTCAAGTTCGTCGACGGCTGCCTCGCGAACCCCGAGTTCCGCGTCGGGAAGTGGGCCGACGAGACCGAGGCGCGCGCTCTCGTCGACAAGATATGGGACGACTGGCGCGCGTTCGCGTCGTATGCGTTCAACAAGTCGCACGCCGTATGCTACGCATGGATCGCCTACCAGACGGGCTACCTGAAGGCGCACTACCCCGCCGAGTTCATGTGCGCCCAGATTTCCTCCGAAATCGGGAACTTCGACAAGCTCCCCGGCTTTGTCGCCGAGGCGCAGGAGATGGACCTCGAGCTGAGGCTCCCCGACGTCAACGAGTCGGGTGTCAGGTTCGTGCCGACGCCAGACGCGCGCGGCATACGCTACGGTCTCGCCGGCATAAAGGGCGTGGGCGAGGCAGCGGCCGAGGCGATAGTCGCGGAGCGCGAGAAGAACGGCAGGTACACGGGTTTCCTCGACTTCTGCATGCGCCTCGCGGGGAGTCTTGCGTGCAACAAGCGCGTCCTCGAGAACCTCGCGAAGACGGGTGCGTTCTCGTCTATCGAGCCGAACCGCGCGAAGCTCTTCGGCAACATAGAGTTTGCGGTGAAGAAATGCCAGCAGAAGGTGAAGGAGGAGGCGAGCGCCCAGGCGAACTTCTTCGACCTGATGGCCGATGGCGGCGAGGAGAAGGTTTCGGACGAAGAGCTCGCGGAGATTCCGCCGTTTGCGCCCGCCGAGGACCTCAAGAACGAGCGGGACCTGCTTGGCGTCTATGTCTCGGGACATCCGCTCCAGGCGTGCCGCCGCGTCATATCGGAGGTCGCGACGTTCAAGACCTCGCAGCTCGCCGAGCCGGAGGAGGTCGACGCGCTCCTCAGGGCTCAGCCGGTCGACAAGTGGAAGAAGAAGTCGAACCCGCACCTCAAGGATGAACGTGCCCTCAAGCACCTCGACGTGAGGATGGTCGGCATACTCGCCGCCTGCACCGTCAAGCTCGGCAAGCCCCGTCCAGACGGAACGCCTGGGCAGAAGTGGGCGATACTTCAGCTTGACGACGGCTCGGGCGGCTTTCTCGACGCGTTCTGCTTCGCGAAGGCGTGGGAGAAGCACTCCTCCGTAGAGACGTGCGTAGACCAGCTCGTCATGCTTTCGGGGGAAGTCTCGTACCGCGTCAACTACGGGAAGGACGACAAGCTCGACAAGAAGCATCCCGAGGTGGGGGATCTCAACTTCACCGTCCGCGAGGCGCGGTCGCTCGCCGAGGCGCTCGACGGGCTCTCGAGCGGGCTCAGGATACGCCTCAGGTACGACGATCCGGAACTTGGCGACAAGGCGGTGCGAATCCGCGAGGCGATACTGAAGAGCCCGGGGCGGCTGCCGGTGTTTCTAGAGCTTTCCCACCAGGACGGGACACAGGTCGAAGTCGACCTCGGTCCTTCGGCGCGTGTCGCGGTGTCGGTCGGCTTCCTCTCCGAGCTCGCGAAGGTCGTTCCTCAGGCGGACACGTCCTTCCGTCCTGGCGACAAAGTGTATCTCGACCCGCCCGAGCGCAAGCCGTGGGAATGACGGCAGGGCACAGGCGAGGAATTTTGGTATAATATGTGCCGAAAGGTTCTTTGACATGGCGGCTACGCGCAGACAGGCCCGCGAATGGGCGATTCAGATGCTTACGGCGGCGGATCTAAATCCGCCGGACGACATTGTGCAGTTCATGGTTTCCTTCTGGGAAGAGCTTTCCTCTCTCGACAGCGAAGAGGGCAGGGCCAGTCCCAAGGGCGAGATGAAGGATTTCGCTGAAGCGCGCGTAGCGGGCGTCCTTGCGAACCAAAAGGAGATAGACGAGATACTCGTGCCGCTTCTTGCGAAATGGGATCTCTATCGCCTCGGCACAGTAGAGCGAGCTGTCCTCAGAATGGGCATTTGGGAGATGAAGTGGTCTGATGTCCCGAAGCCCGTAGTCATCAACGAGGCGATAGATCTCGCCAACTGGTTCTCGAGCCCGAAGTCCCGCACATTGATAAACGCCGTGCTCGACAGATACGGGAAAGAGCTGAAGTAGTGAAGCGACAGGGAAACAACAGTGACAACTGCTAAAAACAACTTTTGCCATTCGAGCGCAACCGCGCCCGAATCTGAAAATGCCGCGCAGTTGCGCGGCGGGGAATGTTGTTTTTACAAGTTGTTTTAGTTGTTTCCAACAAAAATTGGACGATGTACTTTGGATAAGGATGCCGAGTTTATGCAGAGGGCGGTCAAGCTTGCGGCGCGCGGGCTTGGACACACAAGGCCTAATCCCGCAGTCGGCGCAGTGATCGTGAAGGGCGGCAAGATAATCGGAGAGGGCTGGCACAAGAAAGCCGGTGGAGACCATGCCGAAGTTGCCGCGATCAAGAATGCGTTGAGGGGAGGCGGTTGCGGTTGTGCCGGGACTGCCGGGACGGACGGGACAGGGAACCGACTTCTCAAGGGCGCTACAATTTATGTGACATTGGAGCCGTGCTCGAAGCCGGGGCGGGTTGGCGCATGCACCGACGCGATTATCGCCGCTGGAATCTCGCGGGTAGTCTACGCAATCCCCGACCCCAACCCCAAGAATCGCGGCAAAGCGAAGCGCGCGCTTGCAAAGGCGGGCGTGAAGTGCGACCGCATCAAAGGTGACAAGGAGTTGATATCTCATTGTGGCGGACTCATCAACGACTTCCGCAAGCATGTCCTGACGGGACTGCCGTATGTCACGGTCAAGATTGCAATGTCGCTTGACGGAAAGATCTGCGACGACTGGGGCGACTCGAACTGGATCACGTGCGGTGCGTCGCGCGACCGCACGAACCGCCTGCGCGAAAGCGTGGACGCCATCATGGTCGGCGCCGAGACGGTGAGAAAGGACAATCCGTCGCTTCTTGCCCGCATAAAGCCGAACAAGGACTTGATCCGCGTTGTCATTTCGAAAAGCGGGAAGCTTCCGAAGAAAGCTCAGATCTTCACGGACGGAAAGAACCCCACGCTCGTATTCGACGACGCTAAGAAGGCTCTTGTCGAGCTTGGCAGGATGGGCGTTATGTCCGTTCTCTGCGAAGGCGGGCTTACTCTTGCGCGTTCCCTCGCCGATCACGGACTTGTCGACGAGTGGATTACTGTCATGGCACCCGTGTTCATCGGCTCCCGGCGAATTGCAAAGGCAATCCGAGGCACGGCTTTTTACGACACATGTTTCTTTGCTTATGGAGATGCCTTCTTTGACGCAGGACTTTCCGACTACGCGACATGGAATGGCGACGGCTGTCCCAATCCTCCGATTGTCAAACACATCGAATCCACTGACCCCTGACCCCTGACTACTGACCCCTGACCCCTGACCCCTAACCCTCCACTCTCCAACTCCAACTCTGAACTCCAACTCCTAATCACTATGTTCACCGGACTCATACAACGAATCGGAACTGTCAAGCGCGTCTCGCGTGGGGCGGGGCTTGTCCTCGAAATCGCCGCGGACGAGGATTGGGCGAAGCCGCTTGAGGAGGGAGAGTCGGTCGCAGTGAATGGCGTGTGCCTTACGGTTGTTAAGTGCGATGGCTCGCGCTTTACTGCGGATGTCCTTCGCGAGACCGAGTCGAGGACGGGGCTCGCCGAGCTCGTTCCTGGTGCGAAGGTGAACTTGGAGCGCGCGCTTCGTGCGGGCGACGCGATGGGCGGGCATATTGTCCAGGGACATGTCGATTGCCGCGGCACAATTGCCGCGAAGACGCCAAAAGGCCGCGACTTCCAGCTCAAGGTCAGGTGCGGCCGCGTTCTCGCGTCGCAATCTGTTCTCAAGGGCTCGATCGCGATCGACGGCGTGTCGCTCACGATTTCTGGGTTAGGCGACGACTGGCTTGCGGTCGACCTCATTCCGACGACCGCGAAGGAAACGACGCTTAGCTCAAGAAGGGTCGGTGATTCCGTCAACCTCGAAGGCGACATTGTCGGGAAGTACGTTGCAAAGCAGGCGAAAGCTCCGGGTCTTACAGAGGAGACCCTTCAGAACGCCGGATTTATTTGATATAATATTACCATGAGAACGGCCAAAATATCGCGCGACACTAAGGAAACGAAGATTGCCCTTGAGCTGAACCTCGACGGTTCCGGCGAGGGCGAGATATCGACAGGCATCGGGTTTTTCGACCACATGCTCGAGCTTCTCAAGAAGCATGCGCTTATCGACCTCACTGTAAAGGCAGATGGCGACCTCAAGGTCGACTACCACCACACGGTGGAAGACGTCGGGCTCGTTCTCGGCAAGGCGCTCGACAAGGCGCTCGGTGACAGGAAGGGGATCGTCCGCTACGGCTTCGCGTCCATTCCGATGGACGAGGCGCTGTGCGAGACTTCGCTCGACCTCGGCGGCCGTCCGTTCCTCGTCATGCAGTGCGCGATGAAGCACATGTTCGTCAAGGACTTCGAGGTGAAGCTCGTCGAGGAGTTCTTCCGCGCAGTTTCCGTCGAAAGTCGCTCGAACATTCACCTCCGACAGATCTACGGCGACGAGGCGCACCACGTCTGCGAGGGGCTCTTCAAGAGCTTCGCCCGCGCGCTTCGCCAGGCAAAGGCCGTCGATCCGAACGAAAAGGGCGTTCCCTCGTCGAAGGGAGTCATCTGACATGGTAATACTCTCCGCAATCGACTTAAAGGACGGTAAATGCGTTCGGCTTAGGCAGGGTCGTGCCGACGACGTCACTGTCTATGGCGACGATCCGGCGGCGCAGGCGAGGGACTGGCGCGAGCAGGGAGGCGAGGAACTTCACGTCGTCGACCTTGACGGAGCTTTCGCCGGGACGCCGAAGCATGCCGAGACGATAGCCCGCATAATCGAGGCGTTCGGCGGTCCCGTTGAGGTCGGCGGCGGTCTTCGCAACGCTGAGTCGCTTCGCGCCGTCATAGAGGCGGGCGCGACGCGCGCGATAATCGGGAGCGCCGCGCTCGAGGACCCCGCGTTTCTTTCCGAGGCCGTCGAGCTCTACGGCGACAAGATCGCCGTCGGCATCGACGCGCGCGACGGCTTTGTCCAGACGAAGGGCTGGGTCGAGACGACGAAGGTCAAGGCCACCGAGCTTGCCGCCGCCGTCGCCAAGGCCGGCGTGAAGACGATAATCTATACCGACACCGCGACGGACGGAATGCTCGGCGGGCCGAACCTCACTCAGATGGCGGCGATCTGCGATGCGGCGCCGACATGCCAGATAACGGCATCGGGCGGCGTAAGCTCTCCGTTCGACATCGAAAACCTGAAGGCGCTCGAGCGTCCGAACTTGCGGGCTGCGATAGTCGGCAAGGCGCTCTATGACGGGCGCACGACGCTAAAGGAAATCAAGCGCGCTGCGCTCTGAAAAAATGACCCAGACTCCGGCTCCCGAATCGTTTCTTCTCAAGTGGCGCGGTGACGTACTTTCCGTGACGCTCACGCTCGAAACGCCGCGCAAAGGCCGCGCGGCGTTTCGCACGAACATTGGCCGCGCCCGCGTTCGCAGGCGCGAAATCATAGCCGAGACGGAGCGCGGCGAGACGCCGCTTGCCCGCGCGTGGACCGACATTCCGCTCGTGGAGACGGAACCGGGGATTTTCAAGGCCGACATCCTTCTTGACGAAGTCGGCATATTTTCGGGCAAGGCGTGCTTCTTCCCCGAGGGGTCCAACGTCCCAGAGTGGCCCGAGGGACGCAACCTCCATGTCAAGGTCGAGAGCGCGGAAACGCGGGCGAACAATACGATATACACTGTCTTCCCGCGGCAGTTCGGCTCGTTCCGCGAAGTTGCGCGTCGTCTCGACCACATCATGGACAGGATGGGCTTCCGCATCATCCAGACGCTTCCGCCTTTCCCCGTCCCGACGACGTACGCCGTAATGGGCGAATACGGCTGCCCGTTCGCCGCGACCGATTTTCTCTCGGTCGATCCCGCGATGGCGGAGTTCGACGAGTTCACGACTCCGCTCGACCAGTTCAGGGAGCTCATCGACGCGGTGCATGCGCGCCACGGGCTTTTGCTCGTCGACCTTCCGGCGAACCACACTGGCTGGGCGTCGACGCTTCAGACGCACCATCCAGACTGGTTCCGCCGCGAGGCGGACGGCCGATTCCACTCGCCGGGCGCGTGGGGCGTAAAGTGGGCCGACCTCGTTGAGCTCGACTATTCGAACCCCGAGCTTCGCGCCTACATGGCGGACGTCTTTCTCTTCTGGTGCCGCAACGGAGTCGACGGCTTCAGGTGCGACGCCGGGTACATGATTCCGCTCAAGACGTGGGAGTACATCGTCTCTCGCGTCAGGGAGGAGTATCCCGACACGATCTTCATGCTCGAGGGGCTTGGCGGGGACCTTAAACTCACCGACGACTTGCTCGCCGTGGCAAACCTCGACTGGGCGTACTCCGAGATATTCCAGACCTACGACCGCGGTGCCTTCGAATGGTATCTTCCAAGCGCAATCGCGAGGAGCGAGAAGTTCGGCACGCTCGTCCACTTCGCGGAGACGCACGACAACGACCGGCTTGCGAAGAAGGGCGAGACCTACGCGAAGCTCCGCGTCCAGCTCGCGGCGCTTCTCTCCTGGCAGGGCGCATGGGGGATCGCCAATGGCGTAGAATGGTTCTGCCGCGAGAAGATCGACGTCCACGGCAAGAACGACCTCGCGTGGAACAGCGAATCGAACATGGTCGACCTGATCGCGAGGCTCAACCACATATTGAGAAGCGACCCGACGTTTTCCGGCGCGAGCCGTCTCTCGCTCGTCACGCGCGGCGAGGGCAACACGCTTGCCGTGGTGAGGAAGTGTGGAACGGACGGGGAAGGCGTTCCCCGCACCCCTTCGGCGGAACGGCTTGTCCTTGTTCTCGCCAACCTCGACTGCGGCGCACCGGCGATGATCGACTGGGACCACGCGGCTTTTCCCTACGACGAGGCCTTCGACTTGCTCACCGAGCGCAAGGTCAAGACCTCAGGCCCCGTGCCGCTGAAGCCTGGCGAAGTCCTTTGCCTCGCCACCTCCGCCACATTGGCAAAGGCCAGCCAGGCCCAAGCGCCAACGACGCCAGACGCCAAGCTCCCAAAGCCCGCTTTCCACTGGGTCTTCCCGCGTGACCTCCGCCGCGTAGTGTGCGTGCCGGAGAACGAATGGGTGGAGGTTTCCGCCGAATGTCATTTCAGGGTTCGCCTCATCGATCCGGAGATCGGCAAGACGCTTAGGGTTTACCGTTCGCACCCCGTCGGGAAGCGGCACGTGGCGATGTTCGACGCGCCTCACTACAAGGGCGACGGCACGCACTGCCGCGAACTCGAGATAATGGTCGTCGTCTACCCCGAGGGCAAGGCGATGCGTACGAGCGCGAAGTTTCTCGTCCCGCCGACGCCAAAGCTTGCCGCGGCGAAACTCGTCCTGGCAGGCGATGAGGTCCGCAGGCATCCCGAGTACAGGACCATCCTTTCCAATGGCGCCGGCGCAGCATCTCAGATGCGCCTCGGCTGGGGTGAGATAAGAAGCCAGTACGACGCAATCCTCGCCGCAAACCCGAATCCCGACGTGCCGTCCGACCGGCTGAACCTCTGGACGCGCACGCGCTGCTGGCTTCAGCGCGAGGGATATATGCGCGAGATCGACGCGAAGTGCGTGACGTCATTTACCGCCGATCCCGCGGGGCGCGGCGCTCGCTGGGATTTCCTCGTTCCGTGCGGCATGGGCCATTCCGCCTCGTTCTCCTTCGTGCTCACGCTCGCAGAGGGCAGGAACGCCGCGCGGCTCGTCGTCTCCCGCTACGAACGCGGCGACAACGACGTCGGCGACCAGGTTCGGATAGTCTTCCGCCCCGACATCGAGTGGAGGAGCTTCCATTCCACGACAAAGGCCTACGCTGGTCTCGAGGACCTTTTCCCTGCGAAGACGCGCGAGATCGAAAGCGGTTTTTCCTTTGCGCCGTACGAAGGCAGGTTCGATATGACCGTGGTGAACGGCGTCTACCACCACGAGCCGCAGTGGGATTACAGCGTCCCCCACTCCGAGGAGGCCGCGCGCGGGCAGGACGGATCAGGCGATCTCTACAGCCCCGGCTGGATATCCGCAGACCTCAAGGTGGGCGAATCGGTCGTCATGACGGGCGTCTATGAAGCAGATGCCGGCCGCGGCAAATCCGCCGCGCCGTTCAGGTGGTGCGCCGAGCAGCTGCCGTCGGTCGTGGCGGCTCCGGTTCCCGACGTCCTCGCTCGCTCGCTCGACCTCTTCATCGTGAAGCGCGACGACCTCAAGACGGTGATCGCGGGTTATCCGTGGTTCCTCGACTGGGGGCGCGACACCTTCATATTCATGCGCGGCATGATCGCCGCGGGCAAGATCACCGACTCCGTCCGCATCCTGAAGGCGTTCGCCGCGTTCGAGGAGAACGGCACTCTTCCCAACATCATCTACGGCAACACCGCCGGGAACCGCGATACGACCGACGCGCAGCTGTGGTTCATACGCTGCGTTCAGGAGATATGCGAGGCCGGGCACTCGAACCAGATGACGGCGCTTAGAAAGACGTGCGAGTCGATAGTCGACAACTACGTGAAGGGCACGCCGAACGGAATACGCGTAGACCCCGAAAGCGCGCTCGTCTGGTCGCCGTCCCACTTCACGTGGATGGACACGAACTATCCGGCGTGCACGCCGCGCGCAGGGTATCCGGTGGAGATACAGGCGCTTTGGATTTCCGCGCTCCGGTTCCTCGGCCGCGGCGAACTTGCGGACAAGGCGCTCGATTCGCTGAAGCGGCTCTTCAAGCGCAAGGACGCGCCGGGGTACTACGACTGCCTCTCCGCCCCAGGCGGCGAAAGCGCGGCGAACGCGGTGCCGGAGGATACTGTCCGGCCGAACGAGCTCTTCCTCATAACGCTTGGCATACTCGACGACAAGTCGATCATAGAGTCTACCGAGGAGCTGCTCGTTCCAGGCGGCATGCGCTCCTTAAACGCCGGCAACAGGCTCTACTGCGGCGTCTATGCCGGCGACGAGGACACGAAGCGCAAGCCCGCCTATCACAACGGAACAGTGTGGGGCTGGGTGTTTCCGCTGTATGCCGAGGCGCTTTTCAAGACAGGCGCGTGTTCGCGCGAGTCCGCGCTTTCGCTTCTCGCATCGTCCGTCGAGAATCTGAACGTGGGCTGCATCTGCCATGTCAGCGAGAACGCCGACGGCGACGCGCCGCATGCGCAGAAGGGCTGCACTGCCCAGGCGTGGAGCGACTCCGAGCTTCTCAGGGTCTGGCTCGAGATATCGAATTCCGCGGCCGCGGATGCGGCCACATAAGCGGCGGAAAATTTGGTATAATATCCGCCAGTGCCGCCGGGGTGGTACAGTGGTTGACTACGCCTGATTTGTAATCAGGATCCGCAAGGACGCATCGGTTCGAATCCGATCCCCGGCTCCATTTTCGAAAGGATACTCTTAAGATGGTTCTGCTGCTCGGTTCGGAGGCGTATTCGCCGTTCAGGCTGGATGCGATAAAGGAAGCAATCGCGAAAATCGACCCCTCGCTTGGTCCACTGAACATCGACGCACGGTGGGTGTATGCGCTTGAACTCGCTGACGAGGCGTTCGACGTCACCGAGCTTGAACGCGCGGCGTCGCTCCTCAACGCGGAGGGCAACTGCGACGGAGCCGATTTCTACGTGACGCCCAGGAAGGGCACGATCAGCCCGTGGAGCTCCAAGGCGACCGACATCTTCCGCAACTGCGGGCTCAAGTCGATAAAGCGCGTCGAGCGCGGAATTCGCTACAACGTCTCGCTCGCGAACCCGTGGTCCCCCGTCACGCAGGAGGACTTCAAGAAGTCCCTCCCGCGCGCGAAATGGCTCGCGGCTCTCTACGACAAGATGACCGAGGGCGTCTACGATGACCTCGCCGATCTCTTCGACGTAGCAGAGCCCAGGCCCGGGCGCACTTACGACGTGATGGCGAAGGGCGTCGAGGCGATACGCGAGGCGAACGAGGAGATCGGCCTTGCGATCTCCGAGCCCGAGATGGAGTACCTCGCCAAGAGCTTCGCCGCCGCCGGACGCAACCCGACCGACACCGAGCTCGTGATGTTCGGCCAGGTCAACTCCGAGCACTGCCGCCACAAGATCTTCGGCGCGGAGTTCGTCATCAACGGCAAGAAGCAGCCGAAGTCGCTCTTCGAGATGATCAAGAACACGCACAAGAAGCGTCCGCAGGACACCTTGAGCGCGTACAAGGACAACTCCGCAGTCGTGACGGGCTTCAGGACCGATGTCTTCGCGATCGACCCCAAGACGAACGAATACGGCTTCAAGAAGGACACTCTCGACCAGCTGATGAAGGTCGAGACCCACAACCACCCGACGGCGATCTCGCCGTTCCCCGGCGCCGCTACCGGCGTCGGCGGCGAAATCCGCGACGAGGCGGCGACGGGCCAGGGCTCGCGCACCATCGCCGGCATCTGCGGCTTCATGGTGTCCAACCTCAGGATCCCCGGCTTCCCGCAGCCCTGGGAGCGCGAGTTCGCGTCCTTCCCGACGCGCCTTGCGACGCCTCTCCAGATAATGGTCGACGGGCCGATCGGCGGCGCGGCGTTCGGCAACGAGTTCGGCCGTCCGCAGCTCTGCGGCTTTTTCAGGACCTACGAGGGCGAGGTCGCGGGCGAGCTTCGCGGCTACCACAAGCCGATCATGCTCGCGGGCGGCATGGGCGTAATACGCCACAGCCAGGTGCAGAAGAAGCCGGTAAAGGTCGGCGCGCTCATCGTCCAGATCGGAGGCCCCGCGATGCGCATAGGCCTCGGCGGAGGCGCAGCGTCCTCGATGATGACGGGCACCAACTCCGAAGCTCTCGACTTCAACTCCGTCCAGCGCGGAAACGCCGAGATGCAGCGCCGCTGCCAGGGCGTGATCGACGCGTGCTCCTATCTCGGAAAGGCCAACCCGATCATGTCGATACACGACATCGGCGCAGGCGGGCTTTCGAACGGCTGCCCCGAGCTCGTCGAGGCGACTGGCGGCAAGTTCCAGCTCCGCGAGGTCCACAACGAAGAGATGTCGATGAACCCGATGGAGATCTGGTGCTGCGAGGCCCAGGAGCGCTACGTTCTCGCGCTCAGGCCCGAGGCGCGGTTCTTCTTCGAGGAACTCTGCCGCCGCGAGCGCTGCCCCGTCGCTTTCATCGGCG
>Ga0256405_10002942_pt1 | contig 36864 bp, 28 predicted proteins | sample RumenRJG_02DNA_FD_189096 | JGI IMG/M metagenome (GOLD analysis project Ga0256405, IMG submission 189096) | Bovine rumen microbial communities from Lethbridge, Alberta, Canada - RJG_02 | ecosystem: Host-associated > Mammals > Digestive system > Stomach > Rumen | place: Canada: Alberta...
TATAACGGCTTCTTTGGCAATCACCACTTCAGCCAAGCCAACGACTGGCTCATAAAACACGGCCAAACTCCCATAGATTGGTAACGCAGGTACAAGCGTATTGGCGCGAGCGAATGCTTGGAGCGAGACCGCGGTCCCGGAGGGCCGCCTCGTTCACGGAGTGAACTAAAAAAAGGAAGAGCGGGAGTGGGCGAAGCCCAGTCCCTGAGTCCCACGGGGTTACAAAAAAAGGCGGTCGCCGTAGCGATCGCCTTTTTTTGTGACCCCGGTGGGACTCAAACCCACGACCTGCAGAACCGGAATCTGACGCTCTATTCAACTGAGCTACGGGGCCAATGTGACCGCAAAGTTAAGCATTTTATTCCGGATTTATTTTCAAGTAGAGCATATTTGGTTTACATTTGCAATCTGATATGACGGATTTTTACTGACTTATTATTATGAGAAAAATATTTTCAACAGTGCTGGTAACCTTTGTTGCATTGGGCGTATCGGGACAGGATAACATGGAACCATTGCGACATCTTTCAGTGGGAGTGGAGGCCGGACTTCACGGTTTTGGTGTTGAACTGGCCGTGCCTGTCCAGAAACACATAGTCTTTAAGACTGGTTATAACTGGGTGCCTTCGGGCGATTTGGTAAATACCAATATCAATATAGACACAGAGGAACTCAAGAAGACTCAGGAACAATATGATCCGATACTGCATTTCCAGAATAAGTTTGGGGATGAGGCTGTTATAAATGCCGGACTTCAGATGGGACTGACCAACTATAAGGCAATGATAAACTGGTATCCTTTCGTTTCGGGTCGTTTTTATCTGGCAGGAGGTGTTTATTATACCCCTTCCGGAAAACAGGATGAACCGTTCCTGAAGATAAGCGGAAATACCACCGAGAATGACTGGGCAGCCCTGCAGGAACTCCGTCAAAAGACAGGAAATGAAGACTATGATATATCACTTACCATCGGTGAGGAGAAATATCCCGTCGTTGAGAAGGATGGTTGCGGTTACATGGAGGCCGACTTCATGATGGATCCGCTCAAATATTATGTCGGCATGGGATTGGGCCGTTGTGTCCCTAACAAGATTGTCGGACTGCAGTTTGAATTGGGTGCAATGATATATCACAACTCCGTACTGTACTGCCAGGACAGGGAGGTCGGCTCAATAATTGATGCAGCCGATGGTCTGGGCAATGACGCCAAGGAGATTCTGGAGTATGTAGACAAGTATCCTATTTATCCGCAACTGACTCTCCGCCTTAGTTTCCGTATGTTCTGACTTTTCTATATCAATCAATAAAATACAGAGTACTTACACAACCAAATGAACATGAAAAAGAGTATTGTTATCGCGTTGCTGCTGGGCTGTTCAGTCGCATACGCCCAGGAGAATTCAGGCGTTGCAGACCTAAAGAGTCCTGACGGCCGTCTTGTAGTATCATTCAATCTGACCGGAACAGAGAATCCTACATACTCCGTCGCTTATGACGGAAAGCAGATGCTGGAGGATTCACCTATCGGTATAATGCTTGACCTGGGCTCAAAACCCACTCTTGAGGGGCTGCCACAGGGTAGAGAGGCCGGAAACGGTGATTTTACAAAGAACCTGAGTCTTGTTGAGTGCCGTACAGAGAGCTCCAAGGTGGATTATACCATGGACCGTATCAAGACCGCTCATGTAAGCCATGCATATAATGCATCGGTAGTGGTATTGAGGAATGCCGCACGTGAGACAATTGAGTTTGAGTTCCGTGTAAGCGACAATGACATAGCCATACGCTACAATATCCCCAAGCCTCGTCAGCGTGCCAGCACACGCGTGCTGTTTGAGAACACCGGATTCCGGTTCCCGGACGGTACCACCACATTCCTTACTCCTCAGAGTGACGCCATGATAGGCTGGCAGCGCAGCAAGCCCAGTTATGAGGAGGGTTACTCACGTGACGGCGAGATGAACGTACGCTCCGGATACGGTCACGGATATACATTCCCCGGACTGTTCCATGTAGGTGACAACGGTTGGGTCCTGCTGTGCGAGACCGGTGTAAGCAGCAGCTACTGCGCTTCCCGCTTGAGCGACTGTAAGGACAATACATACAAGATTGAATTCCCCATGCCCGATGAGAACAACGGTATAGGTACCGTATGTCCCGCGTTCCGTCTTCCGGCTTCAACACCCTGGCGTACCATTACCGTGGGTGCAGACCTCAAGCCTATCGTTGAGACAACCGTCATGTGGGACTATGTGGAGCCTCTCTATGCTCCCTCACGCGAGTATGTATATGGCCGCAGCACATGGAGCTGGATAGTATGGCAGGATGCATCGTGCAACTGGGATGACCAGATCAAGTTCATCGACCTGGCATCAGAGATGGGTTGGGAGTATATCCTGATTGATGCCGGTTGGGACCAGAACATAGGTTACGATCGTATGGAGCAACTCATAAAGTATGCCAACTCAAAGAAGGTCGATGTATTCCTGTGGTACAGCTCCAGCGGTTACTGGAATGATATCGTACAGAGCCCTATCTGCAAGATGGACAACTCAATCATCCGCAAGCAGGAGATGGCCTGGCTGGAGAAAGTGGGCTGTAAGGGAATCAAGGTTGATTTCTGGGGCGGCGACAAGCAGGAGACCATCCGTCTTTATGAAGAGGTCCTGAGTGATGCCAATGACCACGGAATCATGTGCATATTCCACGGCTGCACACTGCCCCGCGGATGGGAGAGAATGTATCCCAACTACGTAGGATCCGAGGCTGTACTGGCATCGGAGAACATGTACTTCGGGCAGGGCGCATGCGATGAGGAGGCCTTCAAGGCTACACTGCATCCCTTTGTACGTAACACAGTAGGCTGCATGGAGTTCGGCGGCTGTTTTATGAACCGCATCCTGAACAAGCAGAACAGCGGACGCGGATCGCAGCTCAAGACAACACCCATATTCCAGATTGCAACCGAGGTTATTTTCCAGAACCCCATCCAGAACATAGCCATCTGCCCCAACAACCTGGAGGATGCGCCTAAGATCTGCATGGACTGGCTGCGTGACGCTCCCACCACATGGACCGAGACCAGGTTCCTGGACGGCTATCCCGGCAAGTATGTGATACTGGCCCGCAAGAGCACCGACGGACGCTGGTTCGTGGCTGGCCTGAATGCTACGGGTGAGGTCATCAAGAGCAAAATTGACCTCTCATTCCTGGGTGACGGTGATGTAAAGTTCTATACAGATGACAAGAAGACCATGGAGCCCACTCTGAGCACTCTCAAACTCAAGACCAAGAAGCCTTATGAGTTTGTTATCCAGCCCAGTGGCGCTACGATGATGATGAGATAACGGACTATTTACAATTATAAGATTATGAGAAAGATTTCAAGTATTTTCGCTGTTTTGGCACTATTCGTGCTGACGGCTTCATGCGGTATCCTGGGAGGAGGCAATGCAAACGGTTCCGTAAACGGACAGGCATCGGGTGCAGCCCTTAAGAGCCTTTATTCACAGTACAAGACCGATGGCAGGGTGGACCTTACCAATCTGAACAACATTATCAGTATGGCTCAGCTTGTCAACGGCATTCAGGGACTTAAGAACGTTGAAGAAAAGAGCAAGTTCTACGGAGATTTTGCTGCAGGACTTATCCTTGGCTCCAATAATCTTGTCACCCAGCAGACTTCAAAGCCCGTAACCGGAACTCTTCAGACACTGGTAAACGGAACAGACCTTACAGCCATAGCTGCCGCCGGTCTTGCAGCCGCAGCCCAGAGCCAGCCCGCTCAGCAGACACAGCAGGCAGCCGCTACTACCGGCAGTAACGTGGCCAATACCGTGGCAGCAATATCAGAGACAACTGCAGGCGTATCAAACACCCTGTCATCACTGGCTACCATATTCAGCCTGTTCGGCGGCAATCAATAACCGCTTTCCGGTACCAAAGAAAAGTAATAGCGCTGTCGCTGGCAGCGCTATTACTTTTTTTACTACCTTTGCAGATTGTAAATAATGCACTGAAAAATAATGGAATTAAGCGATCAGGAACAATTCAGGAGAGAGAGTCTTAAGGAGTTGCGTGCCATGGGTATCGACCCGTATCCCGCAGCAATGTATCCCACAAACGCTTTTGCCGCCGAGATAAAAGAGAACTTCAAGGATGAGGATGAGCCCCGCCAGGTATGCGTGGCCGGCCGTATGATGAGCCGTCGTATCATGGGTAAGGCATCGTTCATAGAACTTATGGATTCGACAGGCCGTATCCAGGTCTATATCACCCGTGATGACATCTGCCCCGATGAGGAAGACAAGGAGATGTACAACAAGGTGTTCAAGAAACTTCTTGACATCGGCGATTTCATCGGAATAGAAGGTTTTGTGTTCCGTACCCAGATGGGTGAGATTACCATCCACGCCAAGAAACTCACTGTATTGAGCAAGTCACTGCGTCCGTTGCCTATCGTAAAGTACAAGGACGGCGTTGCATATGACAAGTTCGATGACCCAGACCTGCGTTACCGCATGCGCTATGTAGACCTGGTGGTCAATGAGGGCGTCAAGGAGACATTCCTTAAGCGTACCAAGGTTATCCGCACCCTGCGTTCTGTCCTGGACAATGCCGGTTATACCGAGGTTGAGACTCCCATACTGCAGCCAATCCCCGGAGGTGCAAGCGCACGCCCGTTCATAACCCATCATAATACCCTTGATATAGACCTCTACTGCCGTATCGCTACGGAGCTTTATCTGAAGCGTCTTATAGTAGGCGGCTTTGAGGGCGTATATGAGATAGGAAAGAACTTCCGTAATGAGGGTATGGACCGCACCCATAATCCTGAGTTCACCTGCATGGAACTCTATGTGGCCTACAAGGATTACAACTGGATGATGGACTTTACCGAGAAACTGTTGGAGAAGATTGCCATCGAGACCAACGGCACCACCAAGGTTATGGTGGGTGACAACGAAGTTGATTTCAAGGCACCATACCGTCGTCTGCCTATCCTGGATGCCATCAAGGAGAAGACCGGATATGACCTGAACGGCATGTCAGAGGATGAGATGCGTGAGGTTGCCAAAAAATGCGGCGTTGAGGTTACTCCCTCCATGGGTAAAGGCAAGCTCATTGACGAGATATTCGGCGAGACCTGCGAGGGTACATTCATCCAGCCCACATTTATCACGGATTATCCTGTCGAGATGTCACCCCTTACCAAGATGCACCGCAGCAAGCCCGGTCTTACCGAGCGTTTTGAGCTGATGGTCAACGGCAAGGAGCTGGCCAACGCATACAGTGAGCTCAATGATCCCATAGATCAGTACGAGCGTTTCCAGGATCAGCTGCGTCTCAGCCAGAAGGGTGATGACGAGGCAATGTTCATAGATCAGGATTTCGTACGCGCTTTGGAGTACGGCATGCCTCCCACAAGCGGTATCGGCATCGGTATAGACCGTCTGGTTATGCTCATGACCGGACAGCAGGCTATCCAGGAGGTTCTGTTCTTCCCGCAGATGAAACCCGAGAGCAAGGATTAAAACAGATATAATTATGGCAATTCCACAGGGAAAACTGGCAATTATGGGTGGCGGCAGCTGGGCAACAGCAATAGCCAAGATACTGCTGTCAACTGAGGATTCCATAAACTGGTATATCCGCCGCGATGACCGTATAGCAGACTTTAAGCGTCTGGGTCACAATCCCGCATACCTGACGGGTGTGCAGTTTGATGTGAACCGCATAAACTTCTCATCCGATATTAATCAGGTGGTTGAGGACTCCGAAGTGCTGGTCTTTGTTACACCTTCTCCTTATTTCAAATCCCACATGAAGAAGCTGAAGGTAAAGCTTCGTGACAAGTTCGTGGTGTCGGCGATAAAGGGTATAGTTCCGGAAGACAATCTTCTGATGTCGGATTATTTTCACCGTTATTATGGCGTTCCGATGGAGAATGTCGCTGTCGTTGCCGGCCCATGTCATGCAGAGGAGGTGGCTTTGGAGCGTCTCTCATACCTGACAGTAGGATGTCAGGAGATAGACAACGCTCATGACATAGCACGTAAACTTACCAATTCATATGTGAAGACATCGGTGTCGGAGGATGTCGCAGGCATAGAGTTCAGTTCGGTTCTTAAGAATGTGTATGCCATTGCCGCAGGTATCTGTAACGGTCTTAAGTATGGCGACAATTTCCAGGCGGTTCTGATGTCAAATGCCATTCAGGAGATGAATTCTTTCCTGGCCACGGCACGTCCGATGCCCAACCGTGCGGTAAATGACTCTGTTTATCTGGGTGACCTGCTTGTGACAGGTTATTCGAATTTCAGTCGTAACAGGGTGTTCGGTACGATGATAGGTAAGGGCTATTCGGTTAAAGCCGCCCAGCTTGAGATGGAGATGATTGCCGAGGGTTACTACGGAACCAAATGCATGAAGGAGATAAATGAGCATTACCGTGTCAACATGCCAATCCTGAATGCTATGTATAATATCCTATATGAACATATTTCGCCTGTAATAGAAATAAAACTTCTTACAGACTCATTTAAATAAAGGACTATGATTAAGATAGACATTTCACAGGTAAGGGATTTTGTTCCCGGGAATACGATCAAGGCTTTGGAGCCAGAAGTGAAGGATGCCATCTACAAGCTTGAGAACGGCAGTGGTGCGGGTAATGATTTTATCGGTTGGGTCAACCTCGCATCCGCTACAAAGGATAGCCTGCTTGATGCAATCGAGGAGTCTGCACGCATAATGCGTCAAAAGTGCGATGTGGTTGTCGTGGCCGGAATCGGCGGCAGTTACCTTGGCGCACGAGCCGTCATTGAAGCGCTCGCCGGCAGTTTCTGCACATCGGACAATGATAAAAAGAATCCTCAGATACTGTTTGCCGGTCACAACATAAGTGAGGATTACCTGTTTGAACTTACGGAATATCTCAAGAACCGCAGATTCGGAATAATAAACATCTCCAAATCCGGTACAACAACTGAGACAGCCTTGGCATTCCGTCTTCTCAAGAAACAGTGTGAAGACCAGTGGGGCAGGGAAAAGGCCCGCAATGTCATAGTTGCTATCACGGACGCCAAACGCGGCGCCGCTCGTGTATGTGCCGACAAGGAGGGTTACCGCAGTTTCATCATTCCCGACAATGTGGGCGGACGCTTTTCTGTACTGACTCCGGTAGGCCTGCTTCCGATAGCAGTTGCCGGTTTTGATATCCGTCAACTGGTTAAGGGCGCTGCCGATATGGAGGGCTTGACCGGTTCGGGCGTAAGATTCGAGGATAATCCTTCTGCCCTGTATGCCGCAGTCCGCAATGCCCTTTACCGCAATGGCAAGAAGATAGAGATCCTTGCCAATTTCCAGCCCAAGCTGCATTATCTGAGTGAATGGTGGAAACAGCTTTACGGAGAGTCCGAGGGTAAGGAAGGCAAGGGTATTTTCCCGGCTTCAGTTGATTTCTCTACAGACCTTCACTCCATGGGACAATGGATTCAGGAGGGAGAGCGCACCATTTTCGAGACCGTCATTTCTGTGGATAAGGCAAAACATTCTGTTCTGGTCCCCTTTGATGAGGAGAATCTGGACGGCCTGAATTTTCTGGCCGGAAAGCATGTGGATGAGGTTAACAAGATGGCTGAGCTGGGTACGAGACTGGCTCATGTGGACGGAGGTGTCCCGAATATCCGCATTACTGTTCCACAGCTCAATGAATACTGGATAGGACAACTTATCTATATGTTTGAAAAGGGTTGTGGCATAAGTGGTTATGTACTTGGGGTCAATCCGTTTAACCAGCCGGGCGTGGAAGCATACAAGAAGAATATGTTTGCTCTCCTGGGCAAACCCGGATATGAGGAGGAATCCAAGAGAATCCTTTCACGAATTAAGGAGTAATATATAAGAATGGCATTTTCACTCCATGAAAAAAGCGCCATCCTGTTTGACATGGATGGCGTTTTGTATGATTCCATGCCAAACCACTCCAAGGCGTGGAGTCAGGCTATGGAGCGTTTCGGTATGCATATGTCTCCGCATGATGTCTATCTGAATGAAGGTGCTACAGGACATGACACAGTAGTGCGGATAAGCCTGAGAGACCGGGGGTATGAAGCTACAGAAAAAGAGGTTGAGCAGATTTACGGTTACAAGGCGGAGTTGTTCCGTTCCATGCCAGAAGCTCGTGTCATGCCGGGATCGCAGGAGGTTTTCCGGAAGGCCAAAGCATTGGGACTTAAGATACTCATCGTGACAGGCTCGGGACAGAAGAACCTGATAGAGCGTGTGCAGAGGGATTATGAGGGTTACATAACGCGTGACCGTATGGTGACAGCCTTTGAGGTGACACGCGGCAAACCTTATCCCGACCCTTATCTGAAGGGCCTTCAGTTGGCAGGCGTACCTGCCGGTAAGGCTGTGGTGGTTGAGAACGCCCCGCTTGGCATACGTGCCGCCGTTGCAGCCGGAATAGATACCATTGCAGTCAATACCGGCCCGCTTGAGGATGAGATCCTGCTGGCCGAAAAGCCTGTACTGCTGCTTCACTCCATGCAGGAGCTGGCAGATAATCTGGAAAATTTATTTGCTTGAAAGGTATTGGTCAAGAATGACCAGTGCCGTGAGTGATTCCACAACCGGAACCGCACGGGGAACTACGCACGGATCGTGACGCCCCTTGGCTGCAATTGTGACCTCGCGGCCGTCAACTGTCACGGTATTCTGCTGCTGACCGATGGTGGGGGTGGGCTTGAACGCCACACGGAACCTTATGGGCTGACCGTTGCTGATACCGCCCTGGATTCCGCCGCTGTGGTTTGTGGCAGTGGTAACGTTGCCGCCTTCCATGCGGAAAGCGTCGTTATGCTGTGAACCGCGCAGTGAAGCCGACAGGAAACCGTCGCCGTACTCAAAACCCTTGCAGGCGTTGATGCCCAGCATAGCCTTGGCCAGCGATGCCTCCAACTTGTCAAAAACGGGATTGCCAATGCCTGCAGGAAGGCCCTTTACAATGCATGTTACGCATCCTCCGGTTGAATCCTGCTCCTTGCGCAAATCCTTGATATATTCCTCCATCTTTGATGCCAGATCAGAGTCGGGACATCTTACGGCATTTGTCTCGACATTGGTTTGGAGATACTCCATATCCTTGTCGGGGTCAGTGGAGTAGGGACCTATCTGTGATGTGAAGGCTTTCAGCTCAAGACCTGGCAGCAACTTGCGGAAGGCCAGTATGGCCAGAGCGCCTGCAACGCAGACGGGAGCGGTAACGCGGGCCGATGAACGGCCGCCGCCGCGCCAGTCACGTATGCCGTAACGCTGAAGCCATGCATAATCGGCATGTGAAGGGCGGAACAGGTCCTTGAGCTCATCGTAATCTGATGAGTGCTGGTCTGTATTCCTTATGATAAATGCTATGGGCGCTCCTGTGCTGACTCCGTCAAGAAGTCCTGACAGGAACTCTACCTTATCCTGCTCCTGTCGGCCGGTAGTCACGGTGCTCTGTCCGGGACGGCGGCGTTGCATGCATGCCCGTACAAATTCAGGATCAATGGTTATTCCTGATGGGAATCCGTCAAGAACGCCACCTATGGCGGGGCCATGGCTCTCGCCGAAAGTGGTCAGGGTAAGGTTCTGGCCCAGAGTATTCATATAATGCTTATTTTTTGCAGTCGCCTTCGCAGTTGCAGTCACCACCTTTGCAGTCACCGCCGTTGCAACCGCCGCCGCAGCCTTTGCATTTGGGGTGAAGGACAGCGTCTATCTCATCCTGGGTGGCAGGACGTGACTCCAGAATTACACCTTTGAATGTGAGGTCTTCACCGGCAAGGGGATGATTCAGGTCAACGGTAACCTTGTCGGCGGTTATATTGGTGACGGTAGCATTGAATGTCTGCTGACCGTCGCTCAGAGGAATGATGGCACCCACTTTGACATGCTCATCATCAAATACGCCGTCACGAAGGAATATGCCTTTGTCCAGATCAATGACGTTCTCTTTGCTGTATTCACCGTATGCCTTGTCGGCAGGGATCTCAAACTCAAAGCTCTCACCGACAGCGAGTGAACCCACATTGCTTTCAAAAAGGTCCAGAGCATAACCAATACCGGTTATGAACTTGAAGGGCCTTTCGCGCGTGGCACTCTCGTATCTGTAGAGTTTGCCCTCACCGTCCTTGAGCATAAGGTCGTATGTGAGACTGATGTATTTCTTTTCCATATATATTTTTTAATCAGCGCAAAGGTAATGTTTTTTTAGCCAACAGCCAATACCGACAGCCTACAGCCAACATCCGTCATTTGAGATTCTTGAGAGGAACTGTCGAACAGGCGTTGGGAGGATCGTTGCGTGTGATGAGCGATATGGTCGGCGCCAGGACGCTCACGGATATCGGCTCATGGTTCACTTCGGCTCTTATTCCGTTTCCGTACAGTATCAGCGGAACGGGTCTGGCCACAGGTTTGCGGTATAGCACCTTGCCTTCTTTCTCGTCCGAAATGCCCCAGCCGGGTATGGCGTCTATGATTATATCTCCGGAATAGGATGCGTTCAGCCCGTTTCTCTTTCTTACAGCCTCCATATCGGGGACCGTTGACATCAGATCGCGCATAAGTACCACACTTCTGATACCCGTAACCTGTACCAATAAATCAACGCAACTTTCCAATAATTCATGCAGGGCAAGCCCTTTCTCCTCAATGAGGTCATGGTTCAGATAGATATGGTTGCGGTGAAAGGTCCTGACCCATGTGGCGCTGCCGTACTTGGCCGACAGATAGAGGCTGAGAAGTGCTGTGGCCCGTTCCATACTTACCTGGCCGGTGGGAATACGGGTGCCGGCAAACTCGGGGACGGCATTTTCCACATAACCGGTCGATGTCAGGAAGAACAGCACGTTGTCAAGTCCGTACATTCCGGTTATTGTGGTAACCAGTTCGGTTATTGTCTGGTCAAGACGCACATAGATATCCTGTTGCTCAAGAGACCAGACGGAGTTGGGGGCATGTCTGTAATTGCCGGCATAGTATGTGAGGGTCAGCATATCGGTGAAGTCGTCATCGCCGAGTCTCAATCCTTCGAGAGACCTGATGGCCATCTCGGTGATACGGTCATTGGCGTAAGGCGATGTGCGGTAATCCCAGGCATCATTGTCTGACAACTTATAGGAGAACGGCTTGAAAAGGTCGTGATCAGACGGCTGTATGTATGAAGCGGTGGGCAAAGCTGGTCTCCAGGTGTTGCTGCCCCAGCTGTTGTTCCCCCGGTTGACCCATTCGGGCAATGCTCCGTAATAATCCGAAGAACTCCACATGCCGTCGGCTTCATTCATCCAGAGAACCACATCTGCGTCATGTCCGCCGGCCAGTACGGCGGCATCCCTTTCAATTGCGATGGAGCAGATCTTTGAACGGCTTGCTGAGCCCAGTTTCATCTGGTCGGCAAGATTTGTTGAGAGCAGACGCCCGGGTGAGGTCATCTCAATTGTATTGATACCCTTGTAGTTGCTGTCATCTACAGGCGAAGAGGGTAACAGAGTTGAGGGATTCATCCACCTGCCGGCTACAATGCCGTGCTGAAAGGGTGAGGCTCCGGTGTGTATTGAAGTCACTGCCGATGCCCGGTCCGTATCATCAAAGTCAAATGTAGCGTTGGTCCTGTTGTAGCCGTATGTCCAAAGGCGTTTTATTCCGTCATTTCCCATTATGGGCATGAGTTTCTCAAGACACTCCTCATCCAGTTGGTCCACAACAATACCCACTACAAGTTTGGGACTGTTCTCTGATTTGGCCGTTGCCATTGACGGAAAAAAGAGAGATAGCAGCAGCAATACTGGCAGATGTGCGCCGACCTTATTCTTTTGTGGCCTGTTACGTAACCCGGAAAGCGACTGGAACATGAACGTGCTGAAAGCCCGTATTGCAAATGTGCCTATGAACAGTTTTGTGGCCGGTTCAATTTTCTGAGGAATGACGGGAGACAATAGCAGGAATGCGGAGCATACGGCAAACTCACAGATTGCAAAGACCGGAACCCTGCCATGTCTTGACCTGATGATCATGAACGGTAGGAATAAAAGAGGCAGCGGGTTAAAACATATGACAAGCCAGTTGGAGTCTACGGTGGGGTGTTCAGAGAAAAAGAACAGGAGAGCTATCACGATACCTCCCAGTCCCTGAATGCCGAACAGAATGGCATCGACCAACCAGAAAGACCTGTTTGTATACCATCCGATGAGCGACAGCAATAAAACCGTCAGCAAGACAATCCAGGCCACCTGCAAGGGGGTGAACAGAGGTTTGCCGAAATCAACGCTGTGGTCAGGGTTGACCAGACGCAAGGTCTGCTGCACCAATGGCCTGCTGACTCCGGCCGTGTCTGTTATTACGGCGCCCGATGCCAGACTCATGAGATGTCTGGGAGCAAATGCTTCCTGCCTGTATTCAAGAGGCCGGTCAGCCTCAGCGCCTATTACCAGGTCTATTGCGAATTCACTCCATGGGCGGACGGAATTGTGCTCTGTCAGGATATCCCTGAAAGACAGGTCGGGCGAAGACTGCCTGTAAGTGATGCTGCCCGAAATGCACTGCTCAATCTTGTCAATGGCCATCGTGGCGCAGTTCTTATACAGGAAATCGTATCTGTATACCCTGTTCTGCGGCCGTTTGTTCTCAATGAGCAGGTCATACAGCCTCCTGGATTCTGCATGGCTCAGGTTTAGTTTCTGGGCGTAAACCACCGACCCGCGTTCCTTATACTCCTGCATGAAATACTCCAGTCTTTCCGATCCCAGCAGATAGTCCGTCTTGCCTAGGGTGAAGTTGAGGACAAAATGCGGAGAGTCGAAACTGAAAAGACCGTAGTTGAACACCTCGTCATAGCCTTTGCCAACTTCCTCTATCCATATTGCGGAATGACCGTACAGTTCATAGATGGCCCGTCCGGGCTCACAGGTGAGCAGATATGCGTTAATGCTGTCATTCTGAGCCTTGACTTGCGGAAAGATTGAGACAATGGTTGCCAGGATGTATAGGATTTTCCTGTTCATAATAATAACAATTTGTGCAAAGATACTTATTTTTGCGGCCGATATGACATTGTTGCTTGATTTTGGAAACACCAGGGTGAAAGCCGCCGTCTGGGACGGAACCACACTTGAGACGGTATTTAGCGGCCGGTACACACCGGATGGGTTGAAAGATGCCGTCAGGATGACAGATGCTGAAGGGGGTATGTGGTGTGCGGTACATCCGTTGGAAAAGGAGACCGAAAGATGGCTGCTGTCAAAAGGGCTCTCCCCGCTCAGGTGGGACACTCCGGTTCCTATCAGGAATTCCTATTCAACCCCTCAAACCCTCGGAATGGACCGTCTGGCTGCTGCAGTCGGCGCCTGGTCCATGAAACCCGGACATGACCTGCTGATTGTGGATGCCGGTACAGCGATCACGTATGATTTCGTATCGGCTGACGGAGTTTACAGGGGAGGCAATATAGCACCCGGAGTGGATATGAGGTTCAGGTCCCTTCACGAGCATACCGGTGCTTTGCCTATGGTTGACCGGAATGGAGATATCCCCATTTTCGGGAACGATACCTTCACTGCAATAAGGAGCGGGGTGATGGTCGGCGTAAGACATGAATTGGAAGGTTACATAGAGGAATTGGGCTCTTTATATCCTTCACTTTTGGTTTTTTTAACCGGAGGTGACGCTGAATCCTTTGATATAAAAGCCAAAAGCACTACTTTTGCAGTTCCGGACCTAGTCCTTCGCGGACTGGCACGGATTGTGGATTTCAATGAAAAAGAGATTTAAAACAAATATCGTTGTTCTGGCACTATCTGTCTTCTGCCTGTCCGGTACGGGCCAAATGCATGCACAGACTGGAGTGAATTCGCCGTATTCCAGATTCGGATTGGGTATGATGTCAGACCAATCGACGGGCATTACCAGGTCTATGGGCGGTATAGGTGCCGGTTTCCGTCATCCCAACACCCTGAACCTCAAGAACCCGGCTTCTTACTCCATGGTAGATACGCTGACCTTTGTGGCAGATCTGGGACTCACACTACAGAACGGCAATTTCAGTGAAAACGATGTAAGGCTCAATGCCCGTAATTCAAGTATAAGCCATCTGGCAATCCAGTTCAGGATTCTGCCCAAGGTGGGAATGACTCTGGGCTTCCTGCCCTTCTCAAACGTAGGTTATAATTTTTCAGGAACACAACTGATCCGTCGTGATGAAGACGGTGAGATAACGGCAACCAATACTTATTCCGGTACAGGCGGAATAAGACAGTTCATAGGCGGACTGGGATGGCGACCAGCCGATTGGCTGTCGTTGGGATTCAATGCCTCCTATATTTCAGGTGACCTGACCCATTCCGTAATCAATACCTACTCCAATTCTGTTATACAGTCCCGAGCCAAGACATACAATGCCGAAATGTCTGCCCTGAAACTGGATTTCGGTCTTCAGGGTACTTTGTCGTCAGGTGAAAACAGCCTGGTGCTGGGACTGACCTATACTCCTGCCCAAAAACTGGAAAGCGACACTTATGTTACAGATGTCCACTCCAGCAGCGATACCGTCAGTATTGCCGATGCATTCTCCTTGCCTGACCAGTTGTCGGCAGGATTCACATACAAATGGAAAAACCGTATGATAGGTGCCGATATTTCATACCAGACATGGTCAAAGGCCTCTTTCTTTGGTCAGAAGACCGGGCGTGACAGGCTTTCGGCAGCAGCAGGTTTCATGATAAGGCCGGATGAGATGAGCCGCAATTTCTTCAAGCGCTCCTCATATCAGATAGGTGCCAGTTTCTCTCAGTCATATTTTAAGGTGGAAGATAAGAACGGACCATTGCGTTTGGGAGTGAGTGCCGGACTCTCCATGCCTCTTACGTCATCGTACAACAGTATGTCTTATCTGCATGTGTCCGGTGAGTATGTAAGGGTCCAGCCTCTGTACAAAGGAATGATAACCGAGAACTACATTATGATAAATGTGGGAGTGACGTTTATGGAACGCTGGTTCATGAAATTAATGGTAGATTGATTTAACCAAATATGTAACTGTTTTATATTATTAACGAGAATTAAAGTTAGGAGATATGAAAAAGTTTGGAATGATTGTTCTTGCGCTTGTGACAGCAACAGGCGCTTACGCACAGAAAGGTGTAGAAGATGGCTCACGTTACGGCCATGGGGAAGACAGCATCAACACTATCAAGAATATCAGTATCTATACTGAATATTACAAGACCAACAACTTCCTGGATGCTTACAATGAAGGCTGGCAGGAGGTGTTCAGGGATGCTCCTCTGGCTTCGGTCAATACCTATAACTACGGAATCAAGATACTGCGTTCCCTTTATAAGGATGCCAAGACAGCCAAGGATGAGGAACTGATGGCCAAGTATTCGGACGAACTGTTCCAGGTTTATGAGCAGCGTCTCAAATATCTGGATAAGCTTAATGCCCAGTCCAAGAACAAGGCTACGGAATATGAGGTTTTGGGCCAGTATGGTCATGACTATATGTCTTATAACCCCAGGGTGCAGATATCAAAGGCTTATGAGATCCTGCGCAAGTCTGTAGATCTGGGTAAGGGTCAGAGCCAATACTATGTGCTTGACGATCTTATGAATGTTTCAGCACAGCGTTTCAAGAACAAGAAGGACAATGACGAGTTCCGCGATGCCCTGATGCAGGACTATGTGGATTGCGCCAATTACATTGATGATTTCATCGCCCTTCAGACTGATGACAAGATCCTGGAGCAGGCCTTAAAGGTAAAGGAGAGAATCGACGGACTGTTCATCAACAGCGGCGCTGCCGATTGCGAGAAACTGCAGGAGATTTATGGTCCCAAGATTGAGAACAACAAGGATAACCTTGAGTATCTGAATAAGGTCGTAAAGCTGATGACTATGTTTGACTGCAGGTCAAGTGACGCATATTTCAAGGCTGCAGAGTACGCACACGCCATCTCACCTTCAGTACAGACAGCCAAGAGTCTGGGCAGACTCTACCTCCAGCAGCGTCAGGATACCGAGAAGGCTCTTGAGTATTACAACCAGGCACTTGAACTTGATGATGACAGCAAGAGTATGGCTGACACCTATTATTATATCGCCAATCTCTACATGTCTCAGGAGAAATATGATAACAGCCGTACTGCTTTACAGAAGTGCATTTCGAACAATTCAAGCAAGGGTGAAGCCTATATACTGCTCGCACAACTCTATGCCGTCAAGCATGACTGGTCAAATGAGCCGGCTTTGAACCGTTGCGCATATTTTGCAGTTATTGATAAACTTGAGCAGGCCAAGAGGGTAGACTCATCTGTAGCAGAAAGGGCAAATGACCTTATCAGCCAGTATAAGAAACAGTGCCCGCAGGCTGAGGATCTTTTCATGTTCGGTTACAAGGCCGGTGACAAGATTGAAATCAAGGGCTGGATAAACGAGACTACCACAATCAGATAAATGATACATACCACCGGTCTTAAGCCGATGATAAGGATAACGCACCTGGCAACCGTCATTATGGCGGTTGTCTCGTCGTTTTTCTGGCTTTCATGCGGCAACAAGGACAAACAACTTGGTTCGGCGGTGACTAACCGTGATTCGACGTCAGTAATGACGACCAGGGGTGTGGATATGTATGTTTCGGAAAACGGGATCATAAGGTATCACGTAATAGCCGAGGAGTGGAAATATTTTGACAGGCACAATCCTCCATTCAACAGTATGGAGCAGGGAGTGTTGTTGGAGATACTTGACTCCATGATGGTTCCGGAATCCATGCTGCGGGCAGATACCGCCTATTATTTCAAGGACAGCAAACTCTGGCAGTTGAGGCATAACGTTCATGCCGAGAATATCAAGAATGAAGAGTTCGACACTCAGGAGCTGTTTGTGAACGACAATACAAAACGCATGTATTCGGACAGCCTTATCCATATCAGGCAGGAAAGGCAGATACTGGTGGGGCACGGATTTGAATCAAACAGCAATCTGACAGAATATACCATACGTAAGACGGAGGGAGTTTTCCCCATTACAGATACCAAATGAGTCATACCCTGACGATAATGCTTGTGGCGCTGTTCTTTTCGGCGTTGTTCTCGGGGCTGGAAATCGCTTTCGTGTCAGCGGACCGACTGCGCTTTGAACTGGATGTTGAGAACCGTACGTTCAGCTCGCGCATCCTGGAGAGGTTCTTCCGCAATCCCAATATCTATATATCAACTATGCTGGTGGGCAACAACATAGCTCTTGTCCTCTACAGCACGATGATGGCACATCTCATAGAGATGTTGCTTCCACAGGGTTTTATCACGAATGAGTTCCTTCTGGTCGTTCTTGAAACGCTGGTATCGACAGCTATAGTCATTGTGGTCGGGGAGTTTCTTCCAAAGAGCATATTCAGGTCAAATCCTAACGGCAAACTGAATATTCTGGCCTTCCCGATATTCCTGATATACATAATTCTCTATCCTATCTCTCTTTTTACCACATGGGTTTCACGTCTGCTGCTTATGGTGTTCGGGATAAGGATAGACAAAGAGAATACAGCCAAGGCCTTCAGCAAGATAGACCTGGATTACTTTGTCCATTCCGGACTGACCGGATCCGAAGAGGACAGCCAGCCGGATTCGGAAGTCCGCATTTTCCAGAATGTCCTGGATTTCTCAAATGTCAAGACCCGCGACTGCATGGTGCCCCGAAACGAGATTTGCGCAGTTGAGAAGGGGGAATCATGGAATTCGTTGCGTGAAAGGTTCATAGAGACAGGTTACTCCAAATTGCTTGTGTTTGATGAGGATATGGATCATATTATCGGATATATCCATTCATCGGAGTTGTTCCGTCACAAGGAAGACTGGAACAGGCATATACAGACCATGCCCTTTGTTCCCGAAACACTGGCAGCCCAGAAACTGATGAAACAGCTTATGGCCCGAAAGAAGAGCATTGCAGTCGTGGTGGACGAATTCGGAGGTACATCCGGCATGGTGTCACTTGAAGATATCATAGAGGAGCTGCTTGGTGATATTGAGGATGAGCATGATGTGACCAACCTGATCGCCAAGAAGACAGACGACGGTTATCTTCTGTCCGGGCGCATGGAGATAGACCGTGTCAACGGAATGTTCGGATTGAACATCCCGGAATCTGATGAGTATATGACGGTGGGAGGTCTGATAATAACCCAGGCAAAGGGATTCCCTAAAGTGAATGAGAAAATAACCGTAGGCGATTATTCTTTCAGGATACTAAAGCGTGGTGAAACCAAGATAGAGCTGGTGGAACTCACATTATTAAATAAATAAGTACATATTGGGGTATTAGAACATTTTTTAGTAATTTTGTGCGCTTTTACCCGCAATGGCGGTTTTTCAGACAGAAAAAACGAATAAAACAACAATAAGAAATGGCAACATTACAGAAAATCAGAAGCAAAGGACCACTGCTTCTTATCGTTATCGGCCTTGCTATGCTGGCCTTCATTCTTGGTGACGCATGGAAGATCATCCGCCCCAATCAGGGTGTCCAGTATGTCGGATCCATTAACGGTGAAGATATAACAGCAATGGAATTCCAGAAGGAACTTGAGATCTATACCGATGTGGTAAAATTCGCCAACCAGATGTCGGATATCACGGAGGAGATGCAGAATGCACTCAAGGATGAGGTATGGGCTACAATGGTACGTAACCGTATAATCAATAATGAAGCCAAGGCAATAGGTCTGGTAGTTTCTGATGCCGAGGTAAGGGATGTGATAGATCGTGGTACAAACCCGATGCTTGCCAACACTCCTTTCAATAATCCTGAAGGTAAGTTTGACGCTGACCTGCTTAAGGACTTTATCGCCTCTTTCAATGAGATGGATCCCCAGACAGTATCACAGGAGGAGTATGCTTATTATCAGAGCGTTTATAACTACTGGCTTTTTGTTGAACAGAACATCAAGAGCGAGCTTCTGTACACAAAGTATTCGGCATTGGTAAACGCCTCAGTGATGTCAAATCCTGTGGCTGCCAGGAATGCCTATAACAACCGTATCATGAGAACAGATGTCCTTGTGGCTTACAAGCCCTATACCGCTGTTCCTGATGAAAACGTCAAGGTTACATCTTCAGACATCAAGAAACTCTATAACGAGAGCAAGCCTGCATTGTACAACTATGCCGAGAACCGTGACCTCGTATATATTGATTATGAGATAACCCCCAGTGAATCAGATCGTAAGGCTCAACTTGAGGAGATGAATGAGATTGCCACCCAGCTTGAGGCTGACATTGATGACTATACATCATTCATACGCCGTTCAGGTTCGGATATCATGTTCAGTGAGGTTTCACGTTCAGCCAAGAACCTTCCCTATGACGTGGCTGCCAGAGTTGACTCAGTTCAGGTGGGCGGCGTTTTCGGTCCTTTCTATACACCGGATGATGACACATACAATGCTTTCAAGCTTCTGGCTGTAACAAGCGGTTATGATTCAATTCAGTTCAACATCATGCAGGTTATCGGTGACGATGAGGAGGCACAGGCCAATCGTGCCGACAGCATTGTCAAGGCTCTCAAGAAAGGTGCCGACTTTGTTGAACTGGCAGCTAACTATCAGCAGACTGTTACCAACCAATGGATTGCATCAGATTCTTATGAACCCGCAACCATTACAGGTGATAACGCTCTCTATCTGAATAAACTAAACAGCATGAAAAAAGGTGAGGTCGCAACCCTTAAGTTAAGCAATGTATTCATTGTACTCAAGGTGGTTGATGTCAAGACTCCTTTGACCAAGTATGACCTTGCAATTGTCAAGCGTCCCGTTGAATTCAGTGAGGAGACCAGCAACAAGGCCTATAATGACCTGAACGCATTCCTTTCACTCAACACCACCGTTGATCAGCTTAAGGAGAATGCCGAGGATTCAGATTACCGTCTGCTCTCCTATCCCGGATTCCAGAACTACAACCATACCGTAGGAGGTGTAGCCAAGTCTGCCGAAGCAATCCGTTGGGCATTTGAAGCAAAGGAGGGTGAGGTTTCACGTCTTTATGAAGTTGGCAATAAAAATGACCATCTGCTTGTAGTCGGCGTAGAAAAGATTCATCCGCGCGGTACTCGCAGTATTGAGGATGCTGCCACAACTCTTTCACTCAAGGCTATCAACGATAAGAAGTATGATCTGCTCAAGGCTGAATTTGCAGGAAAGAGCATTGATGAACTAAAGTCTGTTGAAGGTGTCGTAGTTGATACTATCAGATTTGTCAATTTCAACAATGACGCATTCGTTTCATCACTTTTTGCCAATGAGTCTACTATCGGCCCCAGCGTTTTCAATCTTGAGAAGAATGAACTCACCGCTCCCATGAAGGGTGAGAACTGCGTATTCGTGGCAGAAAAAATCAGTGATGATTCTTACTCTGTTGAATATGATGAAAAGGCGGAATCTACCCGTACCCGCAGTATGTCTTCAAGCCGTATTAGCGGTCAGATTCTGGAAGAGCTCTACTATCAGGCAAAGGTTGTTGACAACCGCTACAAGTTCTTCTGATCAACAGGTCATCAATAATAAAAAATCCTCGCGGAAAAGTTTCGCGAGGATTTTTTTATTCCCGATTGATATCTCTATCAGTTGTTCTCGGGACGGAGTTTGCGGACAACTGCACCGGTCTGCCACATCTCGCTGTCGCGCAGGGCAGCCAGCTCCTTCTCAAGACCCTCACGGTAGCCGGGCTTTGAGTTGCTGTCAATTGATATCTGAGCCTCATGGCCGCTCTTTACGCTTGCATAGAGTTTTTGTACAACGGGCTTGATGGCATCGTGGAACGGGCCCATCCAGTCCAAAGCACCGCGCTGTGCAGTAGTTGAGCAGTTGGCGTACATCCAGTCCATACCCTTCTGTGCGAACAGAGGCATGAGTGACTGGGTAAGTTCCTCGACAGTCTCGTTGAAAGCCTCAGAGGGAGTGTGACCGTTCTCACGCAGCACCTCATACTGAGCCAGCAGCAGACCCTGTATGGCACCCATCAGTGAACCGCGCTCACCGGTAAGGTCGGATGTGGCCTCGCGTACGAATGTGGTCTCAAACAGGTAACCTGAACCTATACCGATACCGAATGCCAGAACCTTGTCAAGAGCATGGCCTGATGCATCCTGATAAACAGCATAAGAGCTGTTCAGGCCGCGGCCTTCGAGGAACATAGTACGCAGTGATGTACCCGAGCCCTTAGGGGCAACCATTATAACATCGATATCCTTGGGAGGAACAACGCCTGTGCGGTCATTCCATGTGATGGCGAATCCGTGTGAGAAGTACAGAGTCTTGCCTGCGGTCAGGTAAGGCTTGATGTTGGGCCACTGCTGCATCTGAGCGGCATCGGACAGAAGCATGCAGATGATTGTACCCTTCTGGGCAGCCTCCTCGATTGAGAACAGGGTCTTGCCGGGAACCCAACCGTCGGCAACAGCTTTCTCAAATGTCTTGCCCTGACGCTGGCCAACGATTACGTTGAAACCGTTGTCACGAAGGTTGCAGGCCTGGCCCGGTCCCTGAACACCGTAACCTATAACTGCGATTGTCTCATTCTTGAGTATCTCGCGGGCTTTCTCCAGCGGGAACTCCTCACGTGTCATAACCTCTTCTATGACACCTCCGAAATTCATTTTCATAGTTTTGTGTAGTATTTAAAAAAGTTACTGTTATCCTTTCTTGCCGTAACGCGCCTCCATCTTGTCCAGATACTCGTTTACGTGCTCAATGCGGGCGCGGGTTATTGCCACTCGGCCCGAACTTACAAACTGGAGCATTCCGCCCTGGGCTGTAAGCTCATGGTTTAGCGCAATTATATCCTCGGTAAGTCCGCTCTTCTCGATTACAGAGAATGTGGAGTTTACCTCAATCAGTTTGGCGCCGTAACGGCGTATTATCTTGGACATCTCGGGGTTCTGGGTCAACACGGAGGTAACCACCTTATATAATGCAACCTCCTGCATGAATATTTCATCATCGGTAAAATACTGGCACTGCAGCACATCCACCTTCTTCTCAATCTGGTCCACAATCTTTACGATTGTCTCCTTATCGGCCATGGCAGTTATGGTGTAGCGGTGTACGCCCGGTATTGATGATGCCGATACGTTCAGGCTCTCAATGTTGACCTGACGGCGCGTGAACACTGCGGTAACCTGGTTCAGGATACCGGCTATGTTCTCTGAGTGAACTATCAGTGTGTATAACTTCTTTTCGTTCTCCATTTTTTAAACGTTGGCGTTGGCGTTGGCTTTGGCTTTGGCTATTCTCGGGCTTATTATAACGTACCGGATGGTAGCCAATGGCTAATAGCCAATAGCCAAAGTTATATTTCAAAAATCATCTTATCCACCGGGCTGCCCGGCTTGATCATAGGCATCACGTTCTCCTCATCCATTACTGCGGTCTCCAGCAGGAATGCGCCTTTGGCCTTGAGCATCTGGGTCACGGCATCCTTAAGATCCTTGCGGTCTGTTACCAGACGGTAGGGGATTCCGTATGCGGCTGCTATCTTGCTGTAGTCCGGATTCATCATGTGGGTGCATGAGTATCGGCTATTGAACATCATCTGCTGCCACTGACGTACGTTACCCAGATAGGTGTTGTTCATCAGGATCATCTTGACCGGAGCCTGTGTCTGCATGATTGTACCCAGTTCCTGGATGTTCATCTGGAAACCTCCGTCGCCCATAAATGCCAGAACGGTACGCTCCGGAGCTCCGAATGTGGCGCCTATGGCTGCGGGCATGCAGAATCCCATTGTGCCCAGACCTCCCGATGTCACTATGCTGCGCGGTGTGCGATACCTGAAATAACGGGATGAGAACATCTGGTTAAGGCCTACGTCATTTACCAGAACGGCGTCCTGAGGAGCTGCATCGCTCACGGCAGTTACAACCTCACCCATCTTAAGCGGACCGCCGCCGGGATGTATGGCACTGTCAATGACCTTGTCATACTCCTCCTTGTCAAGCGGACGGAAACTCTCAATCCACTCCTTATGGTCTGCCTTGGCCATACGCTCGGTAATAAGTTTGAGAGTAAGGCGGCAGTCACCAAGTACGGTTACATCCGGTTTTACGTTCTTGCCGAACTCTGACTTGTCTATATCCAAGTGTATTATCTTGGCCTGCTTGGCGTAAGTATCAAGAGTGCCGGTCACGCGGTCGTCAAAACGCATACCCACGGCTATCAGCACATCGCACTCGTTGGTCTTTACGTTGGGGGCCAGGTTGCCGTGCATTCCCAACATACCCATATTGAGCGGGTGGTCACTGGGCAGTGCAGCAAGACCCAGAAGGGTGCGGGCTGCCGGCAGGTTTCCCTTCTCAATGAATGCGGCCAACTCCTTCTCGGCATTACCCAGTTCTACGCCGTGACCTACCAGAACAAGCGGCTTCTTTGCGCTGTCAATAAGGCGAACGGCATCGTTTATCTGGCTCTCAATGGGATCGGGGGCGGGGATATAACTGCGTACGTAGTCTATCTTGGCGGGCTTGAAATCAATCTGCTGCATCTGGGCGGTCTTGGTAAAGTCAAGCACCACGGGGCCCGGACGGCCTGAGCCTGCTATGTAGAATGCACGTGCCACAGCCCACGGGATATCCTGGGCGCGGCGAATCTGATAGCTCCACTTGGTGATAGGCTGGGTAACGCCCACCAGGTCAATCTCCTGGAACGCATCGGTACCCAGGGCATCGGTTCCAACCTGACCGGCAATCACAACTATCGGAGTGCTGTCCAGCATGGCATCACTTATACCGGTTATGGTGTTGGTGGCACCCGGACCGCTGGTAACTATGGCCACACCGGTACGGCCCGATACGCGGGCGTAACCCTGTGCAGCGTGAGTGGCACCTTGCTCATGACGTACCAGAATCTGTTTTAGGTCCTTCTGATGGTCATACAGGGCATCGAATACCTTTATAATAGAACCTCCGGGGTATGCAAAAACGGTATTTACATCCTCGGCAAGCAATGCTCGGAGCATCGCCTCGGCTCCTGTTATCATATTACTCATAATCTTGCTTAATCTATAATCCTCACACCGCCCTTATCGGCCGAACTAACCATATTTGCGTATGCCTTGAGGCTCTTGGCAACCACGCGCTTGCGTGTGAGCGGACGCATGGGACGTGCTGCAAGCTCAGCGTCACTCAGGCGTACGTTGATGCTGCGTGCGGGTATGTCTATATCAATGATATCGCCGTCCAGCACCTTGCCTATGGCGCCGCCGTTGGCAGCCTCAGGTGATATGTGGCCTATACTCAGACCAGATGTGCCGCCGCTGAAACGGCCGTCGGTAATCAGAGCGCAGGCCTTACCCAGGTGGCGTGACTTGATGTAAGAGGTGGGGTAGAGCATCTCCTGCATGCCGGGACCTCCCTTGGGGCCCTCGTGAGTGATTACAACCACATCGCCGGCCACAACCTTGCCGCCCAGTATGCCATCCACGGCATCCTCCTGTGAGTCGAATACCTTGGCGGGACCTGAGAACTTCCAGATGCTCTCGTCAACGCCTGCGGTCTTTACCACGCAGCCGTCAACTGCAATGTTACCCTTAAGGATTGCCAGACCGCCGTCCTTGGTGTAGGCGTGCTGAAGGTCACGTATGCAACCCTCGGCGCGGTCAGTGTCAAGAGTGCTGTATGTGCAGTCCTGTGAGCCAAGCTCGTTGCTGAATTTGCGTGCGGGAGCGGTTGAGTATATACGTTTGGCTTCAGGGTCGATATCGGCCTTGAGTATGCTGTACTTGTCAATAAGTTCTCCGTATGTCATGCCGGTCACGTTCATGGCATCAGTATGCAGCAGGCCGCCCTTGGCAAGTTCTGCCAGGATACCAAGCACACCGCCTGCGCGGCCAACATCCTGAACGTGATATTTCTGGGTGTTGGGTGCTACCTTGCAGAGGCAGGGCACCGAGCGTGACAGACGGTCAATGTCGTCCATCTTAAAGTCCACACCGGCCTCATAAGCTACAGCCAGCAGGTGCAGGATTGTATTTGTCGAGCCGCCCATGGCTATATCCAGGTTCATGGCGTTCTCAAAGTTCTTCTTCTTGGCTATGCTCAGAGGGAGGACGCTTTCATCGCCATCCTGATAGTATTTGAGGGCATTCTTTACTATGAGAGCCGCTGCATCCTTCATCAGCTGTACGCGGTTCTTGTGCGTAGCCAGGATTGTGCCGTTACCGGGCAGAGCCAGACCCAGAACCTCGGTAAGGCAGTTCATGGAGTTAGCCGTGAACATACCCGAGCAGCATCCGCAACCCGGGCAGGCCGCACGCTCAATAGCCTCCACATCGGCATCCGATACGCTCTCATCGGCCGATTTTATCATGGCGTCTATAAGGTCCAGATGTGCGCCGCCCAGCTCGCCGGCCTCCATCGGGCCTCCGCTCACAAAAACGGTGGGGATGTTAAGGCGCATGGTGGCCATAAGCATACCCGGAGTGATCTTGTCGCAGTTGCTGATGCATACCAGCGCATCGGCCTTGTGGGCGTTTACCATATACTCTACGCTGTCGGCAATTATGTCGCGTGAAGGCAGTGAGTAGAGCATTCCGTCGTGCCCCATTGCAATACCGTCATCAACGGCAATGGTGTTGAACTCGGCCGCAAAGCAGCCCAGACACTCTATCTCCTTCTTGATTATCTGACCTGCCTCATGAAGATGCACGTGACCCGGTACAAACTGCGTGAAAGAGTTTGCAATGGCAATAATGGGCTTACCCATCTGCTCCTTTTTCATACCGTTGGCAACCCAGAGGGCCCTGGCGCCCGCCATGCGGCGCCCTACGGTACACTGGTCACTTCTCAATGGAATCTTCATAACATTCAAATTTTCTGTATATATATTCACAATTACCCCGTCCAGCGTAATTGAAATGCAAAGTTACCTATTTAATAGGTAGCGCAAAACATTTTTATGCAAAATATGCAAAATAGTACAAAAGGGGACTGTCCCCTTTTGTATCATTTCCTCAGAATGTGGAGGAAAGCCAGTCACCAAAGAACCGGTCATAAATCATGAAACCGCTATCGGACTGATAGACTATCTCATTGTCAAGCATGCGCTTCAGGGCGCTTTTTACACTGCTGGTTGCAGTGAAGCCGTATTATTATATTCTTGATACAAGTTTGTGTATTTGGAGAGATTCTAAATCTCAGGCCCATACCTTTGGAAACATGGATTCCATACGTAAGTAGCCGGTTTGAAACCTTTGGTAAGAGCATAAGTGACAGTTTGATTGAGAAAATATGCCAATCAGTTGAATATCAGGCATCATACGTTCAGCAACTGGCATACTCCATACTTCTTATAACTGACCGAATCCGGAATAATAATAGGCGATCCCGTATTGAGATTCTGGCTTAAAAGACTGCTGTGAAATAATCAATTGTAGTGCCTGACGCAGATCAATTCTAAACATGTTACATATGTCTTGCGTTACTTAAGAATCTGTCTTGCTGTATCACAAGGGTTGGCCGTACTCGAGGATTGTATCGGAAGGCAGATCTACTCGGTCGGTCCAGTATATGTAGGTGCGGGATGAGTCCAGTTGGACATTCTGGAAAAGACCATACTCTGACTCAAGAACCTTGAAATCATCCAAAGTCCTTATGTCATCCTTGACATCGTACTTTACTTTCTTGCCGTCATCAAATTCAACGAGAAGGATGAAATCGTCAAGCGTTTGTATGTCCTTTATTCTGGGAATCATTTATTTTTCATTTTAAGGGTTCCAATTTAGTAATAATTTGGGTATTCCACATCTCTATCAACTTATTATAGTTGTTTTCAAGCCATTCTTTTACCAAACTTTGTGCTTTTGGTGGTAAATCTCCATCAATGTTTTTGTTTGAAATGTAGGATGATGTGTAGATGAAATGACAAAAATGGCACAAAATGCAGTAAAAAGAGTATCTTTAAACTCCGCTTGAAAGCAAGCGGAGCTTGAAGATAAGCTGCGCCTCGGGATAAAAAATAAACAAGTTTCTTTTTTCTCCTCTCGGCTTGCATTATCTTTGCACTTTGGCACGGATTTTGCGTGCCGTTAAACAGTAGTAATCAATAGAAATACCGCATAATGGGATTTAACGAGTTTATAGGAAAGCTTTTCGGAAACAAGCAGACCCGTGATATCAAGGAGATTCAGCCTTGGGTGGAGAAGATAAAGGCAGCTTACCCCAAGTATGAGAAACTGTCTAATGATGAGCTTCGCGCCGCAACACAGCAGATCAGGCAGAAGGTGCGCGATTTTGTCATACCCGAGAAAAAACGTATTGAAGAGCTTAAAGCTAAGGTAGAGCAGACCGAACTTGAGGAGCGCGAGCCGCTGTTCAACCAGATAGACAAGCTGGAAAAAGAGGTCCTGGACCGCTATGAGGTGGTGCTGGATGAGGTTCTGCCCGATGTATTCGCAATAGTAAAGGAGACCGCCCGCCGCTTTACCGAGAACGAGCAGGTTGAGGTGACCGCAACCGATTTTGACCGCGACCTGGCTGCAACGCATGATTTTGTAATAATAGACGGAGACAAGGCCCTGTGGCAGCAGCACTGGGTGGCCGGCGGTAATGATACCGTATGGAACATGATTCACTATGACGTGCAGCTGTTTGGCGGTGTGGTTCTGCATAAAGGTAAGATTGCCGAGATGGCTACCGGTGAAGGTAAGACCCTTGTGGCAACCCTGCCGGTATTCCTTAACGCCCTTACAGGCAACGGCGTACACGTGGTTACAGTGAACGATTACTTAGCCAAGCGTGATGCCGAGTGGATGGGGCCGCTCTATATGTTCCACGGACTGTCGGTTGACTGCATAGACAAGCATCAGCCTAACTCCGAAGCCCGCCGCAACGCGTACCGTGCCGATATCACGTTCGGTACCAATAACGAGTTTGGTTTTGACTACCTGCGTGACAATATGGCCGGCCATCCCAATGAGCTGGTTCAGCGCGGACACAACTACGCAATCGTGGATGAGGTGGACTCCGTGCTCATTGATGATGCCCGTACACCTCTTATCATATCGGGTCCCGTACCCAAGGGCGATGACCAGCAGTTTGAGCAGCTCAGGCCACAGGTGGAGCAACTGTTTGAGGCTCAGAAGCGTCTGGCCACACAGTATCTGGCCGATGCCCGCAAGAAAGTGCACTCCGAGAATCAGGATGAGGTGAACGAGGGATTCCTCTCACTCTTCCGCAGCTTCAAGGCCCTGCCCAAGAACAAGGCTCTGATAAAGTTCCTGAGTGAGCCGGGTATCAAGGTTGGCCTTCAGAAGACCGAGGAGATCTACATGGAGCAGCAGAACAAGCGTATGCCCGAGGCTGTAGAGCCGCTGTACTTTGTGATAGATGAGAAACTTAACAGCGTTGACCTGACCGATAAGGGCGTGGAGCTGATAAGCGGCACCAACAAGGACCCCGAGTTCTTTGTGCTGCCCGATATAGCAAGCCAGCTTTCTGAACTGGAGAATGAGACTGACCTCACCCAGGAGGAGCGTCTGGCCAAGAAAGACGAGCTGCTTACCAACTACGCTGTCAAGAGCGAGCGCATACATACCATAAACCAGCTGCTCAAGGCCTATTGTATGTTTGAGCGCGATGTGGATTACATCGTGACCGAGGACGGCAAGGTTAAGATCGTTGATGAGCAGACCGGCCGTATCATGGAGGGCCGCCGCTGGAGTGACGGACTGCACCAGGCTGTCGAGGCCAAGGAGCGCGTAAACATTGAGGCTGCAACCCAGACATTTGCCACCATCACCCTGCAGAACTACTTCCGCATGTACCACAAGCTGGCCGGTATGACCGGTACGGCCGAGACCGAGGCAGGTGAGTTCTGGGATATCTACAAGCTGGATGTGGTGGTAATCCCCACCAACAAGCCCATAGCCCGTATAGACCAGAACGACCGCATATACAAGACCAAGCGCGAGAAGTACAAGGCCGTCATCGAGGAGATTGTACGTCTGGTCGAGGCTGGTCGTCCGGTATTGGTTGGTACCACATCGGTCGAGATAAGCGAGCAGTTGAGCCGAATGCTTACCATGCGTAAGATAGAGCATAACGTGTTGAACGCCAAACTGCACCAGAAAGAGGCCGATATCGTGGCCAAAGCCGGTCAGAAGAGCATAGTTACCATTGCCACCAACATGGCAGGTCGTGGTACCGATATCAAACTTTCACCCGAGGTACGTGCCGCAGGCGGTCTTGCCATAGTAGGTACGGAGCGTCATGAGAGCCGCCGTGTGGACCGTCAGCTGCGTGGTCGTGCAGGCCGTCAGGGTGATCCGGGTTCATCGGTATTCTTTATCTCACTTGAGGATAACCTGATGCGTCTGTTCGGATCAGACCGTATAGCTCCGCTCATGGACAAGCTGGGTCTGCAGGAGGACGAGATGATTGAGAACAGTTTCATCACCAAGCGCATAGAGCAGGCACAGAAGAAAGTTGAGGAGAACCATTTCGGTATCCGTAAGCGCCTGCTGGAGTACGATGACGTGATGAACAAGCAGCGTACCGTAATCTATGAGAAGCGCCGTCACGCCCTGATTGGTGAGCGCATAGGTATGGATATAGCCAATATGATCTGGGACCGCTCCGCCGGTGCAGCCGAGAACTGCGCCGACTATGAGAGCCTGCAGATGGAGGCATTTCGCGTGCTGGCCATAGAGCTTCCGTTTACAGAGGAGGAGTTTTCCAAGATGAAACAGGATGAGGTGTCTGAGCGCATATTCAATGCCGCAATGGACAACTTCAAGCGCAAGTGCGAGCGCATGGCCCAGATTGTGAATCCTGTCATAAAGAGAGTGTTTGAGGAGCAGGGAGACCGCTATGAGAACATACTTATTCCTATCACCGACGGCCGTCGCGTATATCAGATACCGTGCAACCTTAAGGAGGCATATGACAGCGAGGGCAAGAGCGTAGTGACAGCTTTCCAGAAAGCCATACTGCTGCATACCATCGATGAGTGCTGGAAGGAGAACCTTCGTGAACTGGATGAACTCAAGCACTCCGTACAGAACGCCAGCTATGAGCAGAAAGACCCGTTGCTGATATTCAAGCTGGAGTCTGTGACCCTGTTTGACAACATGGTCAACAAGATGAATGACCAGACCGTATCCATACTGATGCGCGGCCAGATTCCGGAGCCCGATCCCAATCAGGTTCGTGAGGCTCCTGCCCAGAACCGTCAGCAGCGCCGTCAGTATCAGGAGAACCGCACCGATATGAGTGATCCCAACCAGCGTGCGGCAGCCGCCCGCGATACCCGTCAGCAGGTGCGTGAGCCCATTCGCGTAGACAAGACTCCGGGCCGTAACGACCCGTGCCCGTGCGGAAGCGGCAAGAAGTTCAAGAACTGCCACGGTCAGGGATTGTAAACAATATAACCAACATACAGCTATGAGACTGAGCGAATCATCATTCCAGGGAATCAAGGCACTCATTGTAGATGCATTGAAAGAGTTTCAGCGTCCGCAGGAACAGTCGGTGGTGACCGATATCCACATTATGCCCATCCGTGAGACGGGCGAGGTAACCGTAAGTGATGATGACCGCGACCTGGCTACCACACAGCTCCCGGACTTGGCCGAAATCCCCGAGGATATATTCTATGAGGTGATGGAGAAGGCCCTGCGCCGCATCCTCAAGGATATAGATGAGGTCCAGCCCCTGGAGAGTCTGGCCATCTGGAAACCGTTCTCATTCGTGCTGGTGGACGATGACCGCGAGACCGTGGCCGAACTCATGCTGTTTGATGAGGACAACACCCTCTTGAGCCAGAGCCTGATGCAAGGCCTGGATGAGGAACTTGACTCGTTCCTCAAGGACCTGCTGGCCGAATAACATAGGCTATAAATACCTTACATTCATTAATCTCAATAGTATTATTATGAAGAAAAGAATTGCTTGTTTGTTTGCAGTAACAGCTATGCTGTCATTTGCAGGATTGTCTGCTCAGGAAAGAGGTTTTTATCTGGTGGCCGACGGGTCGTACGGCTTTAACGGTCAGTACGGATATGACTCCAACGATAGGGATTATGTCCAGGTAAGGACAAGTGGAGACATCAAATGGCGAGAGCCCTACAGGAACAATTCAGACTGGAAGGCTTCTGTTGGAACCGGATTCATGTTCGGCGACAAGGGACAAGGCTCCAGGTTTGCCATAGAGCTTGGTGTAGGCCTGGGAGGCAATCTGACCAAGTACAATTACAGCAAGAGAGGAGATACGTTTGATCCTGACAAACTCTATTATCCTTACACGGATCATAGAGATTCAGATGAGCAAGGACACTTTAATAGCGACAATGGGTATAATACCCGTGCCAGGCTTTTGTCCGCACACATATCGCTGATACGCCGGATGAATCTGGGCGGAGGTTTTATACTGGAGCCCAGGCTGACTGCCGGTTTTGATTATGCAGTCCGGTCACATTATGGCGACGACCCGGATTATTGGTACGGCAACTTCAATACCGGAATGTACAGGATTTTCTTTACTCCGTTTGTATTGGAACACCGCTTTGACAAGAACCGCCATTTTGCAGTAATAGCAGAGTTGGGCAGCATATCATATATGCGCTGTGAAACCGAATGGGTAAAAGAGAATTATCAGGTGTTTGACGTTAATTTAAACAGATTTACCGCCGGTCTGGTGTACTATTTCAGGAAATAGGGTACATAGGATTCCTGAACATAAAAAGGTAGTCTAGAAAATCCGGATTTAATTCCACAGTTAAACTGACGCTAAGGATATGGGATACCCATATCCTGCGTTTTTGTATCATATATCCTTATATGATACTTTTTTATATGATTTGAAGTTGTTAGATTTGTGGAGATAGCTAATAGAAAACTCCTTAGATATGAGCTCGTTCAGATTTTTTTCTTTTCTTTGTATCCAACTTAGTTATAACCTGTTATTTCCAATAAGATGAAATCAAACATCATTCTAAAGACTGTTGCCTTGTGCTGTCTTGTCAGTATCATATTCTCAGGATGCGGAAACAGCCCCAAATCAGGTGAGAACGGCTATAAGGAACTCCACCCCAACGCCGATGGAATTACATTTGATGATTTCCGGATAGTAGAGCTGTCCAAAGATATTCCACTTAGTTCTATCAGTAAAATCACCGTAGAGGACGACCTTATATTCTTCTGTTCCGATGATCGTCTGTACTCATTCAATATGGACGGATCCTTTAATAAAGTATACGGAATGCAGGGACGTGCCGGAAACGAGTACATCAATCTGTCGGCCTATTATGTCGATAAGGAGGTCAGGCAGGTCTGCATCATAGACGGCACACTGGGTAAACTGCTCTATTTTGGTTATGACGGAGAGTTTATCCGGAAACAGGATCTTGATGTGTTGAATACAAGACTCAATTTCCTGTATGACGTACGCCTGCTCCCCGACGGCAGACTGTTCGTACACAACCGCATCTTTAATGACAGCGGCCTGCTGTTTGCCATTGTTGACCTTAAGGACGGAAGCGTAACTGACTTCAAGTCCGTACCGTTCTCAACCGCCAATACCGCAGAGTTCTGCGGAGAGCACCTGTGCAATCTGTTTGACGGACACCTGTACTATCTCATCCCCTTTGACCCCAACATCTATATCCTGAACGGCAATGAGGGAACCGTATTGAGAGAGATTCCCGGAGTTGAGAATATCCCCACTGAAAAGGAACTTGAAAGCATTACGGACTATAACTTCTTTACAGGATTCATCATGTACAATGAAGGCAAGTTTGCAGGATTCAGCGGGATATATGAGACAGACTCACTCATATTCCTGAACGTGCTGGATCAGATGAACTACTACATCATTGACAAGAGCTCAGGCGTAGAGAGACGTTATGATTATTTATTGGACGATGAGGTAAGCAAGCTGCCCATCAAGAGCATTAAGGGCACATATAAGGACTGGTTAATCGGTGTGGTCGACCCCATGAATCTTATCCAGATGTGTGAGGATATGCCCGCTAATCCGTCGGACCCCTATCTCAAGAAACTGATTGAAACAGCAGGCAAGACCACGATAGAGTCCAATCCCGTACTCCTATTCTACAAAATATCCTCCATCTGAAAGTTTGCACACCGTTCACGGATTCGAACCGCCGACCCTCTGCTTGGACACAAAAGGATCGTTTCCCTGTGACATGTGAATGATATCTAACAACAATTTAACTCGAAATCGTCAAATGAGAAAGATTATTTATTTGTCAATTACAATGTTTGTGATGCCTTTGTTGGCCTCATGCTTTGAAGACAACTCAATCGAAAACAGTGAAAGTGATCTTGTTGGTGAATGGTATAATAATTCCGACAATAGGAGCATTTTTTTTGAGGAAACGCTCACCATAAACGATGATAACACATTTGTACTCATGAATACACAATATGGATTAAATGGTAGTGAAAAGTATATGGCCGGTCAAACCGTATCCGAAGGTACTTATAAAGTGAAGGGAAACCGTCTTTCAATGAAAGAAGCAAAAGCTCAGCATAGAATGGGGGTAGGCCGTATTCCCGGAAAAATGGAAATTTCAGAATGGATGGATGTAACTGATTATAGCCATGAAACAAAGACTGCGGAGATTAGTTTTTTCCAGAACAATTCAACATTGTTGATCAATAAACTATATGATCCGCATAATGATAGTGAAGGACTCAAATTATTTATAAGAAAAGGAGCAGACCTTCCCTACAATAATTCGGATTTGCAGGGAACTTGGTATTCTTTCCGGAAACGACCGGTTGACCCCGCTCCTCTAAAGGATAGTATAGAGTTGTTTGACGCAGTTAACATAGCCATCAAAATCAAAAATGATAGCATAGACCTGATTTTTAACAGCTATGGAGAGCGTTACGATGGTAAATATACGTATGATAACGGTGTTTTGTCAACTGAAGATACTTTGGCCTTATATACATCCTGGGTAGATGGAGTCAATAAGGCCAATTGGACAGATCCTTATTCTGCCCTATGGAGAGAATCCTATCAGGGAGATCCTTATAATGTGACTTCGTTTGTTGATGGCTACACATTTGTATTTATCCCAATAGGAGAAACCGCTTATTTTAAATTGGGATATAATACCTTTATATTCAAAAAACAATGATACAATTGATGATACAAAAGGATAGTTTTTAACGTTTTATATTGCATATATGAGAAAGACCTTGTTTGGTGTTATGATGGCAGGTTTTGCATTGGCATCCTGCATTGGTGATGATTCAATTGAACCTGAAAGAGCCAGCCGGTATGATATTGACGGTGCTCTTATAGTTCACGTTTCCATTCCAGCTAAGATTAAGAATCCCGAGTCGGGCATTCGGTTCGGCGACGGTCGTGAGGTGTATCTGATCAATACTGACAGGTTCGCTGTGGCGTGCGATAAATTCGGCAAGATGCAGGTTCTCGAGCCGACGCGTATTTCGGCTGATAGTCTGTCATGTACTCTTGAGGGCGACGTGACATTCTACCATGAGGATAATACTCAGGATGAGATTGTGCTCACACCCGAGCGCAGGAATGTTAACAGCTACTTTACAATGAGGCTTTTGTATGGCTGGAGCCAGAGTTCCAAGGGAGTGGAGGGTTTGTACTGCGATTACACCCGGCAGGACGGATCGGCCTCCAAAATGCTTGAAAGCCGATATGCCTGGACTTATCTGTCCTTACTAAACCTGAAGGAGGGCGATGAGATTGTGATTCAGGATACTCTGAAGCTGTGGTCGGTTGATTCTGGGCTGGAGATTGGTATGCAGTTCGTCGATGAGGACGGAACGACTCCGGTCAATGGCATAAAGGTCCAGAGTGCTGTTTTGTCCACCGAGTTGGATGGTCTGGTGCGTGAGTTTCGGATGGATACCAAGAAAAGAGGAAGGCTGAGAATGGGACCTATTGATGGCTCAAAACTCTATGCGTCAATTAATTACAGTCCCGAGGAGACGTATGGCCGGAAGTCTGATGTTTTCACGCTCACTGCTATTGACAGTACGACATGGGATACTTACAAGGCCAGTTGGACAGTTAATCTGGATAAGTTTGCGGGCGGATTGTACACGCAGAAGCTGGTAATGCAGAAGCAGCCGTTGCAGGTCCAGACTCTATATCAAAGTCCGGTTACTGTGTATACTCCTGAAAACGGCAAGTACCGTTTGGGACATATGGGTGATGTTGCTGTTTACAATGGCGGTGCGGCCGATATTGAGGGATACACTGTGCTGAATGTGCATCTGTTCGATGCGCGTCTGGACGGCCAGATTAAGTTGGCGGGCGAAGTCAGCAATCATATGGCTCTCTCTTCCAAGATTTTCTCGGAGTCAAGCCTTATCAATAATCCCGACGGGGTTGCAATCAAGAATGCAGGTGAGCTTCCTATTATCATTGCTGAGGGTAGCACTCTGACAATTAAGGGCGATATCGATGGTGATCTGAGTCTTCAGCCGGGCTCTCTGGTGACTGTAGAGGGAGATATTAAAGGTATGATCCGACTGGCGGTCGGTTCCCGCATGAGGGTCAAGGGCGATGTCTCTAATGCGGCCTTCTTTGCCACCGAAGGCTCAATTACCGATTTCACCGAGTACGATCCTGCATCGGACTATAGGGTCAAAACCGGCTTTACTATTTATGAGGCCCGATACCCGGTTGCCGGCAGGTAAAAAGTGATTGATAAGTTCTATGCATAAATGCTAAAAATGGCTAAATGAGCCATTTTGGTCGGGAAACTCTGCACGGCGTGCGGAGTTTTCTTGTAACTTTGCGGCCTGAAACAAAGGACGCATCAATGATTATCAATCCTACAAACAGGGACGATATACGCGAGAGGGCTATCGAGACCACCTCTGAGATAGTTCTCAAGTGCGGTAACCTGTCGGTCAGGATGGATGATGTGGCACAGGAGCTGTCGGTGTCCAAACGTACCCTCTATGAGATATTCGGCAGCAAGGAGGAGCTTCTTGTGGAGTGCATGAAAAGACACATAGCCCGCATGTCAAAGATTATTGCCGATGAGATGGGCCGTGAGGAGGATGTCCTGACCGTCTTTATAAAGCATCTGGAGGTGCTTATTGCCGAATCTCGCGAGAGGGACCACAATAAGTTTGAAGATATGGACAAGTATCCCAAGCTTAAGAAACTGTTCCATGAGCACTTGGCTGATATGGCATGCCGCATGCGCGGTTTCATGGAATTGGGAGTCAGACAGGGGGTGTTCCGCGATGACCTGAACATGGATGTGCTGATGAAATCTTTCAGCGCTATGGGCACTATGGCCAACAAGGAGTCCGAGAGCGGCCAGTTCCGTTACGATGAACTGATAGACGGAACAATAGTGGTGCTGCTCAGGGGTATAGCTACCCCCAAGGGTATGGAAAAACTGGATAAGTATAGGTATAAATCAAACAATAGATGATGAAAAGAGTTTTTTTTAAAAGGGCAGGATTCCTGGTTGCAGCTGCACTGTTTGCGGTTGCCGTCAACGCTCAGGAAACCGGCGGTGCACTGAAACTCACGCTTGACGATGCCCTGAAGATTGCCTTGAGTGAGAACCCGACCATCAAGGTGGCCGAGCAGCAGATTGAGGTCAAGAAAATCAGCAAGGATGAGGCCTGGCAGGCATTGCTTCCCAGTGCCGATTTCAGCGGTACGGTTCAGTATACTGTCCTGGCTGCTGTAATGAAACTTAGCATGCCGGATCCTGTAACCGGAGAGACCAGGACATCTTCTTTCAAGATGGGTCAGGACAATACCAGTACTTGGAACGGGCAGTTCCAGGTGAGTCTGCCG
>Ga0256405_10002943_pt1 | contig 36863 bp, 27 predicted proteins | sample RumenRJG_02DNA_FD_189096 | JGI IMG/M metagenome (GOLD analysis project Ga0256405, IMG submission 189096) | Bovine rumen microbial communities from Lethbridge, Alberta, Canada - RJG_02 | ecosystem: Host-associated > Mammals > Digestive system > Stomach > Rumen | place: Canada: Alberta...
GTTGTAAGGCTTTTGAAGAGATTCTTAGAGATTCAGAAAAACTTTCACGCTTAAAAGGTGTATGTTTTCATGGATTTTCGGGCAGCAAGGAACAGGCATTTGAGATTCTTCGGAAAATTCCTGATGCATATTTCAGTTTTGGAGCGGTACTTCTTAAAAAAAACAGAAAGGCTTCGGAATGTCTTATGTCTCTTCCCTGTGATCATATACTGTTTGAAACCGACGCTGCTGGTACGTCTGTACTTCCTGAAATTTATGATGCAGCTTGGTCTATAGTAAAAGAACGCAGAGTCTTTGAATCTCAGGAAGAATTTGCTGAAAATATTCTGAAAAATTGGAAAAATTTTTTAGGACGTAAAATAATTTTGTAATTTTTCATGGAAAAGAAAAGAGATTCAATTCAACGAACTGAATCTCTTTGATATGTCAAACATAATGAGGGACTTTTTTATAGGAATGACCGTAAAGTTCGCTGTCTAATTTCTGCGATCTTGCTTTGTCATCCAATTATTTAGAACGGTTTATAAGTGAGACCTATGCTGCACATTGTAATTTTTTTACTTAATTCTGTTTTAATGCTGCTTAAAGAATAGTCTGCGTCAAAGTATTTGCAGTACATGAATGCACCTGTAATAGTAAATTTTTCATGAGGATAGATTTCTATACCGCCACCTACAACAAAACTATCCAATACAGGGTTGAAGGTACTGTTTGATTTTGCAGTGATTCCCTGTTTTCCGTATTCAAAACCAGCGCTTACTCCTATATATTTACAGATTCTGTAGTCCGCACCAAATGCAAGTTCCCATGAATTGTCGTAATCTGTTTCGCTCAAGATTGAATCCTGATCTGCAAAGTTATTGAAGTAATAGTTAAAGCTTGCGCTAAGATAAAGAGGCTTGAATGCCTGATATCCGATACCAAAGTTAAGTACTGCCGGGAGGTCTGTGCGGAATGTCTTGTCTGTTGTGATTCCAAAGAAAGGAGCTACATTTCCTTCTACTGTGTTTACATCGTATGCAATTCGGCTCAAGGTCTGGTACTGGAGCGCTATATCAAGTCCCGGTGCAAAAGTTGGCTTTACATGTACACCGAATACGCATGATTCTCCAAATCCACGTGCATTATAGCTGATTGTATTTCCGCCATTCAATGCCATAAAAACGATGTCATTGCATGTAAGCGACATGTCCTGGGTTCCGGTCACATATCTGAACGCAGCTGCAAGTGAAAGCCAGTCAAAAACTTGGAATGATGCACCAAGCTGTCCGCCATAGGTGATTGATGTTACGTCGAGAGAGTGATGCTTTGCCATTGCAAGAGATGCCATTGCAGCTTTGCCGTATGTCATATATGAATTATTATAATTAGAGGCAAGTTCTGTTTCACCTTTTGCAGATGCAGCGGCTGCAGCGGCTGCAGCATAGGCATATTTTGCAGCTTCTTCTTTACATGTCTTTGCTCCGTTTAAGAACATAAGGGTAGTTGCAGAGGTTCCTTCTGAGTAAGAAAGGGCTCCTCCACCCGCATAAACGCCAAAATTTGCAAAAATTGACCAACGGCTCTTTTTGAAAACGATGTCCGCATTCGGATAGAGGTAAACTGTCGTTTCATCATTTGAATAGTAATCATAGATTCCGTATGTAGAGGCAAAATAATTGCCTGTTTTCAATTCGTTTCCGTATTCTTTGAATACGAACTGGTTGCCGGCTTCAATATAAAGACCTTCTTTCATAAAAGCAGTCCCGGCAATGTTGTAAAAGGCTGCTTCTGGACGCTGATTTTCTGTGTTACGGCTTGGATTACGCAAATAGCCGGTACTCATGTTTGTTTTATTCTCAACTCCGCCTGCAAAAGCAGCCGTTGCAGAAAGAACGAGAGCTGCTTTTAATACGCTTTTTTTCATTTTATGCCTCTTTGATTTTGACAAAAATTGTCATTGTGTCATAAAAATAATTTTATATAATTTAGACAAAATTGCAAAAAATGTCAAACTGTATTTTACAGGTTTACAGGCTCTCCCAGGTGGTAGTAATTGAATATTATGGGAACTTTCATCGAAGACCTTACGGAGACTCCGTTTGAATGCAGGTCAGCATAGAAAGTGTTTGAAAAAGACATTTCTCCTTCGTTTATAAATATTTCAATTGAAGTTGTGTCTATTATACAAAGGAAGGAAATTGTTCCGTCAGGCATAGGGGAGACTGGAATTTCTTTTTTTGAAATTTTTCCCGGAAAATCTGTTCTACTCCGGTCAAAAAACAGGGTTCCTTTTTTTGCGTCATAACAGATTTCAACGTATTTATCTCCTGTCTTGTTTTTACATAAGTAAAGAGACATTGAACCTGTTTCGTTTTCAGACAAAGAAAGTTCTGTCTTTAATTCAAAATGCCGTCCGTCAAGAATTTCTATTTCTGTTTTTTCTTTTGGAGCTATTTCTCCGCAGACCCTGTTTATTCTTAATTCATTAAGTTCTTTTACAGGCATCTGATACAGTTTTCCGTTTTTTATTCTTATTTCGCGGGGAATTGTCATTGTTCCTGACCACAAATAATTTTCCGGGGTATAAGGTTCTGGACCGTTCTGTAGCATTGCCATCATTATATGCCTTCCGTCTGGAAGTTCGGTTACTGTAGGGGCATAAAAGTCAATTCCGGAATCTATTATGCTTATGTCAGAATCAGGATCAGATTCATTTTCTGTATAAAAATCCAGCAATTGCGGATCAAAGCTTTTTTTTGTGTAGACAGAACAAAAACCTTTTGAAAGTCCTTTCTGCTTATTTTCTTTCGGGTTGTAATAAGAGAACATGAGGATGTCCGTTTCATTCAGCCGGAAGGTTGAAGGCAGTTCCCATATTTTTGCTGAGGAAATTTTTTTTTCTTCAATTGAGTCACAGAAAGTCCAATTTTTTAAATCTGATGAAGAAAAAATTACAATGGAACCTGTTTTGTCTGTTTTTGACACCGTACACGTCATATAAAAAATTCCGTTGATTTCCACCATTTTGGGGTTGCAGAATTTTGTTTTGTCATATATGAACGGAATGTTCCTGCTTGTTACGACAGGGTTTTCTGTCAGTTTTTCAAATTTATAGCCGTTTCCGATTGCTATGCATTGCTGTTGGACACACAAATCCTTTTGTATGGAGATTCCTGTATAAGCAATCAGAGTTTTTCCATTAAATTCCAATACAGAACCACAAAGACAGCCTGATTCGTCAGAGAAATTGTCAGGGACAAGGGCAAGCGGTTCTGGAGTCCAGTCTATGAGATTTGTTGAAGACGAGTGTCCCCAGCAAATGCAATTTTTTCCTTCAAGAGATATCGTCCACTGGTAAAACAGATTAATCTTTTCATCATAAAAACACAGTGCGCACGGCATTGAAAGTTTACCGCCTGAACTTGAATAATGAAATAAAGGCTTTTCTGAAAGTTTTGCTGCATCCCCGGCAATTATAAAAGCGAGTTCATTTTCTCTGTTCTGAAGTTTTTCCAAAAGATCTGGCATACTTAAATGATAATTTACATTTTTTATATGTCAATAAAATTCTGTTTCGTACAGAAATGTAAATTTTGTCAAAATCAATGGATATTTTCAGTGTACAATGTTATTGAATTAACCTTTAAATAGTGATATTTTAAAAATAAAAATATCATTTAATGGAAATGAATGAACTCTGCCGCAAATTTAGGAGTTTCATTCGTTCTCATAAAGAGGCTGAAAATGGCAAAAGACAAGGTTATCCTGGCTTATTCTGGTGGACTTGATACGACTGTTATCATTCCATGGCTTAAAGAAAATTATGATTACGATGTAATTGCTGTATGTATTGACGTTGGTCAGGGCGATGATTGGGAGGCAATAAAATCCCGTGCATTGAAAACCGGTGCTTCTGCCTGCTATGTAGTTGATGCTCGCAAGGAATATATTGAGGAATACATCTGGACTGCCCTTAAGGCTAATGCAGTCTACGAAGATGAATATCTTTTGGGAACTTCTACTGCACGTCCTTTGATCGGAAAAATCTTAGTTGAATATGCACGTCAGGAAAAAGCGGTTGCAATCTGTCACGGAGCTACTGGTAAGGGAAATGATCAGGTTCGTTTTGAACTTGCAATCAAGGCTTTCGCTCCGGATCTTCAGGTAATTGCCGCATGGCGTGACGACAAATGGAATATGGACAGCCGCGAAGCAGAAATCAAATATCTTGAAGACCGCGGACTTGAAGTTCCAATGAAAAAAGATCAGTCATATTCACGTGACGAAAATATCTGGCATCTTAGTCACGAAGGTCTTGAACTCGAAAAGACAGAAAACGAACCTAACTATAAGCACATGCTCAAGAACACTGTTGTCCCTGAAGAAGCTCCTGCTGACGGTGAATATGTTACAATCGACTTTGAAAAGGGAATTCCTGTTGGACTTAATGGAAAGAAAATGGATGCTCTTGATCTTTTGAATGAGCTTAATGTAATCGGTGGAAGAAACGGTGTTGGGCTTGTTGATATCTGTGAAAACCGCTGTGTAGGTATGAAGAGCCGTGGTGTTTATGAAACTCCTGGCGGAGCAATCCTTTATTTTGCTCACCGCATGATGGATCACATCTGCCTCGACCGCGAGACATATCACTTCAAGCAGCAGGTAAGTCTCCGCATGGCAGAACTTATCTACGACGGAAAATGGTTCACAACTTTGATGGATTCTTGTATTGCTTTCATGGATAAAGCAGAAGAAACTGTTACAGGATGGGCAAAGGTAAAGGTTGTAAAGGGGGCTATCCGCGGTGCCGGAAGCGGTTCAAAGTACAGTCTCTACAATGAATCAATTGCTTCGTTTACAACTGGCGAACTCTACAACCATAAGGACGCACAGGGCTTCATTACATTGTTCGGGCTTCCATTAAAGGTACGTGCTATGATGGAGCAGCAGGTTGGTGAAGGGCAGGCTATTACTGAGAGTAAGAGTTTAAAAAAACGTCCGACAGAATAATTAGAACCAGAGCATGGTGCGGCAGGTGCAGCACCAGTCAGCCGGCTTGTCCGGAGCGTTCTGCGCGTCATGGCGTCGATGGACAGGCTATCGTAGAAAGTAATAACCGTAAGAAACGGCTTGCGTTCTGTTCTAGGACACTATTTTGGTATGATTTTAAAAAGTCTTTGTATTGAGATAGATTGTTAAAAAAAAATAGGTTATATAAAGTCCCCCGTCGCTTTTTTGTTACGTGGGGCTTTTTTGTTATTGAACTCATTGGAAATTTTGAAAACGGTTTTGTTTTGCTTAGGATTTGTGCACAAAGTACTTTCGGCAGGTGAATTTAAGGCTCAGGATTTCTTTTCGTTCTGGAATTTTGCATTCCATAAGAAATTAAGTACAGCCATGGAAACAATCGTAATGTAGCCAAAAATACTTAGCATATCTGGCTTTTGCGAAAACAGGATAAAACCAAGCGCTGTGCTGAAAATAATCTGACTGAAGTCAAATATAGAAATTTTAGATGCTGGTGCATGATAGTAGGCCGCCGTAATTGTAAACTGACCACCAGCTGCACAGACCCCTGCCATAATCAAAAGAAGAGACTGTGTTAAGGTCATTGGTTCAAAATTCAAAATAAGGTTTGGAATCAACGTTATAGTAGAAAAAGCACTGAAGAAAAGGACCACAATTTTTCCATGGCATTTAAGTTTTCCTAGTTTTCGTACGCAGGCATATGCAAAACCTGCACCGATACCGCTGACAAAACCTGCAGCGGACGGAATCATTTGCGAAAAATCAAAACTTGGTTTAATAATTAGAAGGGTACCTGCAAAAGCGGCACTAATGCAAAGTCCTGGAACAAGGCGTACTTTTTCTCCCATAAGAATCAAGCTGAACAGCAGGGTCCAGAACGGAGCCATTTTATTCAGCATTCCTGCATCAGAAAGAATAAGTCTGTCTATCGCATAGAAATTTCCGAGAATTCCAATAGTACCGGCTGCAGAACGTAAAAGCAGGAATGGAATCCATTCCTTTTTAATTGTAAGGTTTTCTCCGCCTTCTTTTCTGTACTGTTTTATTACTGTTATAAGAGCAATCAGAAAGGAAATGAAATTCCTGAAGAATCCTTTCTGAAGGAAATTGATATTGCCTGAAAGCCTTACAAACGCCGCCATAAGGGAAAAGCAGAGGGCAGAGCAGATTATTAATATTATTCCCTTGTGGTAATTTTTATCGGCAGTCATTTTTTATTTTCTATTTCCAAAGATTCTTAGCAGATGAATGAAGATGTTTATAAAATCCAGATAAAGTGATAGAGCTCCAATTATTGAAGCTTTTTTGAACATTTCATCATTTGTTGCATGTCTGCTGACAATCAGCATTTTCTGTGCGTCATAAGCAGTAAGTCCTGTAAAAAGAACAACGGCAACAAGTGAAATCATGAAACTCATGCCTGTAGATCTGAACAGAAAATTTACAAGAGTTGCAATTATTATTCCTAAAATCGCCATTGAAAAGAATTTTCCATATGACATCAGGTTCGATTTTGTTTTTGAACCGTATATTGCCATGCACAGGAACATTCCGGCAGAGATTGCAAAGATATTTGCAATTGAAGTTATGTTGTATACAAAAAAGATTGTAGACAGGTTAAAACCGTTCAAAATTGAATAGATTATAAATGCGGCTGTTGCCTTTGCTGCGGAAATTTTGTTTATTCTTGCAGAAAGGTAGAATACAATGACAAGTTCTGCAATTGCTGCTATGAAGAAACCGCCCTTAAAAAATGATACGAAAGTCTGAATGTTTGTTGCTGCATAGAAGGCTGTCAAGTAAGCTGTAAGACCGCTCAATAGAAGGGCAAATGTCATCCATCCATAAACTTTTGCAAGAAATTTATTCTGTTCAGAAATAGATATTGATTTTACAGAATCGTAAGTATTCATGATTCCTCCTTAGAAAACTTCGTGTTGGCGATGCTGCATGGATGCGTCGGACAGCAGATTTTACCAATGGAAAATCTGCAATGAAAAAAATTATATGGACGTAATTTTATCATATCTTCTTAGCCCCCCCCCTGCAATAGCACCGTTTTCATTTACAAATATAACAAATTCTCACAAAAAAGGACACAAAATTTGAAATAAAAAATGAGCTGATGTATTATAAAATTATGGCAAATATTCTTGATTATATAGATTGGAGAGGAGACCTTACATTTGACCAGTCGCCTTTTAATAAAATTGATACATTGATTTTATGTCAGATTGCATATCTCCGGTTTGATGGACTTATTCGAGATCTGGATTTTAAGGATTCTGTTTCTCTTAATGAACTGGCAGAGCTTTTTAAGTCTGCTCCGGATTATAAAAAACGTTCTGATACGGGACTTATGATAAATAAACTTACTGTAAATCTTCTGTTTAGTGCAGCTAGTTCAAAACGTTTTAGAAATATAAGAGTATGCGGTTACAAATCTATAATTGATCTAGAAAAAGAAGAGCAGTTTGCGGCTGTAACATATATTCTTGATATAAATCTTAGTCTTATCGCTTACCGTGGAACGGATGACAACATTGTTGGATGGAAAGAAGACTTTAATCTTGCGATTATGGATGAAGTTCCAGCTCAGAAGGATGCCTATGAGTATCTCCGCATTGCTGCAAGAAATATAAAAGGAAAATTTTATTTGGGCGGTCATTCAAAAGGTGGAAACCTCAGCGTCTATGCTGCTTCAAAGATGACTCAGACTGTTAAAAACAGAATTATAGGAATCTTCAATGAAGATGGACCTGGATTTGACGAAAAAAAACTTCAATCAGAAGAATTTAAATCTATAATGCCTCTTGTTCAGTCTTATTATCCGCAATTTTCAATTGTCGGCATTCTGTTTTCAAATAATGGAAGGTATTCTGTTGTAAAAAGCGATGAACAGGGCGTAATGCAGCATGACCCGTTCAGCTGGAATGTTATAGGGGCAGAATTTGTTACTGTGGGGGATTTTGATCGTGGAAGTGCATTCTTAAAAAAGACCGTAAATGAGTGGATCTGCGTACTTTCTAAAGAAGAACTTGAAGTGCTCGTAGAGACACTTTTCACGGTTATTCGTTCTACAGAAGCCAAGACAAACAGAGAACTTGATGATAACAAATTAATCAATTCATTTAAGATGATCGGTGCTGTTAACAATCTTGACCCAGAATTGAGAAAACGGTTTATGGAGATTATAAGTGAATATTTCAAGATTGTGAATAATTCAATACCAAATTTTGAAAACATGGTAGAAAAGGCAAAGATAAAGTCAGAAGATTTTACAAGAAAAGCAAAAGAGAAATCAGAGGACATTTCTAGAAAAGCCCGCGAAAAAACTGAAGATTTTACGCGTCAGGTAAAAGACAGAATAAAGAACGAAACAGAGAAAGTTCAGAGATTCAATGAAAAATTACTTTCAAAAAAATAAATTTGTGGCAGAAATATATTATCGTAGTATAATATAGGGCATGGAAAACACTACAATTGTTACAGACAGCCCTGTAGGCCGTCATCTTGATAAAATTTCAGAGTCAAGACCTGCGTCATACCTTATGTTCAATAAAAAGCGTATTGATCTTGTTGCAAAAATAACTATTGGCCGCGAATATGACAACGATGTTGTCGTTGATAATAAGCTTGCCAGTCGTCATCATGCAGTAATTCAGAAAATTAAGGATGCATTTTTCATTAAGGATGAAAATAGTACTAATGGCACCTTTGTGAATGAAAAACGCATTCCAGAAGGCAAGTACATAAAACTAAATAAGGGTGACAAAATTACTATCGGCACTATGCAGCTGGTAATGTCTTAACGGTAGATAATTGAATCTGACACTTTTAGAACATCTTCATTCTCTTTCTGAAGCAGTTGAATTGCCTTCCCATGATTATTTGTTTGATCTTGCGGATCGCTGTTCGACATTGCTTGAAAATGAACGAACTGGATATAGACCAGAAACAGCTTCTCATGAAATCGGCGGACTTTTGGATTTTGTATCGTGGCCGGAGACAGAGAAGCCTTTGGTTATAATTCCAGATCTTCATGCAAGAACATATTTTTTAGATCATATACTTAATTTCAGACTTCCGCAGGATTTTGTCTGTTCAAAAAATGGTCAGCAGATGACATTGTTTGAGGCACTTTCTGAAAATTTTTTACGTGTTGTGTCTGTTGGGGATCTCCTTCATTCTGAAATCAGAGGAAGGGCAAGGTGGCTTTCGGCTTTGGAAGATTTTAAAGCTGGGCTTGTTACAGGAAAAGCCATGAAAGAGGAAATGAAAGAGGGGCTTTCCCTTCTTTGCATGATAATGGAATTAAAATGTGCTTTTCCGTCAAGTTTTCATGTGTTGAAGGGAAATCATGAAAATATAATGAATGACCGCAGTGAAGGTAATTTTCCATTCAAAAAATTCGCCGACGAAGGTGAAATGGTTTTCCTTTTTATGCAGGAATATTACGGTGATGATGTTCTTATGGTCATATCAACTTTTGAACGGAGTCTTCCGCTGCTTGCGGCTTTTCCATCGTGTCTTATAAGTCATGCTGAACCAGAAGAGCCTTATACAAGAGAAAGGATTATAAACGGAATGAGGGATTCTGAACTTATACAGGGACTTTCTTGGACTCCTAATGATACTGCCTGTGATTACAGCTGCAAAACAATGATTTCGGAAATGACTGGAAATCCTGATGCAATTTATTTTGGGGGGCACAGACCTGTAACGGGAACCTGCACATTCCGCCAGGGAGGTAAATATATTCAGATTCATAATCCTGACCGTGAATTTATAACGCTTATATATGGGAATAGAATTTTTGATCCAGATAAAGATATAATAGACGTAATTAAATAGCGTAATTTTATGGAATGGATAAAAAACTTCTGAAATACAGTCGTTTTTTATCTTCATTTTTTATGGGAGAACAAGATGGCTGCTCAGTTTCCTGAAATGATAGGAAAATATAAGATTGAAGGTATAGTTGCAAAAGGTGGAATGGGGGTGGTTTATAAGTCTACGCATCCAACTCTTAAGCGTCCTGTTATAATAAAAAAACTTACAGCGCGGAAAAATTCCGCAAATCTGGAACGATTTAAAAGAGAGGCGCAGATTCTGAACGATTTGCAGACTCCTTACATCGTTCATTTGAATGATCTTTTTAAGGAAGGCACATCATATTATCTTGTTGAAGAATTTGTTGACGGTCTTGCAGTTGATAAACTTTTGCAAAAACAGACAATTTTAAGTCCCCAGGTTGCGCTTTTGATTCTTCAGGATGCTTGTTTTGCCCTTAATTATGCACATTCCAAAAATATCGTTCATCGTGATATAAAGCCTGGAAATATTCTGATTTCTAAAAAGGCAGAAGTAAAGCTTACAGATTTTGGTATTGCAAGTGACAATGCTGGTGAAGACAGTCTTACTCAAAGCGGTGTCGCATTGGGAACTCCGGCATATATGCCGCCTGAGCAGTTTGAAGACAGCGCAAAGGTTGACTGCCGTGCAGATATTTATGCCTTAGGTATAATGCTTTACGAAATGCTTACTGGTACGAAGCCGTATCCGGGAACTCTGTCAATCGAAACCTTGAATATAATCAAAAAAGGAAAATATATTTCTCCAAAAAAAATAAACGGAGATGTTCCTTCTTTTGTCTGCCGGCTAATAAAAAAAATGCTTAAGCCTAATGCAAACAAGCGCTTTCAAACTATTGCACCAATCCTGAAGGTCATAAAAAAATATCTCCGTCATTACGATGTTCATGCAATCCGTGTAGAACTTGCGCGCATGGTTCTTTCTAAGGTTGCTATGAAAGAACCTGTTTATGTTCCTAAGAATGCAAAAATTAAGAAGGTGTTTGCGGTCTGCGCGGCTTGTGTTTCAGCTGTTCTGCTGTTTTCTTTCTGTTGGTTCAACGGGTTAATTCATAAATCTGTATTAAGAAAATGGTATTCTCCTGTAAGGATAGAAATAAAAGTTCCTGCAACTGCCATGGCAGGTTCAGATGTACCGATAAATGCTTTTTTTTATGAAAATGACGGCGATAAAATTCCTGAAATAATGAATACACGGAGGACTTTGAGCCAGCTTTCTGAAAAAAAACATCCTTCAGAAAAAAAAGCAGGAAATAAGACGTATGTTTCAAAAAATGTATATCTCAGGCATGGATCTTATCGCGTTAAGCTTATTGCCGGGTCTTACGTTTGGTGGAAATCATTTACAGTAGACAAAAAGGATGTAATTCTTTCAGCGGACTTTTTAAAAAATGTAAGACGCGTTCTCAATGTAAATCCAAAGGTTTTTGATGCTCTTACAAAAAAAGAAATTACTGATAAGGCGGTCTGTCTGATTTTATACGGTTCTTCATGGGTTCATATTGAGGATGTTCCATCAGAAAAACTGCTTTCCGGAAATGTATGGAAATTCAAGTTTATTGCAGAAGGTTATAAAGAGGAAATTTATTCCTTAAGGCTTGACTGGCTTCAGGATGAACTTTATATTTTTGCAAATCTTGAACCTGTTCAGAAATAATGTATGTTAAATTTTTGTTGCCTAAATGTCTTCTTGTGCTTATATTTAAAATATGGCAGAAAATTCTAACGACAACAATGAAAAAAACGGAACTACAGAAGAAATTATCGATTCTCTCCTTGATCATCTCAAGGATCATGCAGAAAAACTTATAAATGAATCTCAGGAAGAAAAGCCTGCGAAAAAAGCACGCAGAGTAAAGAAGGACAATGAAATTGTTCCTGCGGATCAGGTTCTACCTGCCAGGCTTCCGATTATACCTTTGCAGGGGCGTCCTATCTTTCCAGGAATTTTTACGCCCCTTATGATTACAAATCAGGAGGATATAAAGGCCATTGAACAGGCTTCTCAGGGTGACAATCATATTGGTATTGTTATGCTTAAGGAAGACGTTTCTGTTGCTTCTTATAAAGATCTTTATTCTATTGGAACGGCTGCAAAAATTATAAAGAAAATCAATTTGCCTGATGGTGGAGTAAATGTATTCATTTCTACAATAAAGCGTTTTAAAATGACAAAGCCGCTTCATTCTTCGAGTCCTATTGTTGCCGCTGTTGATTATCTTGATGATACAGAAGACGATACATTCGAGGTAAAGGCACTTACTCGCGCTCTTATTAGTGAGATGAAAGAGGTCAGTGAAAATAACCCGCTTTTTACTGAAGAAATGCGCCTGAATATGGTAAATATCGATCATCCTGGAAAGATTGCTGATTTTATCGCTTCTATTCTGAACGTAGAAAAAGAAGAACAGCAGAAAGTTTTGGAAATGCTTAATGTACGCCAGCGAATGGAGCAGGTTCTTGTATTTATAAAAAAGGAACAGGAACTTTTGCGCGTTCAGAAAAAGATTCAGAATGACATAAATGAACGTGTTGAAAAAAATCAGAGGGATTATTTTCTTAGGGAAGAATTACGTTCTATTCAAGAAGAACTTGGAACCGATGCAGACGGAAATGCCGGTGACTATCAGAAATTTAAGAAAAAAATTGAAGAATTTAAATTTGAAGGTGAAATTAAGGAAACGCTCGACAGTGAACTTGAGAAATTTCATATATGTGATCCGTCTTCGCCGGAATATACTGTTTCAAGAAATTATCTTGAACTTGTAACGCAGCTTCCGTGGAACGATACAGCTGTTGAGTCCTTTAATCTGATTAATGCAAAAAAGATTCTTGATGGTGATCATTACGGTCTTGATGACGTCAAGAAAAGGATCTTGGAATTTCTTGCTGTAAGAAAACTCAAGCATGATAATAAAGGTTCTATTCTTATTCTTGTGGGTCCTCCGGGAGTTGGAAAAACTTCTATCGGTCGTTCTATTGCAAATGCCATGAAAAAGCCGTTTTATAGGTTCAGTGTTGGAGGAATGAACGATGAATCCGAAATAAAAGGTCACCGTAGGACTTATATTGGTTCGATGTGTGGAAAAATTATCCAGGGACTTAAGATCACTCATACAAAATCACCGGTTTTTATGATTGATGAAGTCGATAAAATGACATCCTCTGCTAAAGGGGATCCTGCAAGTGCTTTGCTGGAAGTTCTTGATCCGGAACAAAACGTTTCTTTCCGGGATAATTATCTGGATCTGCCTTTTGACGTGTCTAATGTTTTCTTTATTCTTACTGCAAATACTCTTGATACAATTCCTGAGCCTCTTTTGGATAGGGCAGAAATAATTCAGCTTTCCGGTTATATTGATCAGGAAAAACTTGAAATTGCAAAAAAATATCTTCTTCCCAAAAATTTGGAAAAAAATGGTTTGAAGAAAAATCAGGTAAAGTATACAAAGAATGCCCTTATGCGCATTGCCCAGGAATATGCGCGTGAGGCCGGTGTCCGTCATTACGAAAAATGTCTTGATAAAATACACCGCAAGATTGTTACAGAACTCGTAAACAACGCTGATTCCCTGGCCGCTGAAAAAATCAAACAGGCAAAAGAAGCAAAGCTTCCTTCTGAAGAAATCGAAAGAATTTCAGCAGAGCAGTTCTATGATCTTTCTAAAGAAATTGTGATCGATTATGCCGATCTTGAAAAATATCTTGGAAAACCGGTTTTTGATGAATCAGAAATAAAAAAGGCTGAAATTCCGGGTACAGCTATCGGGCTTGCATGGACAAGTATGGGAGGCGATACACTTATGATTGAAAGCGTTGCCTTCCCTGGAAAAGGAGAACTTGTCCTTACCGGGCAGATGGGGGATGTTATGAAGGAATCCGCCGCAATTGCTATGAACTGGGCTAAAAAGTTTGTTCTGGAAAAACACATAAAGGAACCGGAATGGTTTGAACGAAACACGATCCATCTTCATATTCCTGAAGGTGCAACGCCAAAGGACGGTCCAAGTGCCGGAATTACAATGGCAACAACATTTATCTCTCTGTTTACAGGAAAAGTTATAAAGCCTAATCTTGCAATGACAGGAGAACTCTCTCTTACCGGAAATGTGCTGCCGATCGGAGGTTTGAGGGAAAAAACTGTTGCTGCAAAACGCAATAAAATTAAGACTATTCTTATTCCAAAAGCAAATGAAAGAGACCTTGCAGAAATTCCGGCTCATGTAAAAGCTGGAATAAAGTTCATACCTGTTTCAAGGGTTGAGCAGGTTATAGAGGCTGTATTTGGAAAAATCTAGCTGTTGCGAATGCTGATTTTTTTTCAGGTCAGGATTATCCTGTTCTTGAAGTATAAAAATCAGCATTTGCCTTAGTTCTTAAAAAGAATCAAATCCTGAATTTTGAGCGAAAGTGTAGAGCCAAACTGCTTTTTCTTGGAAGAATCACTTGAAAGATCTATATCTATTCCCTGTGTTGCTGTTGAAAATCCTTCTGCAGATGCCGTTATAGTAAAATGAAATTTCTTGCAAATGTTTCCGCGTCCTGCCGTAATTGATTTTGGCCAGAAAGAGAATGTACCGTTAGTAGATTTAAATGTATTGCATGGATTGCTCCATGAAGAGTCCTGCATCTGAAGAAGGCCCGTCTTATCTTTTATTTCTATGCTTGCATTTACAAGCGGCTCAAAAGTCGCTCCGTTAAGAACTGTTCCCGTAATCACCGGGAAGTTGAAGGATGGCCCGTCTTCTTCCTGATCGCCAAGAATTGTCTGAACGGCAATAATCTTGTGATCAGGACGAAGGTTTGTTGCAACCTTTCTGATTCCATCCATAACAAGGGCATCTACATCTGCGCTCAACTGCTTGTCAACAAGTGTCTGTGCAGTGTAAATTGCCCCTCGTCCCGAAACAATATAATGCGGATGAACCTTATTAAGTACATAACTTGTTACGTCAAGACGGCAGCTTTCACAGTCACATGTAAGCCATTCTGGCCTGTTTTTGTTCAGCTGAGCATAAGTTTCCTCTACTCGTTCTGCAACGTACTCTTCCATCAAGTTATGTACATTCATAAATTAGTTTCCTCCGTTTCTTGTATAAGCAGCAAGTCCGCCCTGTTTTAAGATGTCACGGCTGCGCTTTGCAAGGTCGTTTGTTCCCTTGATTGTCTTACCGCTGCATACAATATTGAATTCACATCCTGTGTTGAGTGCTTCTTCAATATTTGTGATTTCAAGAACATCGCCTTGTTTAATTATATCATAGTCTGCCGGATTTACAAAATTCATTGGAATAATTCCGTAGTTGATAAGGTTTGCCTTGTGAATGCGGGCAAAGCTCTTTGTGATGATTGCGCGTACACCAAGATACATAGGTCCAAGAGCAGCGTGTTCACGGCTTGAACCCTGACCGTAGTTTTCACCTCCGACTACAACACAGTTAGCAAAGTTTGCTTCTTCTGAACGGGTGTAGAAGGTTTCATCAAGGCGTGTAAGAGTGAACTTACTGATTTCTGGAATATTTGAGCGGAGTGGGAGAACCTTTGCTCCGGCTGGCATAATATCATCAGTAGAAACGTTGTCTCCAGCTTTAAGGCGTACAGGAAGCTTGAGGCTTGGTTCATAGTCACGGCACTTTGGACATGGCTTGATGTTTGGTCCGCGGAGGATTTCAACTTTTTCTGCTTCTTCCTGTGGAAGTGGAGCGATAATCATACCACGGTTTGTAGCGCACTTAAGAACGTCATCGCTAGAAAGGCGGCTGTCTTTTCCGTCAAGCATAGAAACGCGGATTCCTGTTACATAAGCAGGATCTTCGTAGTCCATTGTTTCTGCTTCTGTGAATACACCTGTTACAGCTGCTGCTGCTGCTGTTTCTGGGCTTACGAGGTATACATTTGCGTCAGCTGTTCCCGAACGTCCCTTAAAGTTGCGGTTGAATGTGCGGAGAGTTACACCTTCTGAGTTAGGAGCAAAGCCCTGTCCGATACATGGACCGCAGGCAGATTCAAGAATACGGAAACCTGCTTCGATAAGGTCTTCAAGGATTCCTGCTTTTGAAGCCATCAAAAGTGTAGTGCGGCTTCCTGGTGCGATACCAGCTTCTACGCCTGGAGCGATGTGCTTGCCTTTTACGATGGCAGCAACGCTTTCAAGGTCGTCAAGTGAAGAGTTTGTACATGAACCGATTACTACCTGAGTAACTTTCTTTCCTGCAAGTGATTTTACAGTGTTGATTACATCCGGGTTGTGCGGACATGCTGCAAGGGCACCAAGTTCATCAAGGTTGATTTCGATTATTTTGTCGTAAACTGCACCTTCATCGGCTTTCTGTTCTGTCCAGTCTGAACCGCGTCCCATAGATTCAAGGAACTTCTTTGTTTTTGCGTCAGAAGGGAAGATAGAACAGGTTGCGCCAAGTTCTGCACCCATGTTTGTGATTGTAGCGCGCTGTGGAACTGTAAGAGTTTCTACGCCTTCACCAAAGTATTCATAAATTGCAAGAGTGCCGCCCTTTACAGTTTCGCGGCGGAGAACTTCAAGAATGATATCCTTTGCACCAACGCCTTTGCGGAGTTTTCCTGTGAGTTTTACACCAAAGATTTTAGGCATAGCAAGGTGGAAGGCTCCTCCTCCCATAGCAACTGCAACATCAAGACCGCCGGCACCGATAGCGATCATACCGATACCACCGCCGGTTGGAGTGTGGCTGTCTGAACCGAGCAAAGTTTTTCCAGGTTTTCCAAAGCATTCAAGGTGAACCTGGTGACAGATTCCGTTTCCCGGGCGGCTGAAATAAAGACCGTATTTTGCAGCGATTGACTGAAGATAACGGTGGTCGTCCATATTCTTAAAGTCTGTCTGAAGAGTGTTGTGGTCGATATATGAAACAGAAAGTTCAGTTTTTACGCGAGGAATACCGATTGTTTCAAACTGAAGGTAAGTCATTGTACCAGTTGCATCCTGTGTTAATGTCTGGTCAATTTTGATTGCGATATCTTCGCCTCTTGCAATTGGTTCGCCTTTTACAAATTTTGTGTCAGAGCATGCTTCAGGAACGATGTGAGCCTGAAGGATTTTTTCTGCTAACGTAAGAGCCATAATTCAACCTCGTGAAGTCATAATATACGTCTGGTCAAGGTTAGAGCCTTGATTTCGCCGTTTTTAGGATTTTAATCAAATCCTGAATCAAAATAATTTAATATTCTATATGAATATAAATGATATAAAGTTTAGTGTGATTTAAGTATTTATTCAATTCTGTATATGGAAAAATTCATTGAAAAATGATACAATACAGTAAAATGAAGTATTTTATCTGTGCGATGATTTTTCTTTCCTCTTTTTTAATTTCTTGTTCTGCAGGGCAAGGAAATGAAAAAATTTTTTCAGATACAAGTACGATAAAAGAGCTGACAGAAAACCGGGAAAAAGAACTCCTTTGGACCCGCGAACTTGAAAGCGTAAGGCTTCTGCTTGATATAAAAAAGAATCCCGTTGTTCAGGATAACATTGCACTTGAACCAGTCGTAATGATTGGTGCCCAGAGCGGAAAAGAACCTGTTTATCCCATGCTTGATAATTTCGGAAGCCTTGATACCAGTCTGATATCAAAAGAAATGAAGGTTTTTCTTGATTCAACATGTACTGCAATTTCAAAATGGAAGCCTTCGGAAATTTCCGTAGATTCAAATTCTGTTTACAGCGTTGTTTTGTTCAAATATGATATCGAAAATCAGTGGAAAAATAATTTTTCTGTTTCTTTTCCTGTAATTGAAGACAATATTAAATTGTTTTCAAGTTGGATTTACGGCAATCCATTTATCGAAGAGGCTTACATCCATATTCCTGTAAGATTTTTCTCAAAATATGGGACTGTTGATGTCCTTTTGATTTTTACTACTTCTGCATATAAGATATCGAGCATTCAGATTCAGAAATGGGAGAGAAAATAATGTATTCAAAGGTTTTGACAGGTATAGAAAGAGAACTTGTATTAAAATATCTGGTTGATGGAAATGTTCCTGTTACAATTACTCCTGAGGAAGAATCTGAAAACAAAGACGAAATTCATGTTCCTGCATCCCGGGTTTACTCAGTGCGCATTGATCCGGAAAATATTTCTGTTTTGAAAGAAGGTATTATTCTTTTGCAGGATGTACCGGAATCTGTGGCTGATTTTAAGGGAAAAGAGGTTCGCGTTGAGTTCTATTTTAATCGGCTTGGACTTTATTTTATCACTACCGTAAAATCTGTAAGTACAGGGCCTGCAATTGTAATTCCAAAGTCGATATATAGAATTGAAGATGTTGAAGCAGAACAGAAATACGATTTTTCAGCACTTCTGTATTTTTCAGTCATAAAAAATGACAGTGGATTTTATTGTGTTCCATTTAAAGAAAAAGAACTTTTTTGTCGTCCAATGTGGAGTTTTATTCCTCTTGAACAACAGAAGAAAGCAAAGGCATATTTGGAAGAATTAGTGCCACAGGCACGGCGCAATGGAAATGGAGGAAACGGGCTTCATCTTATTTCTGTCTGCCGTTATTTTGTAGCAGCTGATGAACCTAAAGTGGATGCCGTACAGGGACGTGTGAAGCCGTTTTCAATTCTTTTTATAAATCATGAACGCATTGTTCTTGGCTTTGAAAAAAATGTGGCACTTCCAATAAAAGAAGGAAATGAGTATGCCATGTCAATGTCGTTTGTCATGAAGGATGCTCCGGCCATTTCAAGAGAAGTTTTTGTGACTTGCCGGGTTTCGTGCATTTACGAGTCAAAAGAAAGCGATGCTCTTGCTGCAGACTGTATATTTACTTCTCTAAAAGAAGAGGACTGCCGTTTTCTTTACGAAAAAGCAACCAGCAGTCTGTTTAACTGAAAAATAAAATCCTATTCTTCCTGCTGTTCTTCAGAAAGCTCTTTCAGAGTTTCATTTGGCTTGTTACCTATAAGAATTGCAATTCCGTGAAGGTATGAAACGTTCTCACAGATGATTTTAAGAATTACCATGACAGGAACGGCCAGAATCATTCCTATAAAGCCCCACATCCAACCCCAAAACGTCAAGCTTACAAGAATTACAAATGGCGAAAGTCCCAGGTTCTGTCCTTCTATTCTTGGTTCAATTATGTTTCCTAGTACCATATTTATTGTTGTCATCCCTGCAAAAATTGCGATTATAGGCACAGGATTTGGGTAGAACTGTATGAGTGCAAAAAGGCTTGTGAGACCTACAGAAATAATAGAACCGAAAGTTGGAATGAAGTTCATGACAAATGCAATGAATGCCCACATGATTGCAAAATCAAGCTTTAGCGGTGACAGAAGTAAAAAAACAAGAACTCCTGTTGCAAGTGAAATGAAGAATTTAATAGAGATGTAATTAACGGTCTCACTTACAATTTTTTTTAGGATTATCTGAATTCGTCCAGAAAGCTTGCCTTTAGATATTGCCTGAATGCGTTCTTGTCCGTTTTTCATTTCGATTAGTAGAAAAACAGAAAAGAGCAATACCATTCCAAGATTTTTAGTACTTGATAGAATATTGCCAGAAAAAGAAACTGCCGTATTCTGTACAAATTCTCTTACTTTTAACTGGCTCCACATGTTTTCAAAGAAAGTTTTATCATCGTAAAATTGAATGTTAAAAGTGTCTGCAAAAACCTTATAAATTGAAAGAAATCGGTTTTCGTATTTTGAATATTGCGCAAGAATTGTGCTTATGCTAGTTCCAATAATTGTAGAAAGAAGCACTAAAATTACAACAATAATTAGAGCAGTAAGCAGCGTTGCTAGAATCCATGGGATTTTAACCTTTGTATTCAGGTGTTTTACAACAGGGTAAAAGACGCAGCATAAGAGCAGAGATATTGTTACCGGTAGGGTAAAACTTGCTGTAATGTTAAGAATTACCCCGGTAAGTACAGCGGCAAAAAAAAGCATCAGGTAAAATATTTTCTTCTGATAATTGGTCTGTGGCATAAAAAACTCCAGCAATCGTGCTGGAGTCATTATATCACAAATTTAATTGAGTGACTATTTCTTTGTCTTTGGACAGATTTTGTCAAAGCCACAGAATGGTACTAGTACAGGTGGAATTGTAACTGAACCGTCTTCATTCTGATAGTTTTCAAGGATTGCAAGCATTGCGCGTCCTACAGCAATAGCAGTTCCGTTCAAAGTATGAACATACTTGTTCTTTCCGTCGTCATCCTTGTATTTGATGTTCAAGCGGCGGGCCTGATAGTCTGTACAGTTAGAAGTTGAAGTAACTTCACCGTATTCTCCGCCGTTGCGTCCTGGCATCCATGCTTCAAGGTCCCATTTGCGGTAAGCAGGAGCACCAAGGTCTCCGGAACATGTATCTACAACATGGAATGGAAGTCCAAGGCCGCTGAAAATTTCTTCTTCGATTTCTCGGAGCTTGTGATGAAGTTCATCTGACTGTTCCGGAGTAGAGTATACGAACATTTCTACTTTATCAAACTGGTGAACGCGGTAAAGTCCCTTTGAGAACTGACCTGCTGCCCCTGCTTCCCGGCGGAAACAGTGTGAGAGTCCGCCATATAAAAGTGGAAGCTTTGCCTTGTCAAGGATTTCTCCTGAGTGGTAACCACCAAGAGTAATTTCTGCAGTTGCAACAAGACAAGTTCCTTCTTCTTCGATTGCGTACACGTTAGATTCATTTCCGCGAGGGTTAAAACCGATTCCTTTAAGAACCTCTTCACGGGCAACATCTGGAGTGATGAAAAGTTCAAAACCATGCTTGCGGAGAGTGTTCAATGCATACTGAATCAAAGCCTGTTCAAGGAAAACTGCTTCGTTTTTGAGGTAGTAGAATTTTGGACCAGAAACCTTTGTTCCACGGTCAAAATCGAGAAGGTCAAGTTCTTCTGCAATCTGAACATGGTCTTTTGGTTCAAAATCAAACTTGCGTGGAGTTCCAACCTTTTTAACTTCAAGGTTTTCAGTATCAAGTTTACCGATTGGAGCATCTGGGTGAATCATGTTAGGAATCTGACGAGCTGCTTCTTCAAGTTTTACTTCGATCTCTGCAAGTTCTGCATCAACTTTTGCGACTTCTTCCTTAATTTTTTTACCAGCTTCAATAAGTTCTGCCCGCTTAGCATCATCAAGTTTCTGCTTCATTGATTTTGCGTTTTCGTTGCGTTTTGTCTGAAGTTCCTGCTGTTTTGTGACAAGTGCAGTGCGTTTGTCGTAAAGTTCAACAACAATGTCTGCATCTGCTGTCATATTGCGGTTTTTAATGTTTTCTTTTACTGCCGCAAGATTGTCTTTTATAAATTTGTAGTCAAGCATTTTTTAGCTCCTGTGCTGTTCAAGCAATTTATATTAGTTCTTTTGACTGTATTATTGCAAGTCGTATGTTACTGAAACTGTTGCTTTTACCGATACTTTTCCGTCAGCTGTAAGGCAAGTTTCCGTAGGTTCCGCTTCGCAGATAAGGCTCGGAAGTCCGATTTTGCAGCCGCTGGCACCAGAAAGGAGTGAAGCTGTATCCTGTGCATTCTGCATTGCGGCAGTTCTTGCTCTTCTGACAAGATTTGCATTGTCATTTACAGAGTAATCAATTTTTCCAAGTCTAACCTGACTTCCAGGAAGCTTGCAGTCGACTACAGCTGGAACAAGTTTTACATTTCTTACCGTAACTCTTAAAGATCTGCGTGCTTCATACTGGCTTGCAGGCATTGTAACGTTGCATTCAGAAAACTGTATGTCATCTGGATTTATGCCTACATTTTTTACGGATTCAACAAGCCGGTTTGTAAGTGTGTCGTTGTCTGTAACGATTGATTTTGCACTCCAGCCGGTTGTTACGATTGCAAAATCAACAGTGGCTGAGTCCGGCGAAGCAACGGCTGTTCCTGTTCCTGTTACATAGATCGAATTTTTTTCTTCTTTTTCTTTCTGTATGTAGCACGAAGAAAGCATGATACCGGAAAACAGTGCAATAAAGATAAATTTTGATGTAATTTTCATAATAGGATCCCCCAATTTTACCTAATATTTATATAGAAACGTCGTAAGAAGATTTTTCTCTTGTTAGCCTTGTCCCACAGTGGACTTGCAGGATAATTTTTTACAAGAAGATCATAAGATTCTATAGCGTCCTTTATATTTTGAACTGAAGATTTAGCTTCAAGAATCTGTCCCTGTAGATATAATCCACGGTCTATTTTTCCCGAAGCTTTGTCAAAGAATTTTGTTATGACCTTAAGGGCGTTTTCATAATCCTTTGAATCATAAAGATTTTGAGCAGTTTTCAACAGGTTGTCTTCGTTCATTTTTTCTAGTTTAGAATCAGAGAAATCGTCCTGGTTTTCTGATTTCTGGTTTTCCGTTGTTTTTACAGAAGTCTGATTTTGTCCCCCTGCTGCTGGTGCAGTTATTTGTGCAACAGGAGAAGCTGAAACCTGTGCTGTTTGCGTTGTCTGTATTGTTGTGCTGATTCTTTCATCTGTCTGTTTCGGAATATCAGTTATTTCCGTAGTGTTTTTTTTCTGAGACAGAGAATCTTTCTGCTCTTTTGTTTTTCCGCCTTCAAGAATTTCCGCTTTTTCTTCTTTCTGAAGATATTTCTGCTGCTCTTTTATCTTTTCTGCTGTAATTGAAATCTTAGGAGGTACAATGTCTGCATAGGACGGAACAGTAACCGCATCCGGCATGCTTGATTTAGATTCATCTACAATAACTTCAAGATAATCATCTATATAGTCGCCGGTAAGCCCGTCATTTTTAAAGAAATGCAGAAGGAATTTTCCGGATGTGCGCGATCTTAATGTAAACGACTGGTCAACGCCTCCAAGTTTTCTTCCTCCGAAGATAAAATTTTTACCGCGGGAGTCAATATTTCCTTCAGAATCAATGTTTCCTTGATAAATCCAGCCTTTTCCTGGGTATACAATGTTAATCAGCTGGTTTTTACCGATCGTAATTGAGCGGGAAGGGATGATTTCCTTTTTTTCTTCAAGTTCATAATCCGGTTCAGCGGAAATATTTTCATATTCTGTATTTTCTTCTGTTTCTGAAACTTTTTCTTCCTGCAAGCTTTCGTTTTCTGATTCTGTATCTACCGGGCTGTCTGATTTTTGTTCAGCGGCAGAATTTTCTTCTGTGTCTTCTGGAGGATTGTTTTCTTCTTGAGGTTTTATTTCTTTCTCAGCTTCCGTGTTTTCTGGAACAGTTTCCTGAATTTCCGGTTCTATTACAGGTTCTAGTTCTACAATCGGGTTTTCAGCGTCTTCTTCAAGTTCTGGAAGTTCTTCAAGTTCGTCCGGTTCTATTCTTTCGGTTTCTGGTAAAAAATCCTCATAAGGAACATCGTCCTGATGGAACGTAGATTCGTCTGCATCTTCTATGCTATCTGAGGTGTCTGTGTTTTTTTCTGTTTCAGAAGCGGGACTTATGTCCTGTGCCTGTTCGCTTTCTGCCGGAAGTTCTTCAGTTTCAGGTTCCGGAGTGTTTTGAATTTTCGGAGTTGATGCACATGAAAAAGCAAATACTGAAAGAATGAATATCAATCCGAATTTGAATTTTTTTAATTTCATGGAGCTGCTCCAATTATTTCATTTATTATCCTGTCATTCGCGTCACCCAGTTTTTCAACTTCCTCTTTGTCAGGCTCCGTGAACCACTGTTCAATATCTTTCTCCGTCCAGCTTTTTGCCGGGGTACGGCTTGTTATGTAGCCGTTCGGTACGGCAGGCCCGTCCGGTACAAGCAAAGGCTGGTCGATTACCAGTTTTTTGGGATCGATTGCAGTTTTTTTTAATGCCTTGCTTTTTTGATCCGAGACAATCATGAGAGTCAATATAAGGATAAGGACGGCAATCAATCCGCCTGCAATTGCAAGAGCAATTTTCCGGTTCTCGTCAATGAGGTCTCTTAATTGATCCAAATATTCCTGCACGTCAATCATTTTTTCTGCAGAATCCCTTTATTTTGCTTCCTGAACTTCAGATTCTGTTACGGAATCCTGCTGTTCGGTTTCATTATTTTCTGTTTCTGTTGCCATCTCTTCGGCTACAGCGGTCTCAGCTGCTTCTGCGGCTTTTTTAGCTTCTTTTGCAAGACGCTTTTCTTCGGCCTTGCGTTCTTCTTCCTCTTTCTTTATGCGCTCAAGTTCTGGATCTGTAATAGTTCCGTCCGGATTATAAATACGCTTAGGAGGCCGCGGAGGTATGTATGCATTTTCTTCCGGCGGTACATCTTCCTCTACAAAACTTTCGTTATCTTTGTCCAGGGGAGCCCCGATCTTAATGTCTTCATCAAGGCGAAGTGCAATGATTTTACTTACACCTGATTCTTCCATTGTGATTCCGAGCATTGTGCTTGCCCCCATTACAGTTTTCTTGTTATGGGTAATTACAATATACTGCGAAACATTTGCAAAGCTTTCAAGAGTTGTTACAAAGCTTGAAACGTTCTTGTCATCAAGAGCTGCGTCAATTTCGTCAAGAAGACAGAATGGACTAGGTCGAACCTGATATGTTGCAAACAGTAGCGCAACTGCAGTCATTGTTTTTTCTCCACCAGAAAGAAGCGCAATGCTTTCCAGTTTCTTTCCCGGCGGCTGTGCCAGAATATCAATACCGCTTGTAAGTACGTTCTGCGGATCTTCCAGCCTGAGTTCTGCGCGTCCGCCATTGAACAGGCGTCGGAACATATTGTGGAAGTTCTTCTTAATCTTGTTGTATGTCTCAAGGAACATTTCAGAAGATTTTGACTTGATTTCTTCGCTTACGCGGATAAGGTTATCAAGAGACTTCTGTGTGTCCTCGTAGTTTGCCTTCTGGCGTTCGTACCTGTCTTTAACTTCGTTAAATTCTTCAGGAGCCATAAGGTTTACCTGACCGCATGAACGCAGCTGTTCCTTTGCTTCGTTAAGAAGTTCCCTGATTTCTGCGGTTGGCTTTGTAATCTTGAACATGTGTTCCTCGAATTCCATAAGGTCACGCGAATGCTGATCCTGGAAATTCTGTTTTATGTTCCTGATTTCTGTATCTGCAGAATTAAGTGAAAGTGAAAGGCGCTCAAACTGCGACTGGCACTTCATCTGGTCTTCCTGCATTTTGATGAGCTTGTTTTTCTTTCCGCTTACGCTTGAATTGCTTTCTGCAATCTTTGCGTCAAGTTCCTTTAGTTCGTCTGCAAGCTTGCGGCCGCGGTGTTCTATTTCTGCAAGTTCTTCCTGAATCTCAATGATTTTTTCATTGAGCTCTTCTGACTGTCTGTTCTGCTCGTCAAGTTCTTCATTTGCAGTCCTGAGCGCGTTCTGTTCTGAAACAAGGCTTCGTCTTAAGAGGCTTGCCTGCTGCATGGCGGCCTGAATCTGTGTTTCCATGCGGGCCTTGTTTTCCCTCAGTTTACTTAAAGTTTCCTTGTATTCTTCTATTTTTGCGGCTAAATCTGCATTTTCTTCTTGAAGACGGTCGTTTTCCTTGGAGAGAGAGGCAATTTTTTCCTGATTATCTGTGATTTTCTGGTCAACTGCACGCTTCTTTGTCATGATTCCTTCTGGACTAAGGAATTCCGTAATGAATGCAGGACTGGCTTTTTCGTATTCTGCAAAGGCGTCTTCGATATCCTGTACAAGAACCTCTGTTTCTGCAAATGCGTCTGCTGCTTCTTTTACAGTTTTTACGGCATCATTGTTTTCGTGCTTTGCGGCTGCATAGTCGCTATATACGTTTTTGCGTCCTTCTGCATGAATTTTAAGCCTTGAAAAAGCTTCTTCAAGATTTGCCTTTGCCTTTGACATTGCTTCTTCGCTGAATCCGGCACTCTTAAGCTTTGAGTCAAGCATTGTAACAATGTCTTCCGTAAGGGAAGCAAGTTCTTTCTGAAGTTCTTTTCTTGCCTCGTCAAGTTCCGCCGCAAGGGCTTTGTTATCCTGAGTTTTCTTATTGTTCTGGTTTATCTGGATTCCGCAGGCATTGATATTGTCATTAAAGTCAGAAATGTTCTTTTCTGCTTCTGCAATCTGTTTTTCCTTTGAATGGAGGTCGGCTTCCTGTTCGTCAATTTCATCCTGAAGATTGTCAATGCTTTCTTCGATTGTGCGGATTCGGATTTCAATTGTAGAAATCTTTTCCTTTAAATTACGGGCGTCTGCGTTGTATTTGTTTGCAAGATCAAGCTTTCCGTTCTTTTCTGTCTGAATCTTGATAAGCTCTGTCTGCATTTCATAAACCTGTCTCTGCATTTCCTGAACTTTGTCAGTATTCTCAGAAATAGTGTTCTGAATTTCTTCGATTTCCTTGCGGATAAGATCGCGTTTTTTTGTTACTTCTTCAAGTTCTTTTTCGTGGCGGTCTTTATCTGTAATAAAGTTCTTAAGTCTTAAAAGGGCAATGTCAAGTTCATAGTTAAAGATATCTTCCTTGACTTTTCTATATTTAATTGTTTTTTCTGCCTGGATTTTCAAGCTGTCGTAAGAACGCTTGATTTCTGCCATTGCAACTTCAATCTGCTGCATGTTCTGTCGTGTTTGTTCTAGCTCTCGTTCTGCAATAGCAACTTCGGCCTTTGAACGGCTGATTCCTGCGGCCTCTTCAAAAATATAGCGACGGTCTTCCGGTTTAGAGGAAAGAATCTGGCTTACTTGTCCCTGTTCCATGATTGAGTAAGATGACTTACCGACACCTGTATCCATAAATAGCTTTATGATGTCGCGGCCGCTAACTTCTCGGTTGTTGATAAAATACTGCTGTTCACCAGAGCGGTACAAGCGGCGTTTTATGGCAATTTCAGATTCTTCCATTGGAAGAAGCCCGTTTTCATTGCTCATTGTAAGAGTTACTTCTGCAACATTAAGCGCAGGACGTCGTTCTGTTCCGTTAAAAATGACGTCAGTTTTTTCAGCGGCACGAAGATTCTTTACCTTGTTTTCTGCAAGAACCCATTTTATGGCATCTACTACGTTACTTTTTCCACATCCGTTAGGTCCCAGAAGGGCAGTGATTCCGTCTGCAAAATCAATATGTGTGCGGTCAGCGAAAGATTTAAAACCAAATATATCTAGACTTTTTAAAAACACAGAAACCTCATCTAGAGTCTTTTGTAAAACAAAGAACCCAATTTTGCATTGTCTTACAAGTATAATGAAATGAAACGTCTATGACAATGCATGGAGCCGGACAGATGCTTACAGCTCAGGAGAAACGACTTTTCCTTCTCGGACTTCTTTAGGGTAGACTGTGATTCCAAGCTTTTTTTCAAGAAACGCAAACTGCCTCATCTCGTATTCGTCTCCGATACAACATTGATTCCTGTTTTGCCAGCGCGTGCAGTTCTTCCTGCGCGGTGAATGAAAAAGTCCCTGTCCTGCGGCAAATCCATCTGAATTACATGAGTAATATTCTGAATGTCCAGACCACGGGCAGAAAGATCGCTTGTAATAAGGATTTTAGCCTTTCCACTCCTGAAGCGGTCTATTGCAGCCTTACGCTGAACTTTATCTGCCTTTGCATGAAGCGCCATGCAGTCAATTTTTTTGTATTTTAATTTTGAGCATATATTTTCTACCTGATCTGCTCGGCTTGTAAAAACAAGGGCTTTTTCGGGGTTTTCTGCCGTAAGGAATTTGCGGAGTGTGTCAATTTTGTCGCGGTATTCTGCGTATATTGCCCAATGGCTTATGCTTCGTTTAAGTACGTCTTCCTCAGGAAGAATTTCCGTTTCAAAATCAGAAAAGAATTTTTTTGTATCCTTGTCAATTGTTGCGGTGCAGGCAATTATTTGTGCCCCGGAAGGAATCTCGCTCATCAGGGCAAGGGTTTCGCTCTTCATTTCTTTTTTTACAAGCCGATCTGCCTCGTCAAATACAGCAAACATGATTCTGGCAATTTTAAGTTTTTTTAGCCTGATTAATTCTACAAGCCTGCTTTCTGTTCCTATTACGATTTCCGGCTTTTCTTTTAGTATTTCCAACTGACGTTTTATTGGAGCTCCGCCTAAAAAAAGTGCGGTTTTAATGCCTGAAATGCTTTTTACGCTTTGGTTTATCTGCGAAGCAAGCTCAAAAGTAGGGGCTGCAATTACAGCTTTTACAAATATGTCTGAAGCATTGGAAGGAACCGGCAGTTCCATAATCTTTTTTAATATTGGAAGAAGATATGCAAATGTCTTTCCTGTTCCTGTTTCTGACTGAAAAATTATGTTTTTACCTTCAATAATCTGAGGAATCACTTTTTCCTGAACTTTTGTAGGCGAAGATATATTAAGCTCGTTTAGTTTTGATAAAAGAGGTTCGGGAAGCATGGAAAATGAGTTTGGTTCGTTCATGCAAAAATTATAGCATGTTGATATTTTTTGTGCTATAATTGAAGATATGAAAATTGGTATTGATACATTTGGTTGTGACCATGCTAGATCTGGTTTGGGAACATATTTACTTTCTTTTGCTTCATGCCTGACCGGTTCTGAACCGGCTGAATTTGAACTTTTTGGTGCAGAAATAGATAGATTTACTTATACTTCCGGACAGGATATTGGATTTACGGCAGTTCCTGTTGCGGACAGTCTTAGTGCCCAACGCACGTGGCATTTTACTTCTTCAAATAAATTTTCGCTTAGTCAGAAATATGATGTTGTTCTTTATCCAGCTCCTGAGAGGGTCCTTCCTATAAGCTATAAGGTTCCTGGGATTGCCGTTGTAAATTCAGTGCTTTCTTCGCTTGTAGAAGGAAAAAAAGACTGGATTCAGAAAATTCAGATAAAACGGGGTCTTTTTAAGGTACAGAAAATTATTGCTGCAAGTGAATACATCCGTCAGGATTTGATTTCCCATGGAATTGACAGTGAAAAGATTGAAGTTGTTTATAATGGGATTGACCATAAGCTGTTTTTTCCTCAGATGGATCTTGATGATGGGGAAGTTTCGATCAAGCCTTTTTCAATTAAAAAGCCTTATTTTATATATGGTTCCCGGTTGTCAGGTCCAGAAAAGAAGCATGTTGAGCTTATTTCTGCCTTTTCTGAATTTAAAAAGAAGACGGGGCTCCCGCACAGGCTTGTGCTTGCCGGAAGTGACGGAGATTATTCGGCTATGGTTCACAAAGCTGCGTTTGAATCTCCGTATGCATCAGACATATTCCTTACGGGGTATTTTCCTCACGAAAGCTTCCCTCAGCTATATTCTGGGGCAGAAGCTCTTGTATTTCCGGCAGAAAACGAAGGTGTGGGGCTCCCTGTCCTGGAAGCAATGGCGACTGGTGTACCTGTTGCATGCAGTAATTCCGGAGCCCTGCCGGAAATAGCTGGTGATGCTGCACTTTTGTTTAATTCAAATGATCTGTCTGAATTTACAGATGTACTTGAAAGATTGGCTTTGGACAGTGATCTTAGGACCGGCCTTGAAAAGAAAGGCCTTGAAAGGTCTGCAAAGTTCAGCTGGGAAAATACGGTATCTCAGACAATAAAAATTGCAGAAAATTTAGTTAAATAAAAAAACTGCTGTGGTTTCGGTTCTTGAAATCGCAGCAGTTTTTTTTATTCGCGCATTTCTGTGAAGCAAACTGCATGAACAAAAAGATTTCGTTTACAACATCTTTTTGTTGCAATTCCTCTGCTTTTATGAGGAAAGCGCTTCGTGAGGGTCCATTTCAATATATTTTGAAAGGTCAATTTTTCCGTTTTTGTTTACAAATTCTTTTGTAATTACAAGCTTTTTATGTCCCTTGATGCTAGGAATTTCGTACATTGTGTCAGTAAGGAACTTTTCTACAATTGAGCGCAACCCTCGGGCTCCGGTTTTCTGCCTGATGGCTTCGTTTGCAATTTCTTCAATTGCATCCTGTGTAAATTCAAGGTCAAGGTTATCCATTGCAAAAGAAGCCTTGAACTGCTTTGTGATTGCGTTCTTTGGCTCTGTGAGGATATTTACAAGGTCATCTTTTGTAAGTTCCTTAAGTGCAACGTGCATTGGCATACGGCCTATAAGTTCTGGGATGATTCCGAATTTAACAAGGTCATCAGAAGTGCAGAGCGAAAGAAGTTCCCTTTGCTGTTCTGGTGAGATCTGACCCACGTTTGAACCGAATCCCATTGAATGTTCAGCTGTGCGTTGTTCAATAATCTTATCAAGGCCTACGAAAGCACCTCCAAGAATGAACAGTATGTTTGTTGTATCAATCTGAATCATTTCCTGATTAGGATGCTTTCTTCCGCCCTGAGGAGGTACGCTTGCCTGTGTGCCTTCAATTATCTTAAGAAGAGCTTGTTGAACGCCTTCGCCGCTTACATCGCGTGTAATCGAAGTGTTTTCGCTCTTTCTTGCGATTTTATCGATTTCATCAATAAAGATGATTCCTCGTTCTGCTGCTGCAACGTCACCGTCCGCTGCATTGATAAGCTTTAGGAGCACGTTCTCAACATCTTCACCAACGTAGCCGGCTTCTGTAAGGGTTGTTGCGTCCGCAATTGCAAACGGAACCTTAAGGCGTTCTGCAAGGGTTTTTGCAAGAAGGGTTTTTCCTGAACCTGTAGGTCCGATAAGTAGGATGTTTGATTTTTCAATCCTTACGTCACCTGTCTTCTGTTCAATTTTAGGAATTGACATTCTCTTGTAGTGGTTATATACAGCAACAGAAAGAACCTTTTTAGCTTCGTCCTGGCCGATTACATACTGGTCAAGGTAGTCCTTGAATTCTTTTGGTGTAGGAACGTCTGTAAGGGCGATTGGAGCAAGTTCATCTTCTTCCTGTCGTAATATGTCCTGACATACTGCAATACAGTTATTGCAGATGTGAATGTTTCCAGATGGAGCTGCTACCAGTCTTCTTGTCTGATCTGCAGGTTTTCCGCAGAAAGAACAGTAAGGTGTATCACTTCCAAATCTTCTCATTATTTCTTTCTCCCGTTCATTACTTTATCAACGATACCGTATTCAAGAGCTTCGTCTGCTGTCATAAAGAAGTCGCGTTCCATGTCTTCTGCAATTTTTTCGTACGGTTTTCCAGTGTGTTCTGCAAAATGACGGATTGTAAGTTCCTTAAGGCGCTTGATTTCCTTTGCATGGATTGCAATGTCTGTTTCCTGACCTTCAACTCCGCCCCAAGGCTGATGAATCATTACTCGTGAAGAAGGAAGGGCAAAACGCTTTCCTTTTGAACCGCCTGCAAGCAGGAATGCGCCCATGCTGGCTGCCTGTCCAAGACAAATTGTCTGAATAGGGCATTTTACGTATTGCATTGTATCGTAAATAGCAAGTCCTGCAGTTACCGAACCGCCCGGAGAATTGATGTATATACTGATATCTTTTTCTGGATTTTCTGATTCAAGATAAAGAATCTGAGCAACGACTAAATCCGCTGTTGCATCGTTTATTTCTCCGTCTACAAAAATAATTCTGTCCTTTAAAAGACGTGAAAAAATATCATAGGATCGTTCGCCGTTTCCGCTTCTTTCTACAACGTACGGCACTAATGTATTCATCTGTTCGTTCATATAAATTCCTTAATACTACTAATATAATGTTTTTATGGGCAGAATGTCAAAAAAAAAGGGAACGTACAGTGTACATTCCCTTTGGATTACTCAAAGAGTTTTATTTTGCGGCAAAAAGATCTGCGAATGAAACCTTGTCACCTTTAGAAACTTTTACTTCCTTGTAAAGTTCTTCGTATAGCTTCTGTTCTTTTGTGTCGTCAATGAGCCATTCCTTTGAGCGTGGATCTGAATAGTGTTTTTTTACTTCTTCAATATCCATTCCGCCTTCTTCTGCAATTTCCTTATATTTAGCTTCGATTTCTTCTGGAGTTACAGAAATGTTCTTTGCTCTAAGAAGGCTGTCTACGATGATTCTGCTCTTGAGCATTTTTTCGCTGTCACCAGTCCACTGTTCAAGCATAGCTTCTTTTGTTTGACCAGATGCTGTGATCATTTTTTCAAGCTGTTCTGGGCTTGTCTGGAACTGCTGTGCCATCATTCTCCAACGACCGTCAAGTTCTGCTGCAAGCATAGATGCAGGAATATCAAACGGATTCTTTTCTACAAGCTGTTCAAGAAGTGACTGACTCTTGATTTCCGCAATTTTACGTTTTGTTGCAACTTCAATATTTCTTTTGATGTCAGCCTTGAGATCGTCCAAAGTCTTGAATTTTTCGCTTACATCCTGAGCAAGATCATCGTCAATGGCAGGAAGCTGGCGTGTCTTGATTGCATTTACTGTAACCTTGATTTTTTTAGAATCCTTTGTGAATTCTTTTGTATCGCCTTTTTTCATGCCTGTTACTTCGTCATCGATTCCATAAACATCGTCGCCTGCGCCGATTGTAAATACATATCCGTCGCGCTTAGCTGTTTCTTCACCGTTTTCGCCAAGTTCAACATAGTTGATTGTTACGATGTTGTCTTTTTCTGCCTTTTCATCAGCTTTTTTATCCATAACGATTGCATTGCGTTCCTGGATAGCCTTGAGTTCGTCATCGATTTCTTTGTCGCCGATAGTAACCTGTGGCTCTTTTACTTCGATTCCTTTCATGTCTTTTACTTCAACTTTTGGGAATACGTCGTATGTAACGGAGTAAACAAGGTCTTTTGTTGTGTCGAATTCAGGAACTGTGTCCATTACCGGCTGCTGGTATGGAAGAGGGCGGTTTTCTGTTTCTTTTTCAAAAATTTCGTTCAATGAACTGTCAATAATTTCGCTCAAAGCGTCAGCCTTGATTGCATCACCATATTTGCGTTCCAGAACGTTTGCAGGTACGTGTCCCTTGCGGAAACCAGGGATCTGAGCGTTCTTTACGTACTTTCCTACGATTGTGTTGTAGGAATCCTGTACATCTTTCTTTGCGATTGTTACTGTCAATTTTACAGCAGATTTTTCAAGACTAGTGAATTCTGTGGTGAGTTTCACTTTGAGCTCCTTAAAACAAAATTAAAAAAAAAGCGATTAAGTTGCCTTAATCGCTTTTTGAATTAGAGCGGAAAACGGGAGTCGGACCCGCGACATCCACCTTGGCAAGGTGGCGCTCTACCACTGAGCTATTTCCGCAAAAGTTTGGCGTTTACCGGCCATTTTAGATTAGAGCGGAAAACGGGAGTCGGACCCGCGACATCCACCTTGGCAAGGTGGCGCTCTACCACTGAGCTATTTCCGCATATTATTACAAAATCAGCTTCTGATTTTGCGAAAGGAGGGACTTGAACCCTCACGCCGAAGCACTAGATCCTAAGTCTAGCGTGTCTGCCAATTTCACCACTTTCGCTAGCTTCGAACCTGTCGATCGTTATTAGGCAACAGCGTTCGGCGATGATTAAGACTATATAGAAATGTGGTTTTTATGTCAAGCGATAAAACCTTTAATTCAGAATATTTTTCCATTTATCAGTGATTTTTTCTATTTCTGTAACGTCAAAATTCTGAGATGCTTCAAGAAGCTTTCTGAGTAATGTCGTTTCACTTTTTGAAAGCCTGTAATCTTCGAGTTCCCGGGTAAGGGATTCGATGCTTTCTATGTTGAGGTCTTCGGAAAGCGTTTTTATTCTATCGAGGTATCCGGATAGTTTTTCTCTGCTTATCTCTTTGGTACCTGTCTTTTTCTCTGAGCCTGAGGTGCAGTATCCGGAGAGAACTGGAATATAGGCTCCGTATTGTCTGAGAAGTGCGTCTGTGTGCAGGTGAATCATTACGGAATCTTTCTGGTTTCCTGCTTTTTCAAGTGCAGCGGCTTTTTCGGAGAGCGAATAGGCACCAATCTGTTTTGCCGTGCTTTTAAGTGCGTGGACTTCAATTGTGTAAGCTGTCCAGTCTTCTTTTTTTTCATATTCTTTTATTGCCTGAGCCTTTGTGTTTATAGTTCTGAAAAACTCTTTTATGATTGTGTCAAATAAAGTTTTGCTTCCCAAAAGTTTTACGGCCCTCTTAACGTCCAGGTCTCCAAGTATAGGAAGGGGAGATTCTTTTTCAGAATTTTCCTTTGAAAGGCTCTGACGGATTATTTTTGAGGCCGGAAGCCATTGCCTTACTTTTGCTGTTATAAGCCTCAGTTCTATAGGTTTTGCTACAAAATCGTTCATTCCGGACCTTATGAATATATCCCGTACGTTTCCTACCGCATTTGCTGTAAGTGCAATTATTGGAACGGAATCATAGTCCGGGTACTGCTGCCGTATGGCTAGAGTTGTTTCTACGCCGTCCATTTCTGGCATCATGTGATCCATGAAAATAAGGTCATATTTTTCAGACTTAATTTTCTGAAGAGCTGCTTTTCCGTTCAGTACGCAGTCTATCTGCATTTTTAGTGGTTCAAGAAGTCCTTTTGTAACGGAGATGTTGATTGAATTGTCGTCAACTACAAGGATTTTTGCTTCAGGTGCTGTAAATCCAAAATCTGAATCTGTATTCTTGTCTTCCACTGAGAGCTTTTGATTTAGTACAAGGGCTGCTGTTATTGCAGAAACCGGTTTTTTTACGGTTATAAGGTTCTTTATGCTGTATTTTTCTACGCTGAAGAAATCTGTAATCAGTACGCCTGTAACGTTTTCATTCTGTTCAAGAATGTGTATGTCTTCTTCCGTGAGTTTTTCTTTCTGTATGAAAAAATATATGTGGCTCATTTTTGAGGATCTTCTTATTGCTTCAAAGCCATCTCTTAGTGAAAAATCTTTTTTCAGTATTTTGCATGGAACTTTAAGTCGGTGCAGGTCTTTTGAGAACTGTTTTTTTATGTCCTGGTTGTCGATTTGAGCACAGACGGTAATACCATCTGTTTCTGTGATTCTAAGGCTGCTGTTTCGCACGGAAACTTCCTGAGGAATCCAAAAGTAAAAGCGGCTTCCTTTTTTGTATTCGCTTTCTACCCAAATTTTTCCGTCCATAAGCGAAAGCAGCTGCTTTGAAATTGTAAGACCAAGCCCTGTTCCTTCCAGGTTTCTGTTTCTTTTGCTGTCCAGCTGCTGGAAAGAATTAAAAATCCTGCTTAAATCTTCACTCTTTATTCCAATCCCAGTGTCTTCTACACAGACTTGAAGAATTATTTCATCAAATTCTGAATTTTCAAAATCAACGTTTACTTTTATGTGTCCTTTTGCAGTGAATTTTGCGGCATTGTTCATTATATTGATAAGAATCTGCCTTATCCTGAGACTGTCTCCTATCAGTTTTTGCGGCATGTCCGGGTTAAGATCCATTATGAGTTCTACGTTTTTGTTTTCAAGTCTGGTCATTATTATGGCGGCAACTTCGTTAAAAAGTGTAAGAGGTTCGTACTCTTCTTTGATTATGTCCAGTTTGCCTGATTCGATTTTTGAAAAATCCAGGATGTCGTTGATTATGGAAAGAAGACTTTTTCCCGATGATTTTATCTGCTGAATGTAGTTTATTGCCTGAGGAGAAATTTCTTCGCGCAGTGCAAGTTCTGCCATTCCGATTACGGCGTTCATAGGTGTGCGGATTTCGTGGCTCATGTTTGCAAGGAAATCTGTCTTCAGTTGGGCGGCTCTCTGAATTTCGTAGCCAGCCTGAATGGCAATGTATTTTCCGTATGCCATGTCAGAAAGGATGTTTCCTATCGTAAAAAGAAAGTCCGCAGAATTCTGCAGCTGTTGTTCGCTTATAACATTTACTTCGCAGGCTGCTTTTGAATATTCTTCAGGATCAACATGTATCTCCTTTGCGATCACCTTGAATGCTTCTGGGTCCGGCGGTTCTGTAAGGACTTGTCCACCCAAAAAACAGCCTATGAGCTTTCCGTTTGCAATAATAGGTGCGGAGAATTCCTTTATTCCTGCGTGACAGATGTATGCTTTTGCATCTCCTTCTTCCAGTGCATTGTTTGCGCTGAATGAATCGCACTGTATGCATCTTCTGCAGCCGGTTTTTGAATTTCTGGTGATCGTGCAGAATCTTGTAAAATTGGAGGGGTTTGTGACCGGCATACCGCTTTCGTCTGTAGTCAGGGCGGCCATTCCTGTCATTTTGGAGAATTGATCCTGTATCGTCTGGAGGGTCTTTATATCTAGAAGGTCAGAGAGCTTAATGTCTTGCGTCATATGCATTTTACGTACCGATCAGTGATTTTATCATTGCAAGAAGTTTTTCTTTGTCGATCGGTTTTAGAAGATAGCCCTGTGGTTTTTGTTTTAAAGCTTCTTGAACTTTTTCGCGGTCTTTTGTTCCTGTAAGAAATACAACGGGGATCATGCTGGTTTTGTCGTTTTCCCGTATTTCGTGAAGAACTTGTGCGCCGTTCATAAGCGGCATTTCATAATCGAGAAGGATTAGATCTGTAGTTTTTTTTTCAAGGAATCTTAATGCGATTGAGCCGCTTATTGCGGTGGCTACGTTATATAACCCTTTCAACTGCTGCTGGATTAGTTTAAGCATCATGACATTGTCATCGACAACAAGAATGTGTTTTTTACCAGGTTCATTTATTGGTGTGTCCATGTCGTTGTCATCTTTTGGTTCGTCCAATGTTTCTTGTCCGGCATCAGGTTCTGTGGTAGGGGGAGAACCGGCGGAGTTATTCTGTTCCTGCTCTACGTCCGGTATTGGAAGCTCAGCAGGTTCTGGAGGTTCGGAGTTTTTTAGATCTTTGAAAACTTCCTGGATAAGGGCTGGCAGGCCGTCCTGTTCTTCGCTGTACTGGATTGACTTGAACACGCGTAGTTTTGTTAATTCTGAAAAATGATCGCATTCCTTTTTTTTGCCAAGGAGGATAAATGGAATTTTTCTTTCTGATAGAGAGACTTCCAGATCGTTCAGGCTGTTTATTTCCCTGTCGTAAAGTCTTTCCGGGCAGCAGATTATGAGGTCAGGAGAATATATTTCTATGTGTGTTGCAATGTCCTGAAGTATTACGGATGTTGACATAATACTAAAGTCAATCCCGATTGCTTTATAAACGGAAGCAAGCAGCTGGGTGTCTTTTACGATGACTAAAAGTTTCTGTTCCATTTTGCTGACCTCTGTAAAAATTATAAGTGCATTGTTTTTTTACGTCCAATAAAAA
>Ga0256405_10002944_pt1 | contig 36861 bp, 24 predicted proteins | sample RumenRJG_02DNA_FD_189096 | JGI IMG/M metagenome (GOLD analysis project Ga0256405, IMG submission 189096) | Bovine rumen microbial communities from Lethbridge, Alberta, Canada - RJG_02 | ecosystem: Host-associated > Mammals > Digestive system > Stomach > Rumen | place: Canada: Alberta...
TGTGTTAAGCCTGCCGCTAGCGTTCATCCTGAGCCAGGATCAAACTCTTCTTTGTATATACACTATATAAATCTGGCCGATCCCGACAACGTTCTCTCTAAAGAAATCAACGCTCTCGAATTCAAAAATTGTTCTCGGTACTTGCTTGTACTTCCTTCAGTCTTTTCAATGATCTTCTCAAAAAATCCCGCTCGTTTCCGAACGGGACTGCAAAGGTACAAACTTTTTCTTTCCTTCCAAATTTTTTTGGGAAAAATTTCGAAAAATTTTAGTCCGGAAATCGGCCCCTGAACACTCTGAAACGGTATAACCGCCCGAAATTCGGACGGTTATACAAAACGGAGAACTAAACATTTTATTTCTGCGCCGCAGGGACGGCCGGGAGCCGCTCGCGGAACAGCGCCAGGACATTGGCGACCTGCGTCGAATCGACGGTCAGATAGTAGTGGTTCCCCTGTGCATCGGGGGTGAACCGCATGCCGCCGATGTCGTTCGCCGCGATCTTTCCGGGACCGACCAGACCGAAGAACGGCTTGTCCTCGGAACCAAGGCCCTCGACGACGTACACGAAGCTCGTCAAGTCCCACGTCGGCTCGTCATACGGCATCGTGTTGTAGACCTTGTAGGCCTCCACCATCGGGTGCGCCTGCGTCCAGCCGAAGTCCTGCTCGATGCTCGTTCCGGGATAGCGGATGGCGATGCCCACCTCGAACGGAGAGTCGACGATCTTGCCGGGCCACTCGGCAAAGAGTTTCTTCGCCGCGGGGATATCCTTTATTATATTATACTCGGGCTGGTTCTCGTTCGAGGCCGCGCCCGCCATCGTAGAGAGCAGGGAGACCTTCTTCGCGACCAGTTCGCGGCCGGTCAGCGGACAGACATCGTCGGCCGGAGTGTCCAGCAGGCACGCCAGGTTTGTGGAGAAGCCCGTGGAGACGATCACGACACTCTGGTCGGGCGCCTCGGAGAGGATCTTGCGGTACAGGTCGACCGCCAGCGGAAGGTCGGAGTAGCTCTTACGCGTACGGGCGAACAGCGGTTTTCCGTCCGCATCCCGCATCTGACAGACCTTCTGCGCATACTGGACGGCATCCGTCGCGCAGTCCGCCCCGTCACGAATGATACCGATCTGCACCTCCGGATGGCCATACCAGGTGCAGAGGATGTCGGCATACTCGGCCGAGAAGTCTCCTTCCTTGTTCAGCATGATGGCCGCCAGGTTGATCTTTCCTTCGTCCATGTACTTGAAGAAAAGGTCGAGCGCCATCGCGTCGTCCACGTCATTGCCCAGATCCGTTTCAAAGATCACGGTCTGCGGAGCGGCGGCATCCGCCTTTTTCGAGTCTTGGCATCCGTAGAAAAACAGCATGCCGGCAAGCAAAGCAAAGAATACTCTTTTCATATTCATATCCAATTAATTACCAGCAACGACGATGAGTCCCAAACCGATGACGAAGAACGCGAACATCAGCGCGAGCAGCGTATAAACCTGCTTCCCGGAACCCTTGAACTCCTTCCATACGAAAACACCCCAGATGGCCGCGATCATCGGCGCACCCTGCCCGAGCGCATACGATACGGCCGCGCCGGCCTTTCCGGATGTGATGTAACTGAGCGCGGTACCCAGGCACCAGATTGCCCCGCCGAGCATACCCACGAGGTGCGTACCGGCAGAGCCCTTGAAATACTGTCCGTAGGTGACCGGCTCGCCCACGAACGGCTTCCGCATCACCAGGGTGTTGAACACGAAGTTGCTCAGGAGCACCCCCACGGTGAAGATCACGAGCGCGGTGTACGGCGTCACCTTGCCCACGGCGGGAGCCTCGAAGTTCGCGAGGTCCATCGCGCGCATCACGAAGGAAGAGAAAAACGACATCAGGATACCGGCGACGAGGGCCAGGATGATGCCCTTCTTCTGGTCGGCCTTGCTGATACCGGACTCCCCTTTCCTGGAGGAAGCCACGCCATTGCAGATGATGGCGACGACGACCAGCGCCACACCGAGGGCCAGCAGGGCCACGTTACCCGTATGTCCGCCCTGCTGCAGGGCGACGATATAATTGTTGACCACACCGAGCACCAGCGCGATGCCGACCCCCAGCGGGAAAGCCACGGACATGCCGGCGATGGATGTGGATGCCGACAGGAGGATGTTGGATGCATTGAAGATCACGCCACCGAGCAGGATCCAGCCGAAACTGGAAGCGGAAGCCTGTCCCAGGTCCTGGAGGAAGGGACGTCCCTGCGAACCGAAGCTGCCCAGGGTGAAGGCGAGCAGCAGCGCAAAGATGACCATGCCGATCACATAGTCCCAATAGAACAGTTCATACCGCCAGCTCTTGGCGGCCAGTTTCTGGGTATTGCCCCAGGAACCCCAGCAGAGCATCGTGACAAAGCACAGGATGACCGCGAGCGTGTAGCTATTGACAATAAACATAATGTATTGATTTTAAACTATTTCAGCTTATTTACCCAAGAATGATTCCGCTTCCTGGCGGGTCGGCATCGCAGTCTGCGCCCCCATCCGGGTCACGGAAAGGGCGGACGCGGCGGACGCGAAGCGGGCAGCCTCGTCAAGGGTGCGTCCCTCGGCGAGCGCGACGCACAGCGCCCCGCAGTACGTGTCCCCGGCCCCGGTGGTATCCACGGCATCCACCCGGAAGGCGGACACGGTCCGGGGTGCCCCGCCGTCCAGCAGGAGCGAACCCTTGCTGCCCATCGTCACGATCATCTTGCCGACCCCTTTCGCGAAGAGGACTTCCGCAGCGCGGACGGCAGAGGGGACATCGCCTACGGGCTGCCCCGAGAAGGCGGACAGTTCCGTCTCGTTCGGGATGAACAGGTCGATGTACGAGAATATCTCTTCCGGGAGCGCGGCGTAGGGTGCCGGATTCAGCACGACGGTCGCACCGGCTTCGTGCGCGATGCGGGCGGCCTGCAGGACCGCGGGTACGGGAATCTCCAGCTGCATCAGAAGGATGTCGCAGGCGCGGAGGGCGTCCGAAGATGCCGCGATGTCCGCCGGCGTAATGTCCAGGTTGGCGCCGGAGGCGACGACGATGCAGTTTTCCGCCGCGTTGTCGACCGTGATCAGCGCGACGCCGGATGGCAGGTCGCTCCGCAGCACTCCGTCCGTTCCCAGGCCTTCCGCACGGTAATGCTTCAGGGCGTTTTCGCCGAAGACGTCGCGGCCCAGTTTGCAGATAAAGGAGACATCGCCGCCCAGCCGCCGTGCAGCGACCGCCTGGTTGGCGCCTTTACCGCCCGGGCTCATCGTGAAATCGCCGCCCAGGACCGTTTCGCCCGGCACCGGCATCACGGGAGTCTTCACCGTCATATCGGTGTTGCTGCTCCCCAGGACAAGGATTTTTTTCATAAGAAGAAGTGTTTCAGTGCAATTTCCAAATATACTAAAAAAGATGATTCCCTGCACACCCGAACAAAAAAAGGGCGGCCCGCAGCAACGGACCGCCCTCGTTTTCACGTCGATGGGAACGATTACATCATTCCGCCGGCAGGCATCGCAGGAGCAGCGGGCTCCTTCTCGGGGATATCCACGATACCGCACTCGGTCGTCAGGAACATGCCGGCCACGGAAGCCGCATTCTCCAGGGCCACGCGGGCGACCTTCGTCGGGTCGATGACACCGGCCTCGAACATGTTGACATACTCGTCGGTGCGGGCGTTGTATCCGAAGTCACCCTTGCCTTCGCGGATCTTCTGGATGATGACGCTGCCGTCGACACCCGCATTCTGGGAAATCTGGCGGAGCGGTTCCTCGATGGCGCGGGCCACGATACGGATACCGGTCGTCTCGTCGTCGTTCTCACCCTTGAGGTTCTTGATCGACTCGGAAGCGCGGATGTAGGCCACGCCGCCGCCCGGCAGATAGCCTTCCTCCACCGCGGCGCGGGTAGCGTTGAGGGCATCCTCCACGCGGTCCTTCTTCTCCTTCATCTCGATCTCGGAGCCGGCGCCCACATACAGGACGGCCACGCCACCGGCGAGCTTGCCCAGACGCTCCTGGAGCTTCTCCTTGTCATAGTCGGAGGTCGTCGTCTCAAGCTGCTTGCGGATCTGCGCAACGCGGTCCGCGATGTCGGCCTTCACGCCGGCGCCGCCCACGATCGTGGTGTTGTCCTTTGTGATGGTGACCTTCTCGGCCTTGCCCAGCATCTCGGGCGTCGTATTCTCCAGGGTGAAGCCGCGCTCCTCGGACACCACGGTGGCGCCGGTCAGGATCGCGATGTCCTGCAGCATTTCCTTGCGGCGGTCGCCGAAACCGGGGGCCTTGACGGCGGCGATCTTCAGCGTTCCACGCAACTTATTGACCACGAGAGTGGTAAGCGCTTCGCCATCCACATCCTCAGCGATGATCAGGAGGGCCTTTCCTTCACGGGCGACGGGTTCGAGCACCGGAAGCAGGTCCTTCATCGTGGAGATCTTCTTGTCCGTAATCAGGAGATACGCATTGTCAAGCACCGTCTCCATCTTGTCCGGATTCGTCATGAAGTAAGGGGAGATGTAACCGCGGTCGAACTGCATGCCCTCGACCACCTTGACCTCGGTCTCGGTGCCCTTGGCTTCCTCGACGGTGATCACGCCGTCACCCTTGACCTTCGACATCGCGTCAGCGATCAGCTTGCCGATCGTCACGTCGTTGTTGGCGGACACGGTACCGACCTGCTCGATCTTCGAGTAGTCGCGGCCCACCTTCTTGCTCTGCTTCTTGAGGGACTCGACCACGCCGGCGACCGCCTTGTCGATGCCACGCTTGAGGTCCATCGGGTTCGCACCCGCAGCAACGTTCTTCAGGCCCACGTTGATGATGGCCTGGGCCAGCACCGTAGCGGTAGTCGTACCGTCACCGGCCTGCTCGTTGGTCTTGGAAGCGACCTCCTTCACGAGCTGGGCACCCATGTTCTGGTAACGGTCTTCCAGCTCGACCTCCTTCGCGACGGTCACACCGTCCTTGGTGATCTGGGGAGCACCGAACTTCTTGTCGATGACGACATTGCGGCCCTTGGGGCCCAGGGTTACCTTCACGGCGTCTGCCAGAGCGTCCGCACCTTCCTTCATCTTGGAACGGACATCGATATCGAATTTGATTTCCTTTGCCATAATGTTTCCTCCTTGCATTAAAGAATTGCCAGAATATCCGCCTGCTTGACAATCAGGTACTTCGTGCCTTCAACCGTCACCTCGGTACCGGCATATTTGCCGTAGATGACGACGTCACCGGCCTTGACTTCCATCGCTTCGTCCTTCTTGCCGGGGCCGACGGCGATGACGACGCCTTCCTGCGGTTTCTCTTTCGCCGTGTCAGGAATGAAGATTCCCGAAGCGGTCTTCGTCTCAGCCTCTTTGGGCTGGATCAGCACTCTGTCTGCTAACGGTTTGATCATAACGTATAATTTTTAAAATTGCTTTACGGTTTCACCCCGGATCGTTCCGGCGGCACGGAGGATAAAAACAAAGGATGTGCCACGGCCGGCGACTGACATTTTGTCACGTAAACCGGAAAACCGCCCTGTGCCACGTGGCAATTCCGGATACATTGATTATATTTGCATCAAACAAAACAGGACCATGGACAGATTTTCAGCATACCGGCGCGCGCTCCGTCTGATGGGCGCACTGTTATTCATCGCCTTTACCCTCGCTTCCTGCAGCCGCTACGGTTCGACCCGCGGCCAGAGCACCGAATTCGCCACGTTCATCAAAGCGTACACCGGCGGCATCGTCTCGGACAAGACAACCATCCGCGTCGAACTCACGTCCGACGCGCCGGACATCACGCCCGGCGAGGACGCCAGGGACGGTCTCCTGACCTTTACGCCGTCCATCAAGGGAACGGCCCGCTGGGCCGGCCCGCGGACGCTGGAGTTCCTGCCGGAAGCCGGGGCGCTGAAAAGCGGACAGGCCTACACGGGGCATCTCCGCCTGGACAAGATCCACAAAGTGAGCAGCAAGCGCTTCAAGCAGTTCCACTTCTCCTTCCTCGTCGCCATCAAGGAAGCCGTCCTGAACGTAGACGGTGTCACAATCACGGCCGCCTCGCCCGAACTCGCCGGCGTGGAAGGCACCATCGCCCTGACGGAGGAACTGCCGCTGGAAACCGTCCAGAAGATGCTGCAGTACCAGTATCCCGCCGACGGCGCGGAAGTGAACGTGACGGCGGGCAGCGACCCGCTCCACTACCACTTCGAAATCCTCGGGCTCCACAGGAGCAACGAGGAGCGCACCCTTTCCCTGAGCCTGAAACCGCTCGACACGGGATTCACCACCGGTGGCAAGCGCGAGGTTCCGATCCCCGCCCAGGGCGCCTTCCGCATGGTGAGCGCCGAGCGGATCGACGCATCCGACCCGTACATCGACATCCATTTCAGCGAGCCCCTCGCGGACATGGCCGATTTCTCCGGCATGATCACCCTGAACGGCGCCGGCCGCTACTATGTACAGGTTGAAAACGCCCGCGCGAAGGTCTACTATGAACCCGACGGCGAGCAGCCTGTGCAGCTCGCCATTTCCGACGGCCTGAAAGCCTGGGACGGCACGCCCCTGCGGACCAGCGTCACGCGGGAGTTCTCCGCCGCCGAGGAGAAGCCCGCCGTCGAGATTCCGGTGGAGGGATCGATCCTTCCCAACCCCAAGGAACTGATCCTCCCGTTCAAGGCCGTCAACCTGAAAGCCGTGGACATCCGGGTCATCCAGGTCTATGAAGAAAACGTACTGATGTTCCTGCAGGACAACGAGCTGGACGGATCCAACTCGATCCGTCGCTCGGGCCGGCTCGTCTACAAGCGCTGCCTGCGCCTGGACACCGACCCGTCGCGGAACCTGCACAAATGGCAAGACTTCAGCGTCGACCTTTCCGGCCTCTTCAAGCAGGAGCCGGGCGCGATCTACCGGATCCGGATCTCCTTCAAGCAGGACTATTCCATCTACGGGGAAAAGACCGAATTCAAGAGCGGCGCCCCTTCGGACGAGCTCGTGGACATTTCCTCCGAGGACATCACGGAAGCGGATGAGGCCGCCTGGGACCAGCCGTACCCCTACTATTATGACGATTTCTACGATTGGGAGAAATGGGAGTGGAAAGACCGGGACAATCCCGCCAAGCCGACCTATTACATGGTTGACGAGCGTTTCCCGGCCATCAACCTGGTCACCTCCCGCCTGGGCGTGATCGCCAAGTACGCCGGCGGCGAAGACATCTGGATCAGCGTCAACGACATCTTGACGACCGATCCCGTCTTCAACGCGGAACTGTATGTCTACAGTTACCAGCTGAAGGAAATCGGATATGCGAAAACCGGCACCGACGGCATGGCGAAGATCCACCTGAGCGGGAAGCCGTTCGCCGTCGTGGCGAAACGCAGCGGTTCCACCAGCTACCTCAAGGTCACCGAGGGGAATGAAAAGTCACTCAGCCGCTTCGACGTGGGCGGGAAGGTCGTCGAAAAAGGCCTCAAGTCGTTCATTTACGGCGAACGCGGGGTATGGCGTCCCGGCGACACCCTGCATGTGACGATGATCCTGGAAGACCGGGAAGGCCGGATTCCGGACAGCCATCCGGCGACGATGGAGGTGTACACTCCCGGCGGGCAGTTCTACGCCAAACAGATCTGCAACAACGCCAAGGGCGGATTCTACGCCTTCGAACTGCCGACCAAGCCGGACGATCCGACCGGCATCTGGCACGCTTACCTGAAAGTGGGCGGTGCTTCCTTCCACAAGGCGCTCCGCATCGAAAGCATCAAGCCGAACCGCCTCAAGATCGCCCTCGGCCTGGGTGAAGGCCCGGTCGAAGGCGGCAGGAAGAGCGCGGTGGAGATCACTTCGCACTGGCTGACCGGACCGGCCGCCGCCGGACTCCGGACAACGGTGGACATGACCCTCCGTACCGCCGGAACGGCCTTCCCCGGATTTGAAGGATACCGGTTCAGCAACCCCCTGTCGAAGTTCGCAGCCGGAGAATACAGCATCGTGGACACGCGGCTCGATGCCGCCGGGCACGTACGCACGGAAGTCAACATGCCGGCCGCCGACGATGCCCCGGGCATGCTGAGCGCCGACTTCGTCTGCAGTGTCGAGGAGCCGGGCGGCGATGTGAGCTTCAGTGCCGTCACGGTCCCCTATTCCCCGTTCCGTGCCTACGTCGGAATCAAGGTGCCGGTCGAAGGAGACAGCCCCTGGCTGGAGACGGACAAGGACTACCACATCGACATCGTGGCCGTGGACAAGGACGGGAAACGCCTCTCCGGCGAGCATCTTTCCTATGCCATCTTCAAGCTCAAATGGAGCTGGTGGTGGGAGAGCCGCGCCGAGGATCTCGACTCCTATGTCAACTCTCCTTCCGCCGAAAGGCTGGCCACCGGGTCGCTCCTTTCCGGGGCGAAGGACTGCAGCATCCCCCTGCGCGTCGATTATCCCGAATGGGGCCGCTACCTGGTCCTCGTCCGGGACGAAGACAGCGGACATCTTGCCGGCGAGATCCTCTACATGGACTGGCCGGCCTACAGGGGACGTTCTTCCAAGTCGGATCCGAATGCCCTGACGATGCTCTCGTTCGCGACCGACAAGGATACGTACACCGTCGGTGAGACGGCGCAGGTCTACATCCCGGCCACCAGCAGGGGACAGGCCCTCGTCTCCCTCGAAAACGCGGGCGGCGTGATCTCTCGCGCGTTTGTCAAGACCTCCGGAGAAGAAGATGCCGTCTACCGCTTCAAAGTCACCGAGGAGATGGCGCCGAACTTCTACATCCATATCACCCTGCTGCAGCCGCACGGCCAGGCCCAGAACGACCTGCCGATCCGCCTGTACGGCGTCAAGCCGATCCTGGTGAACAATCCCGATTCCCACCTGGTTCCGGAAATCCAGATGCCCGACGTCATCCGTCCGGAAGAGACTTTCTCCGTCAAGGTCCGCGAAAAGAACGGGAAGCCGATGACCTACACCCTGGCCATCGTCGACGAAGGACTGCTCGACCTGACCGCCTTCAAGACGCCCGACCCGTGGAAATCGCTCTACGAGCGGGAAGCCCTCGGCGTCCGCACCTGGGACCTGTACGACAATGTCATCGGCGCCTACAGCGGCCGTTTCTCGCCGATGTTCAGCATCGGCGGCGACGCGTCTCCGCTGAACGCCTCCAAGCGTGACAACCGCTTCCGTTCCGTCGTCCAGTTCGCCGGACCGTTCACCCTCGGCGGCGGCAGTGCCACGCACAAGTTCAAACTGCCCCTCTATGTGGGAAGCGTCCGCGTCATGGTCGTCGCCGGCCGCGACGGCGCCTACGGCAACGCGGAGAAGACGGTCCCCGTCCGCTCTCCCCTCCTGGTCCTGCCCACGCTGCCGCGTGTCCTGGGAACCGGCGAGAAAGTTACGATGCCAGTCAATGTCTTCGCCCTGGAGAAGGGTGTGGACAAAGTGACCGTAGAAGTCAAGACGGAAGGACCGGTCCGCCTGGCCGGTGACGGAAAGCAGGGCATTTCCTTCAGCGAACCGGGAGACCAGCTCGTTTTCTTCGCCTTGGAGGCGGAAGGCAGCGGTGAAGCCACGGTGACCGTGACGGCCCGCAGCGGCGCCCACTCGGCACACGACGTCATCCATATCCAGGTACGCAACCCGCACCCCGCCGTTCTGTCGGTCAGCCGCAAGGCGATCGGGAAGGACGAGCGGCACAAGTTCGCCTTCACACCCGCCGAGGATGGGGAAAGCTGGGCCCGCCTGGAACTGGCGACCTTCCCGGGATTCGACTGCGCGGGGGTGTACGCCTACTTCAAGGAATACGGATACGACTGCACGGAGCAGCTGGCCGCCAAGGGCATCAGCCTGCTTTCCATCCGGAGCATGCTGGGCGGGGCCGAGCAGCAGGAAGCCGAACAAACCCTCCCGCAGCTCCTGTCCACCCTGTACGCCCGGCAGCGTCCCGACGGTGGATTCGCCCTCTGGGCCGGACAGACCGATGCGAATGCGTGGGTGAGTTCCATGGCCGGAGAGTTCCTGCTCAAGGCCTCCAAGAGTGGCTTCCCCGTCAGCAAGGGCGTCCTTGCCAGCTGGAGCCGCTTCCAGAAGAAGAAAGTCCAGGAATACCGCAACACGGACACCGCCACGGACGCCGACCTCGAGCAGGCGTACCGTCTGTATACGCTTGCCCTGGCCTCCGAACCGGAGAACGGGGCGATGAACCGTCTGAAAGAAAGCGAACGGCTCTCCGGGCCGGCCGCCTGGATGCTGGCCTCCGCCTACGCCGTAGCCGGAAAGAAGAGCGCCGCCCGCGAGATCATCGCTTCCGCCACAGCGAAGCGGGAGGAATCCCAGCCGGGCATCTCCTTCGGTTCGCCGCTGCGTGACCGGGCCGTCGCCCTCGAAGCGCTTTCCCTGACCGACGACCTCGGAGAGGCGATGAGCGTCGCGGAGGAAGTGGCCCGGGCGTTCTCCGCCGGGCACTACACCACGCAGGAAGCCGCTTTCGCCTCGAAGGCCATAGCCGTGCTCGCCGGCATCGCCGGGAACGGCGCGCTGAATGCGGAGGTGGAGCAGGGCGGCAACACCCAGCAGATCCGCTCCGCGAAGTCGACCAGCGCCGTCAACCTCGACGCGGAAGACGGGCAGGTCTCCGTCCACAACCTGTCGGACGGCATCGTCTATGCCACCCTCGTCACATCCGGCAAGGCCAAGGCCGGCCAGCGGACGGAAGCATCGGCCTCCGGGTTGACCCTCTCGGTCAAGTACCTCGGTGAAGACGGCAAACCGCTCGATCCGGCAAGCCTGGCCCAGGGGACGGAATTCTCGATGGCCGTCACCGTCGGAAACGCCAGCGCCGCACGGGAAGTCCGCAGTCTTGCGCTCACCGCCGCCGTCCCTTCGGGCTGGGAGATCTACAACGACCGCCTGCTGGGCGGAACGGCCGGCGACGATCCGGTCACGTACCGCGACATCCGCGACGACCGCATCATCTGGTATTTCGACCTGGACAAGGGTGCCTCCAAGACGTTCCGCGCCAAGCTGCGCGCCGCCTACGAGGGCGAATACATCCTCCCGTCCGTGCGGTGCGAGGCGATGTACGACGCAAAGACGAGCGCCAACACTGCTTCCGGCACGGCCCGCGTCGTCCGGTGAGCATTTTGACGCCGCTTGTCCTCAAATTATTGAAAATAAACCGTATCTTTGTATTTTGAGAAGATTGACGAGTTTGAAGTGAAATGAAATCGATCCTTGGAATCGGGAACGCCCTGACGGACATCCTGGCCGTTTTCCCGGACGAAAAGATGCTCCGTGAATACCATCTCCCTCCGGGGAGCATGCAGCACGTCGACCTCGAGACGGGCGACCTCATCTGGTCCAAGCTCAAGGAGTTCGGTGTGAAGTATGTCCCGGGCGGATCGGCGGCGAACACCATCACCTGCACTTCGATCCTCGGCATGCCTTCCGGATTCATCGGGAAGATCGGGGACGACGAACTGGGGCACCTCTACAAGAGCACCCTGGAACAGTTCGGCGTCAACACGACCCTGCTGCGGGGCACCAAGGGCTCCGGACGGGCGATGTGCTTCATCACCGGAGCGAACGCCGAACGCACCTTCGCCGACTACATGGGCGCCGCCCTCGAGCTGGTGCCCGAGGACTTGAAGACCGAGTACTTCCAGGGATACGACTACTTCCATATCGAAGGCTACCTGGTCCAGAACCAGGACCTGATCCGGAAAGCCGTGCAGATGGCCCGCGAGGCCGGCTGCACGATCTCCATCGACATGGCCTCGTACAACGTCGTCGAGTCGAACGAAGCCTTCTTCCACCACCTGCTGGAGCAGTATGTTGACATTGTCTTCGCCAACGAGAGCGAGGCGCGCGCCTTCACGAAGAAGGAACCGCGCGAGGCGCTTGACGACCTGGCATCCGTCTGCAAAGTCGCCGTCGTCAAGGTCGGCAAGGACGGTTCGATGGTCCGGGAAGGCGACGAATACCACTATATCGCCCCCTGGCCGGCCGCAACCATCGACGCGACCGGCGCCGGGGATACCTACGCCGCAGGATTCCTCTACGCCCATTCGCTGGGACTGCCGCTGAAGACCTGCGGGGAGATCGGCTCGATCATTGCAGCGAAAGTGGTCGAGGTGATCGGGACCAAGATCGACATCCCCCGCTGGAAGGCCGCAAAGGCCGAAATCCGGAGTCTGATCTCCTCCATTAACGAAACACATTGAAACCATGGAAGGTTTTATCGCCGATTTCTTCAGAAAAAGGGCCTTGAAAAGGCATGAGAGCAAGGTGCCGACCGGTATTCTCCCGCTCGACAAGATCAAGACGTACGTCGCCATTGTCGACGTCGAGGACCCGACTTGCGACACCTGCAAGACGGCGGTGCTCAATTTCTTCCGCGCCCACAACATCCGGGGAAGCATTTTCTTCCAGGACTTCCGGAAGATCGGCAGCGAGGACCGGCTGATCACCAGCATCCAGACCACCATCACCAAGAAGGATGTCAACTGGTTCGGCCGTCCGTCGAACTACAAGCTCGACGTCATGGAGGAACTCCAGCCGGACCTTTTCATCTCCCTGATCCGGGAGCCCGACTACACCATGGAATACCTGGTCCGCACCTCGAAGGCACGCTTCAAGATCGGTCGCAAGCAGATGGACGGGCGCATCTTCGACATGGTGATCTGCGACCCGGCCGGCAAGGCGATCTCCCAGCTGGAGAGTTTCAATGCCATCAAGGATTATCTCCTGAAAATCAAATAGGAAGGTGCATCAGCGCACCAGCGAGAACGCCCCGAAAACCCCAAGCGATCCGGCCAGCATGATGGCGCCGGCGAGGAGCACCCCCAGCATGATGTAGAGGATGCTCTTCTTGAAGTCCATGCCCAGCAGCGATGCGGCCAGCGTACCTGTCCAGGCGCCCGTTCCGGGCAGCGGAATCCCGACGAACAGCAGCAAGGCCACGTACAGGCCGGCGCCGGCCTTTTCCTCCATTTTATGCACGGCCTTCTGGCCTTTGTCCAGGCACCAGCCGCAGAAAGGACCGATCCAGCGCTTGTCCGCACCCCACTTCAGGATACGGCGGGCGAACAGGAAGATGAACGGAACCGGGACCATGTTGCCGAGAACGGCGACGATACAGGAAGGGACGATGGGGAGATGGAAACCTACGGCATAGGGAATGGCGCCACGGAGTTCGATCAGCGGGACCATCGACACCAGGAATACAATCAGATACTTCTTCATCCGTGATTCCGTTGGGATTCGAACCCAAGACCCACAGCTTAGAAGGCTGTTGCTCTATCCAGCTGAGCTACGGAACCTTTATCGCGGCAAATATACGAATTAAAGTTCAGAAAAGAAAACGGGGACTGCCATTTCGGCCAGTCCCCGTCATCTCTTCCAGCGAAGAAGGCTTACTTGATGTCCTTCCAGAGGAGGTCGACCTGCTCGGCAGCGATCGGCTCGCCGTAGATACGGGCGATGGCAACCCGGCCCTTGAAGGCGGCCGTGCAGGTGGCGCCGTCGTTGCTGTTCGGATCTCCGCCCACCATGAAGTAGCCGGCCTTCGCGGCGCAGGGCGTATAGGTGCCCGGAGCGGACTGCGTATCGACCAGCTTGCCGTTCATGTAGAGTTTCATCGACTGCTCGTCATGGTTGTAAACGAACACGCTGTGATACCACTTGCCCTGTTCGACGGCAACGGCGTCGAAGGTACGGTACCAGCCCGTCTTGCCGCCGGCGGTCAGGTTCATCTGACAGCCCATGGCGTTGTTGCGTGACGCGTTCATGAAGCAGAAGCCGAAACCACCGCTCTGCATCGAGGAGAAGGGCTTCACTTCGGCGGAGCCGTTCGCGGCATGATCGAAATCGGGGCAGAGAAGGACCTCCATCGAGAAACCGTCGGCAAGGTTGGCGACGATCTGCGGCCGGTCTTCATATTTGGCGTGATAGTAGCCCGCGTAAGAAGTCTTGCTGGGAGCGACATCGGCGCCGTCCGCATTCACCGGGGAGAAATAGGCATCATACTTTCCGGTCTTGTCATTCATCTGGACCGTCATCTTCCCGCCGGGAACGAACGTGATGGGCAGCTTCGCCGTCGATTTGTCCGTCGCGTTGCCGTTCTTGTCGATCTCCCAGTCGAAGATGTCGCAGACAGGACGCTTGACCTCGGCGGCCGCCTGCTTGACATCGAACGTCACGAAACCGATATCTCCGGCACGGAGGTCGTTCTCGTCGATGATGCCGTCCCAGTTGTAGTCCATGCAGTCAGAAACGGTGATGACGGCGGAACGCTCGGAAGGAACCGCATTCGTGGCGACGTTGATAATGACGTTGTCATTGCCGAAGCCCTTGGTCTTGGACGGGGCGGCCCAGGAAGCGGAGCTGGTCACATGCCACTCGCAGTTGGACTCGACCTTGATGACCAGCTGGCCTCCCTCTTCAGGGATGTCGGACGAACTCTCCGCGGAAACGGACAGGGTGTGCGCCGCCTGCGGCTTTTCATCAACAGGGTTGCTCTCCTTGTCGGTGCAGGAAACGAATGCAGTCATTGCAAGCAGCATGGCAGCTGCCGCAAACAGATACTTGTTTTTCATTTTTTTCTATTTTTGGTTAAAAGATTGCTCTTCCCATTGTTATCCTTATGCGGTGCCTTTATTATGCGCTTCAAAATTAGCGTTTTTTTCGCAAATTACAAAGCCAAAGGGAATCGCATCATTTCTCCCAGATGCAGCGGAAGTTGAAACGCCGGTTGGGAGCGGAGTCTCCGGAAGTGCAGAACGTGACGAAATTCCCGTCGCTACCGTTGTCACTCCACTTGAAATCGAAGCGGACCGCATCGCCCGTCAAACCGAGAAGCTGGCGCGGGACGGCGATCTCCAGGCAGTCCGCCCCGACGGAACTGTCGAGTTTCGCCACTTTCTTCAAGGCTCTCCCCAGTTGCACCGATTTGTACAGGAAATAACCGCCGGCCTCGCGACACACGGTGAAATCATACCCCGCCCAGCCGGTGGAAGCGTCCTGGTCGGCGTCGATCAGCAGCGTCATCCAGCCGGGCGTTTCCTTCGTACTGACGAACGGAGTCAGCGCTCCTGCCGTACGCACATAAAAGAGGATCCGGTCCGCGCCGACGGCCACCTTCGCGTCGGCGATGTCGTTGCGACCGGTCTCGTCCTTGTACCAGTTGCCGCCGTAACCGGCGTGGTCGCGGTGGGCCACGTCGCCGCGGGTGTCGAAGTAGGTCACTTCCACGGCGTCCCACTTGGCAAAGTCACCGTCGACGGCGAAGTCGGAGAGCCCCGTCAGGACGGGAATCGCGTCAACGCCCTTGTAGCGGCGGATGTTCTGGGCCATCTGCATGTAGTAATTATCGGTATAGCCACCCTTCATCGGAGAGATCGTCCGGTTGAACTCCGCATTGTACTGATCCACGAAATAGAAAGGATTCTTGCGCCGGAGGAAGGTCGTCGGGCCACCCTCCACGCCGTCCGGGAAGAAGCCGCTCCGGTACTTGCCGGCCGTCCATTCGTTCCAGTCATTCAGGTACAGGAAGGCAGGGTCGGCCTGCAGCGCCTCATCCCAGCGGTCCTGGAAGTAGATTCCATACGCGACAGGGTCCTTGACCGTCTTGCCGAGCCAGGGCACATATGCCTCCGCCGGCATGTCATGGTCGTCGAGTTCGGGTTCGAGCGTCTCGCGGCGCCAGCTCTTCCCGACCATCGAATTCGGATGCTGGGCGGGCGTGACGGCATACTCTTCGATCTGCCCGTCGTGGAGCGAGCCGAGCGCCGTCGGATCCATCTCCATGACATTCCGGTCGTTCAAGTCGAAGCCGAAACTCCAGTTGTCCTCGGTGCCTACATAGCGGTGGCCGTTCCACTTGTAATAGCCCCACCACATGTTGCGCATGGTGAAGAAGTCCTTCACCTCGCGGGTGTAGTCCTCATAAAACGCGTTGCAGTAGTCCGGGTCGAGGTAATGCGGATTCTCCGGGTTCACGGCCGCATCGGCGTCGTAGTTGGGATTGCGGTGCTTCTTCTCCCCGTGGTTGGCGTCCACCATCGGCTCCATATTGCAGAGCAGGAGCGGCTTCCCGTCCCACCAGAACCAGAGGTCGCGGTACAGGTTGTTCTTGTAGTACTTCTCATACAGGCTCTGCACCACGGAGATGACGGGGCCGTTGAAAGCCCAGAAGCAGAACTTGGGCACCTTGTTGCCTTCGGCCTTCATCTTCTGCATCGTCTTGAAAAGGAGATGCCATTCCTTGTGGTACTGGACGGCGTTGGTCACGTCGAGGATGAGCACATCCACGCCCGCGTCCGCGAGCATCGCGATATCCTTGCGCATCACCCATTCATCGTCACTGAGGAAGTAGCCGTTCTCCGGCTCGCCCCAGTGGTAGGTGCCGCCGCCGTGCCAGGCCGGGTCGTCATTGTCGTTCCGCGCGGCGGGCGAGGTTTCCAGCACCTTGGTGACATCGTGCCAGTACTCCCCCGGCGCCATGTCTTTCTTGTGGGCGCCGGAGCCGTGCCAGGTGATGTAGAAGATGCCGACGACGCGGTCCTTGTCCGTCTTGGGAAGGCCGACCTCGTCGCTGGTGGGCATCGTCCGGCCCAGGGCGTCGGTTCCCACCCAGGAGGCGGTATAGTTGTCGGGAAGCGCCTGCAAGGCGTCCTTCTGCTGTCCGAAGACGGACACGGCTGTGGCCAGCATTGCCGCCACATAGCACAAAACACGGATTCTCATATCAGTAAAGGATTTGAATTCATTCAATCGCGTCAAGGCCGACCCCCTCGATGCCACGCAGCAGCTGGAGGATCCCTTCGATACGGTCGCGGTTCCGCACATGGACGTCCAGTGCAGCACGGTAGAGGCCGTCCCCGAAGGAGATCCGGCAGGATTCGATGTCGAGGACCTCGTTCCGCAGCGCCTCCACCGCCCCGGCCAGGCGCTCCCGGTCGTCGGAAGAGAGTGTGACGTGAAGGACATTGTCGCCCGCAGAAGGCAGCACGGCGTGCATCAGTTCAAGCACCAGCAGGACGGCCACCGTGGCGAACACCGCCTCGACATACAGGCCGGCGCCACAGGCCAGACCGATCGCCGCCGTCACCCACAGCCCCGCCGCCGTCGTGATGCCGCGGACCACGTTCTGCTGGAAGATGATGACGCCAGCGCCGATGAAGCCGATGCCGGAGACCACCTGCGCAGCCACCCGGGCGGCGTCGAAGCCGGACGGGCCGAAGCCATACTTGGAGATGACCATGAACAGGGCACTCCCGAGGCCCACGAGGAAATGGGTGCGGACGCCCGCGCCCTTGGAGCGGCGGAGCCGTTCGTACCCGATGAGCCCACCGAGGACGCCGGCGATGAAGATGCTGAGGATGTGGTCGAGTTGCATGTCGTTGCGAATAATGGCGATGCCTGTCTTTACAAAGATAAAAAATAATCCGTATATTTGAAAAGACTCACATCCGTCCCATGAAACACTTGTTCCTCACCCTTCTGCTTGCCCTGGCCGCCACCGCGTCCCTGGCGGACAACCGTGCCGTCAGCGGCACGCACGCCATCGGCAACGGCCGCGTCTGCGTCTACGCCAAAGACGCCGACCTCACCGGCATTTTCGGTCCGACCTATTCTTCCCCGACCCTGCTGACCGCCACGCTGGAAACGCCCCTCCTGGCACTGGAGGCCGCGACCGTGCGCCAGAGCGATGTCTGGGCCATCTCCCTGCGGGGAGAAGGCGGCGAAGGAAGGATTTGCGACTTCGTCTCCCCGAAAGGCAACCTCTTCGTCCGGCAGTTCGACACCGGAACACCTCTCCGCTTCCGCGTGGAACTCCTGCCGGAGACCCGCACCTACCGCGAAAGCCACTTGCGGGCCGATCCCGTCGCGTTGCGCCGCGCCTCCAGCGCCTGGCGCATCAGCGTCGCGGAAGGGGTCCCCTTCTACTCCGCCTACGCTTCCCCCTCGGCCTATCATGCGCTGCTCTATACCACGGGCGGCGCACGCCTGGAAGCCACACAGGAGAACGGTTTCCTCGTCCTGACGGTTTCAGGTAAGGGAACGTTCGCCGTCGTTTTCGCAGACTCACCGGAAGCGCTGGACGGGCAGCGGACGCCGCGGAGCGCCTGGGCGCTCAACCTCCTGCGCCGCCGGAGCATCCGGGCCTGGGAACGGACGCAGCGCGTCCTGCCGGTAGTGGACGACCCGGAACTGGACAGCACGGTGCGGATGATCAGCAACTACGTGCTCGCCCAGCAGGACGAAGGCGGGGGCATCCTGGCCGGCAAGAACTACCACATGGCCTACGTGCGCGACCAGTACGGGAATTCCCGCGGCCTGCTGGCGATGGGCCACGTCGACCGCGCGCGCAACCTGCTGGACTTCTACTACAGGATCTGGCAGAAGTACGGGCTCATCCACAACGCCCAGCCGATGGGAAACGACGGGCCCTTCCACTGCCATGAAGACGACAACACCGAGATCACCGGCTACCTGGTGGTCCAGGCAATGGACTATTTCCGCAGCAGCGGCGACGCGCGTTTCGTCGAACGCATCATGCCGATGCTCCGCTGGGCGGTACAGGCGCAGCAGGCCGACCTGATCGACGGGATGCTGCCCTTCAACGGCGACGAGACCTACATCGCCGGCGGCATCATCCCGCGCAGCGTAATGTACCACGGATCGGCCGAGGCCACCCTGCTCTTCATCGAAGGCAACCGGCACCTGCTGGAATTCCTGGCGGACCATCCTTCACAGGCTTGGACGAAGGAAGAGATCGACGCCGTGCGGAAGGACACGGACGCCTGCGCGGGGGCCTACCGCGACAACTTCTTCGTGGACGGACGGCTCTACCTGAACAATCCCGCCCGCGAGGAGAAGGTGGTCTATCCGCCCACCCGCCCGGGCGTCTGCCTGTATCCGGGCGGTCCCGTGGGCCATTACCCCGTGACGTACCATTTCAAGGGTAATCTTTACTTCTGCGCCGACTGCATGAAGAACGACACCACCGGCATCGAGCCGGCCGCGCCGCAGCGATACAGCATCCCGTCCGCCTTCCTCTTCCCGATCTACATCGACGCGCAGCTCTTCTCCGAGGATGAAAAATGCGCCCTGCTGGACGAAGTCGTCCGCCTGTACGAGAAGACGGGACGGATCGACGAGCGGAACATCGTCCTGGGCTACGACTACGGCCTGTTCCTGTACGCCCTGGCGGAATACAGGCATCCGCTCGCCGCAGAGATCTACCGGAAGATGATGGACCTGCGTGACAGTTCCCTCTCCTGGGTGGAATACTATGTAGACGGGTATCCGTACAACACGCCCTGCCGCCCGTGGGAAAGTTCGATCAACATCGCGGCCGCCCTCAAATACGTCGGGGCGCAATGAAAGCCTTCAAAGAAGGCCTCCTTGCCGTCCTGTTCCTGACAGGGCTGTTCGCTGCGCCGGCGGCTCCGGCGCAGACCCTGGGTTTCTACGGCCGCGTCAACCATTGGACCGAATCCCGCGCGGAACTGGCGAAGGAACTCCGGCTGATGCAGCGCTACGGCGTAGACGGATACATGATCGAAATGGCCGGCTGGGCCGAGTCCGCCGGCTGGAACGACGAAGAAGCCTTCCGGCATATCGAGAAGGAGTACCGGTACCTGCTCCGGCAATGCCGTCGACGGGGCCTGTGGCTCTTCGTCTCCATCGTGAACGACAACATGGGACTGGGGAAATACGGAGACCCGGGCATCCCCCTCGAAGCCGTCGAAGAACAGGCGGCCCGGCTGGCCCGGATCATCGCAGAAGGTGGTCCCGACAACGTGCTCGTACAGCCGGTCGCTGAAGTACGGACGGCCGCCGGGGCCCGTTTCGAGGCATTCTGCAAAGAGACCCTGCGGGGGTTCCGGCTCGTCCACAACGGCAGGTGGGGGTTCCCGCTCAGCCGGCCCGAAGGCTTCTTCGCCCGCGCTGTCCATCCGCCCCATGCAGACTTTCCCGTGCCGGTCGATGCCTTCGTCATCTCCGACCACGGACAATTCATTCCGCAACTGACCCGGGACGGGAGTTTATCCGGGGACGCTGATCCCGAAAAGGTGACGGCATGGCTCCGCAAGATGCAGCGGCAGGGTGTTCCCGTCGCCGGATACTACGCGTTCCAGCGCAAGACCGCCGACCCGGAAGCCCTGCGCGTGATCGGGACGGTCTGCCATCCGCGTTAAGCCTATTCCACGGCCACCCAGCCGAAGTTCCAGCCTTCCAGGACGGGGACTTCCAGCAGGATGTCCTTGCCGTCTCGGACCGGACGGAGCGTGACGTCGCGGCAGCCCTGCTTCTTCCATACGAACTTCGGGAGGACATCATCTTCCGCGCCAAGCCGCAGCCGCAGCGTGTACCGCTCTTCCGGAGAGATGCTGCAGTTCAGGATGGCGACGGAGCGCAGGCGCCCCTGCGCATCGGTGCGGGGCACGACGGCCGCCTGGGCGAAGCTTTCCAGCACGGCCGGAAGGGCGTTCCCGGAGGCCCAGTCGAAGGCGTGCAGCAGCGCCAGCCGATAAGCGCCGTTGAAGTCGTTGGAACCGATCAGGTTGATTTCGAACGTCGGGGCGACGGCCAGCCGGACACCGTTCCGCTCCAGGAAACGGAAACGCTTCAGCGCACCGCTGTAACAGGAAGCCGCGGAAAGGGTGGGGCTGTCATAGTCGCCGCAATCGCGCACAGGTGCCTCCACAGACGTGAAACCCGCCGTCAGGCCACGTGCTTCCAGGAGTTTCCACACGTCCGCATCGATCACCGTGTTGCGGGAAGCGAGCAGGGCAGCGAGTTCTGCGTCTTTCATGCCAAGAACCCCTTCGACGTCCAGCATCAGGACGGGGCTGTCCGGGTCCTCCGGTGCGAAGGGCAAGCCGAGCGTCTCCAGTTCGATGGCTTCCTCGCCGGCATGGGTCCTTCTCCACGCCCAGGGGTCCTCGCCAGCCACAACGTCGCGGAGTACCAAGTCGCGGCTTATGTACGGATCGATGCCCGAGGGCATCGTGCCCCGGTTGAAGTCCGCATATTCCTTGGCAAAGGGCTTCCACTCGGAAAGGGCCTTGAAATAATGGTCGGCATACCAGGAGACCGGCTCCTGGTTGCCGCAGATGATGGCATAGCTCATCTGCGTCGCACCCATCGACAGGTAGTACATCGTCTCCAGACAGATGCTCCGCGGCGACTTGCCCGTCGCCTTGTGCAGGTAGCCCTCGATCTCCGGAGCAATCTCGGTGATGCCGGGCTCCAGCCGGCGGATCTGCCGTGTCAGTTCCATGCCCTTTTCAATCATGCCACGGGGCGCGTGGTCGTTATAGAAACCGTGGCCAGGACGGGAAACCGGATCGAGCCCCGTCTCCTCCTTCATCGCCCGGAACATCGGATTCCAGTCCCAACCCTCCAGCAGCTCCCGATGGAAACTGGTGTGCTGCAAACCGATCCGGGTCTCGGGAGAAACTTCGTGCACACCGCGCGAGATGGCGCGGACCACTCCCGCCAGGCTCTCCTGGCCGAAGGCAATCCAATCCTTTCGCACCTGCCCGCCGTCCTGGTTGGCAAGAAGCGCACCCACCAGCGAGGCGCGGTCGAACACATAGCCATGTTGCGCGTTGAAGATCGTCAGGCAGGTATCGCAGAAACAGCCGAAGGGCGCCGGCACATGGTTGGTCATCCGCAAATCGTCGTCCAGGTAGATGCTCCGGGGCCGGACCGCCTTGACATACGGCTTGAACGCCTCCTGCATGCAGGCCAGGTAGGCGGTCTGGCGCGGGCAGTTGACCGAGCCCGTCACCTCGCCGTTCGGGCCGACCATCGTACCCCAATGAATCGTCGAATCCTTGACGGGCGCGAAAACGACAGCACCGTCACCATGGCCCAGGGCGACCACTTGCAGGGAAGGGATGATGCCGGCCGCCCGCATCTTGTCGGCGGCGACGGCCATCGCGCGGGCAGACGGTTCATGCCAGGAAAGGACATGTGTCGCCGGTCCGTCAGAGCAGAACCAGACTTCGTCGCAGAAATCGTACTTCCTGAAAGCGTCCAGCAACTGGTCCGTCAGGGTCGTATCATTGTGATGGGCGGGCCAAAGGCGGACCATCATCCGGAAATCGGAGGGTTCCTGCGCGGTCTGTCCGCCGCAGGAAGTGAGGATGGCTGCCGCAACCGCAGCCGCCGTTCCCAGGATGTATTTGCGGTTCATCTTCATCGGATCTGTTATTTCCAGCGGAAGATCGCGCAGTCGCCTTCCTCGAGATGGAACGTCTGCGTTCCCTTGGCAGGGACCTTGAACGCCTTGCCGTCGCGGCCGACGCGCTCCACCTTCCGGGCGAAGGCGATGTCGTAGTCGAAGCCCTCGTCGAGGCTCCGGTTGACGAGCATCAGGTACCGGAAACCACCGTTCTCCAGCAGGGAGACGACCGCGCCCTTCCCGTGGGTGTCGAGCGCAGTGAGCGGCTCGGGCAGGTCGGTCAGCGGCGTCACGCCCGGAGGAACGGTCTCGCCCGTATGGCGGACTTGCAGCACCTTGTCGCCCACGAAGATGTCCGCGCGGGCCTGGAGTTCGGCGTTCATCGCCTTCACCAAGTCATAGACCGGCGTGCGGTTGCCGTCCAGGTCGATCGGAGCGTCGTGGAAGTCCCAGGTGCCGGGCACCGGGTTCCAGTACGTGAAATACTGGAGGCCCTGCGCGCCGTAGGCCAGGTCGGTATAGAACTGCAGGCGCAGGGAGGCCATCGTCGGAATCGGGTAGGGCTTGTGCGAGGTGGAGAGGGCGAAGGCCCAGAAAGGCAGGCCGGCGGCTGCGCTTTCCCGGGAGATCACCTCCAGGTTCTCCCACCAGCGTTCGCGGATCCCGTCTTCGGTAACCGGGTAGAAATCAAAGGAGACCAGCGGCGGCCGCACCTCCTCGATGTACTTGCGCACATGCTCGGGATAGGTCGAGCCCAGCACCTCGTCCGGCGCATAGTTCGGGAAGAGGTTCACGTAGATCACATGGTCCGGATCGACGGAACGGAGCCGGTCGGCCATGTCCGCCAGGACAGGGAACCGCGCGTTGTTCGGTTCGTCCCCGAGGGAATAGCCGAACAGGGCGGGGTGGTCCTTCACCTTCGCGGCGGTGCCCTCGGGATCCTCCCACATATCGTGGCAGGAGAAGACGATCTTCACGCCCGTCTGCTCGCCGTAATCCAGCGACGCGAGGGCCTTGTCGAACGAGCCGACAGATGAAAGATTGACGTTGAATCCCGCTTCTTTCAGTTCTTGGAAGCGCTCCAGGGAGATGTTTTCCTCCGGAATGCTGTACCACGCCAGGATCGGAAGTTCGACCTTCTCCTTCTTGGCGGTGCAGCCGGCAAGCAGCAGGGCGGCCGCCAGTGCGGCCATCGTCCAGATGTGTTTACTCATAAGATGCTGTTTTTTAAGGTTATTTGCCGTCGAATTTATACCGATAGCGGAAGCGGCCGTTCGGCGCGCTGTCACCGTCACGCATGCAGGTCTGGACGTCGCCGTCCTTCACCGCATTGTCAACCCACTTGAAGTCCACCGTGAACTTCCGGGCCGCGTCGATGCCGAGGGCCGACAGCGGGATCGCGAGCTCCATCTCGTTCCCGGACACGGCGAACTTGACGTCCGCCGCCTTCGCCCACTTCCAGCCGCCCTGGCACTTCTCCAGTACGGAATTGCCTTCGGAGGCCACCGTACGGTTCACCACGAAGTCGTAGCCCTCCCAGGCCGTCTTCGTGCCGTCCACGCGCAGGAAGAGTTGCATCCACTGCGGATCCGTGCACGGGGAGATGGCCTCCGCCGTCTTCACGTAGAAGTACAGGTTCGTGCCGTCATTGATACAGCGGGTCAGCAGGATGTCGTTGCGGCCGGTATGGTTCACGTACTGGCCGATCCGTCCCCAGCCGAAATGGTCGCGGTGGAACACGTCGCCCTTGTCGTCACCCCACTTGGCCTGGGTGTCCTTCCATTCGTCGAACTTGCCGTCCACGGCCACCTCCTTCCGGTCCGTGAAGGTCGGAAGGCGCTTGGTGCCCTTGAACTTGCGGATGAAGTCGGCCATCATGTAGTAGTAATTGTCGCCGAAACCGCCGTTGAGCGGCTCGATGTCACGGCTGAACTCGTGGTTGTACTGGTCGACGAAATACGGAGGCTCAAACCCGTACGAAGCGTCGAAGCGCTGCGCCGTCCACTCGTTCCATCCCGTAAAGAACAGGAAAGAGGGATTGAGCGACATCGCCTGCTCGAACTGCTTCTTGAAATAGATGCCTTTCTCGGGCGTTTTGATCCGGGGTTCCGTATTGGAAATGACATCGAAGCTGCGGCCGATGCCGATGGTAGGATGCGTGGCGGGCATCACATAGGAGTACTCCGCCTTCCCTCCGTGCTTGCCGGCCTGCTGGGGATACATGCCGCCCCACGGCCACTTGTCGACCCCTGTGCCGAACCACGTGTCGGCATCGGGATTGTTCCACAGGAACCAGGAACGGCGGAAGGTGAATGCACTGCGGTATTTTGCATCTACCGCATTCGGATCGACCAAGACCAGCGGCTTGCCGAGCCACTGGAACCAGAGGTCCTGGTAAAGGCCCTGTGCATAAAGCCCATTGTAGATCTGTTCGAAACGCGCTCCGGCATCGGTATTCAGCAGGAAGGCGAACTGCGGCGTCCGGTTCCCCTCGGAGCGCATCTGCTGGAAAACGCGGGCCAGGTTCCTGACCACCGGAAGATAATGGCACAGGTTCGTCACGTCAAAGAACAGGACGTCCACGCCGGCGTCCACGAGCATCTGGGCATGCTTGCGGATCACCCAGTCGTCGTTGGACACGTAGTAGCCCAGGTAGGGCTCGCCCCAGTGGTGCATCGCCTCCAGGGGGCCCAGCGCCGGTTCGGTCGGGTTCTCGTCCAGCAGTTTCTGGATATCATAGGGGCTCCGCGTATCCGAGGCACTCGGACGCAGCACCTCATTGCTGATGGCGATCCGGTCATACCCGTGGCAGCCATGCCACAGGAAATAGAAGATGCCGACCGTGCGCTCTCCCCGCTGCGCGGGATCCTGATAGCGGCCGGAATCCGGGTCGATGGAGTTGCCCTGGTCGTCGACGGCCACCCAGGAGAACGGGTTCGGCGCTTCCGATGCAGCGTATACCGCAGAGGGTTCCTCCTGCGGTTCCTCCTGCTCCTGTCCTTCCTCCCCGGGTTGTTCGGCGGAACGCCCGCAGCCCGGGAAAAGGAAGAACGGCAGCAGCAGGAGCGCCTGCCATGGAATCGGTATGCGCTTCATCTGGAATCGTTATTTCGGTTCCTTGAATTTGTAACGATAGCGGAAGCGGCCGTTCGGCGCGCTGTCACCGTCACGCATGCAGGTCTGGACGTCGCCGTCCTTCACCGCATTGTCAACCCACTTGAAGTCCACCGTGAACTTCTGGGCCGCGTCGATGCCGAGGGCCGACAGCGGGATCGCGAGTTCCATCTCGTTCCCGGACACGGCGAACTTGACGTCCGCCGCCTTCGCCCACTTCCAGCCGCCCTGGCACTTCTCCAGCACGGAATTGCCTTCGGAGGCCACCGTACGGTTCACCACGAAGTCGTAGCCCTCCCAGGCCGTCTTCGTGCCATCTACGCGCAGGAAGAGCTGCATCCACTGCGGATCCGTGCACGGGGAGATGGCCTCCGCCGTCTTCACGTAGAAGTACAGGTTCGTGCCGTCATTGATGCAGCGGGTCAGCAGGATGTCGTTGCGGCCGGTATTGTTCACGTACTGGCCGATCCGTCCCCAGCCGTAATGGTTACGGTGGAACACGTCGCCCTTGTCGTCACCCCACTTGGCCTGGGTGTCCTTCCATTCGTCGAACTTGCCGTCCACGGCCACCTCCTTCCGGTCCGTGAAGGTCGGAAGGCGCTTGGTGCCCTTGTACTTGCGGATGAAATCGGCCATCATGTAATAGTAGTTGTCGCCGAAACCGCCGTTGAGCGGTTCGATGTCACGGCTGAACTCATGGTTGTACTGGTCGACGAAATACGGATCCGGGCAGTTGGCAGGATTCTGGCGCTGGGCCGTCCACTCGTTCCAGCCGGTGAAGAACATGATCTGGGTATTGAGTTTCATCGCCTGCTCGAACTGCTTCTTGAAATAGATGCCCTTCTCGGGCGTCTTGATCCGGGGCTCCGTGTTGGAGATGACATCGAAGCTGCGGCCGATGCCGGAGGTTGGATGCGTAGCAGGCATCACATAGGTGAATTCCGACTTGCCGCCGTGCTTGCCGGCCTGCTGCGGATACCAGCCGCCCCACGGCCACTTGTCCTGACCGTCTTCGAACCAGGTGTCGTTGGCAGGACTGTTCCAGAGGAACCAGGACTGGCGTAGGGTGAAGAAGTCGCGGATGTTGCCGGGCACCTGTTTCGGATCGGCCAGCATCACCGGCTTTCCGAGCCACTTGAACCAGAGGTCCTCATAGAGATTCTTGGAATAGATCTCGTTGTAGAGGGTCTGCGATATCCCTTCGACGTTGGCGTTCAGCAGGAAGGCGAACTGGGGGGTCTTGTTGCCCTGGGCGCGCATCTCCATGTAGTTGCGGGCCAGGTTGTGTACGACCGGCAGGTAGTGGTAACCGTTCGTGACATCGAAGAAGATCGCGTCGACACCGGCGTCGACCAGCATCTGGGCGTGCTTGCGGATCACCCAGTCATCATTCGCCACGTAGTAGCCCAGGTAAGGCTCGCCCCAATGGTGCATGACACCGAGACCGCCGAGTTTGGGCTCGGTAGGGCTCGCATCGAGCAGTTTCTGGATATCATAGGGACTCTTCGTGTCGGACGCCGTCGGCGGTACGACCGTATTGTTGTTGGCGCCGCGGTCGTAGCCATGGCAGCCATGCCACAGGAAGTAGAAAATGGCCACGGTGCGGTCCTTGCGGTACGCCACGTCGGGATAGCCGCCCGAATCGGGATCGAGCGAGTTGCCCTGGTCGTCGACGGCGACCCAGGAGAACGGGTTCGGTTCTTCCGTCGTGCCGTACGTCGGATACACTTTCTCTTCTTCCTCCTCTTCCTTCTGTTCAGGATCGATTTCTTTCGGCGTTTTCTTGCAGCCGACCGGCATCGCCAGGAAAGCGACGGTCGCCAGCAGGAGCGTGAACTTTTTCATTTTCATATTTAAGTGTTATTACGATAGATATCAGTATTTGATGGTTACATCGAGCCAGCGGCGGGCCTCCCCGTCACCGAGGGCGCCCTGCAGGCAGCCGTCGGCGAGCGTCAGGGCCTTCACCGTCTTCTTACCGTCCTTGACGGTGACCTTCTTCGCACCGGCAGGAAGCGGTAGCGTGACAGAGCACGCCCGGTCCGTCCAGACCCGGAAATGCGTCTTGTCTCCGTTCGACGGGCCGTAGCACAGGCTCACCGGACGGTCGGCGAAGACATACTCCGTTCCATCCACCGTGATGGCGGCGCTCTCGCGGCCATTGAAGGCCATCAGCCGGCCGTTCTCATCGGTATTGAAAGCGACATTGCACTTGCCCTTGTAGGAGATCTTGTGCCCGTTGACGCACAGGTCCGTGATGTCGAGCGCATCCGAAGGCATCGGGTTCACGGCCAGGGCGGCGTCATCACGCTCCTTGTTGCGGGAGAAGCCGCCGTCCCAGTTCTCGCGGTGCGTGCGGTAGTGCTTGACCAGCGCCGTCGCCCCGTTGGGGAACTTGGAGGCGAAGAAATCCGTCGTACGGGAGACGACCACCGGGTTGTCGTTCTCGGCGAAGCGGCCCGTAGCGGGATATGCGCCGATGGCGCGGAAGATCTCGAAGAGGGTGTTGGTCTCGTAGCCCAGGCTGGCGCTCTGGTCGTCACGCGGGCGGAAGCCGAAATACCAGGCATCGCCCTTGCCCGCCTTGCGGTGGGTTCCCACGATACGCTTGTCGGCCTCGGCGACCTGCTCGGCGCCTTCCGCCACGGTCACGGGATAGATCCGGTCCACCAGGAAGTCCGTCAGGATCAGCTGCGGGAAGATCCGCAAGCCCTGGAAGGAGACCATCTTTCCGGCAGCGATCTCACCCATGTATGCGTCGTATTTGTACTGGGCGCCGAACAGGCTGCTCCACTGCTTCTGGCAGTCCTTGCCTTCACCGTCCAGGAGCGGCGGCGCGCTGAACCAGACGACCTTGCCGCCCGCCTCCGCGAACTTCTCCAGCAGGTCGAGCAGGCCCTTCGAAGGCAGCGGCTCGAACATGACGGCGATGGTTCCGTACTGCTTGGCAGCGACCTGCATCTGGCCGTCGCCTGTCACCTTGCCCATCTCCACGAGTTTCTCGGAGGTGAGGTAGTTGGCGTAGCCGTACTGGGTCATCCAGCTGCCGAAGCGCTCTTCGACGGCCACCAGGTTCATCGGATAGACCAGCAGCACCTCCACGTCGCGGTGGACGCGGTCGGTCATCAGGCTCATCTGGGCGCCCGGGGAGGCCCCGTACGCCTCATTGATGGTCCGTTTCCACTGGAGGGCGGCGTCCGGGAATCCCCAGGCCGCTGCATAAGCGTTCGGGAAGCGGTTGATCACACCGATGGACGTACCCATCGCGGCGCCGTAGTAATCGCGGTCGCCCCAGCCCGTCTCGGCGAAATCGTTGCCCGTGGGTTCGAGGTATTCCCCCCACTTGAAATAGTCGTAGCAGGCCGCGGACGCCTGGTGGACGGTGTTGCCCCATACGTAGTTGGGCGTGAATTCATACTGGTAGGCGGCCATGTGGAGTTTCTCGGTGTCCCACATGTCGATCGTCGGGCTCTCCGCCCACGAGGCATGGGCACCCGTGCGGAATTCGTGGCCGTAGAGCTGCTCGGCATAGGTCTTCCCGTCCTTGAAGAGGTCGACGACATCCCAGTTCAGCATCTTGTAGTAGCGGTCGCGCAGCAGGAAGGTACGGTGGATGTCCTCGGGCTTGCTGCCCAGCACATACTGGACGTTGCGCACGGCACCGGCCGTATTCTCGAAGAAGGGAGCCCCATAGACAAAGTAGAGCATGTACTTGTCGTCCAGCGCCTGGCCGAAGCGGTCCTTGTACGTCTTCGAGAAGGAAGGCGTCAGGAAACGGAAGTTCAGCTGGCCGTTCTCATGGTGCGAGAAGTAGATCCAGTCCTGCTGGATATGCATCTCGTCGGAGTAGAACTCGTTGAGGACGATGCCGCGCTTCTTGTACTTGTCCAGCAGGTCGCGCAGGAACTGCGGGGCTTTCGGGCTGAAGTAGTCCATCTCGGGGGTTTCGTACTCCACGAGCACGAGCACGCGGTCGTAACCGGCGGGGATGTTCCCGGCCGCCTCGCCATGCACGTGCATGCGGCGCACGGGGAAGATCATGTCTTCGGGCGAGTTCTTGATGCCGCCGCCACCGCCGCCGCCACCTTCGATGACGTCGCCGGTCTCATACTGCACGCCGGGGATCTCGATGATCTCGTCCGGGTTGACGGCGATGAAGGGCGAGGAAGCGATGCGCTTCTGCTTGAAGGCGTATGCCTTGACCCCCTTGACCTCCAGGTGAATCTTGCCCTTGTTGTTGGTCCAGGTGAGCTGCTGCCAGATGTCCAGGCTGAACCGGCCCGACTCCGGATTGCGGAAACCGACCTCGTAGCTGAGCCAGCGGCCGGACTCCCCGCCCGTGTAGTTCTTGAAGGCGGGGCCCAGCTCCAACGGGCTCATCAGGCTGAGGCAGAGCCCCATGCCGTATTTCTTGGCGAAGTCGCCGACAAAGCCGATCATCTCGACATACTCGTCCATGTCGGGCGTGAGTTTCCGGTCCGTACCCGCCTGCGGGCGGTACTGGCGGAAGAACTCGTCGAAGGCTATGGTGAGGGTCTTGTCCCCGCGCTTCTTTCCGGCCTCGCACACTTCGCGGAGGGAGTGGAAGACAGGCGTGTAGCCGGTCGACATGTCGATTTTCTTATCAGGATCCTGAAGGTCGCGAAGCTGTTGGTCGCTCGTCAGGATGATGGTCGCGGCCCGAAGGCCCGGGACCGCCAGCAGCGCCGCCATGGCGACGGCTGCCATTCGGAGAAAATGTTTACAGTGCATATCTTTCCAATCAATCAATCATCATCAGAAGTGGTCAAAGGGTAAAGATACTATTTTTTTATGGAATTCCTCCGGTTTTTTCGTATCTTTCGGAAGAACACTGAAACAGCATTGCAATGAAACGGTATCTCTTTTTCGTCGCGCTGGCGACCCTGCTCGCCTGCGGCACCCTCCAAGCCAAGATTACGCTGCCTTCCGTCATCGGAGACAACATGGTCCTCCAGCAGCAGACCGACGCCGCCCTCTGGGGAAAGGCGGAGCCCGGCCGGAAAGTAACGGTCAAGACCTCCTGGAACAAGAAGACCGTCCGGACGACGGCCGATCCGCAGACCGGACAGTGGCTGGTCCGCGTCGCCACCCCGGCGGCCGGCGGCCCGTACGAGATCACCATCAGCGACGGCGAGAAAGTCACCCTGAAGAACATCCTCATCGGCGAAGTCTGGTTCGCCTCCGGCCAGTCGAACATGGAAATGCCGGTCAGGGGCTTCCAGGGGCAGCCCACCATCGGCGGCACGGAAGCGATCCTCGCCGCCCATAAAGAGCGTCCCATCCGGGTCTGCAACGTCCAGAAGCAGTCCAGCATCGAGGTGAAGGAAGACGTCACCTGCAAGTGGGAGGAACACACCCCCGGTGCCGTTGCCGCCACCAGCGCCGCCGCCTACTTCTTCGCGGACGCGGTCCAGGCGGCCCTCGGCGTTCCCGTCGGCATCATCCACTCCAGCTGGGGCGGGAGCAGCATCCAGACCTGGATCCCCTACGAAGTGCTCAAGGAGCAGTTCCCGGAAGTCGACCTGGGCTCGGTCGAAAAGACGCATCCCGTCAAGTCTGCCAACCACGACGGCTGCCTGCTGTTCAACGGCATGGTGGCACCGCTCCTTCCCTACACCATCAAAGGTATGCTCTGGTACCAGGGAGAAACCAATCGCGGCGCCCCGGACCAGTACATCCGCCTGCAGACCGCCTATGTCCAGGCGATGCGCGACCGCTTCCAGGCACCCGACGCCCCGTTCTATTTCGTCCAGATCGCCCCGTGGCCCTATGGCAGCCCGCAAAGCTTCGACTGCGGCTATTTCTATGAGGCGCAGCAGAAGAGCCTGGAGACCATTCCCCACAGCGGAATGGCCGTCACCTGCGACGTCGGCGACTACGGCACCATCCACCCGTCCAGGAAACGCGAGGTCGGGCAGCGTCTCGCCTGGCTTGCCCTGGAGCACGACTACGGATTCGACGCCATCAAGGCCGACGCGCCCACCTATGCCGGCGTGACGTTCCAGGACGGCAAGGCCGTGGTGACCTTCAACGTAGACAATCTCTGCCTGGCGCCCATCGGTACGCCGCTCGAAGGATTCGAGGTCGCCGGCGAAGACCGGGTGTTCCACAAAGCCGACGCGATGATCGACGGCGGCGGTTTCAAGCGCGTGATCGTCTCCTGCGCCGAGGTTCCCGCTCCCGTAGCCGTCCGCTACTGCTTCCGCAACTGGTGCAAGGGCAGCCTGTACAACACCTACGGCGTTCCCGCCGCTCCGTTCCGCACGGACAACTGGTAATCAATGATATAGAATATGAAAAAGATTCTCGTTCTGGCAGCCGCGCTGCTGGTCGCGGCCAGCCTGCAGGCAAAGAAGAAAGACATCGCGCGGCATGTCATCATCATCGGCGTGGACGGCTGGGGCTCCTGGTGCATGGAGAAAGCCGACGTCCCCTTCATCCGTGAAAAGATGCAGGAAGGATGCTACACCCTCAGCAAACGCACGGTGCGTCCCACCGTCAGCGGTCCCAACTGGGCAGCCACGCTGAACGGCACGCCCGCGGAATCCTCGGGCATCGCCGACAACAAGCCCGGCCCCATCTTCAAGCCCGTCTTCCTGACGGAGCACGGCGCCCAGCCGACCCTCTTCCATGTCCTGAAGCAAGAGCGGCCCGCCGCCAAGACCGGCGTCATCGCCGAATGGGCTTTCGTCCTGAACTACTGCGACACCCTCTGCGTGGATTACGAGAAGGGCGTCGACAACAAGACGGTCGTCGAAGAAAGCGCACGCTATATCAAGGAAGCGAAGCCGGAACTGCTCTTCATCCACATCGACGCGGTGGACCACGCCGGGCATGCCTACGGCGTCGGCGCGCCCGAGTACTATGCCTGCATGACGCACGTCGACGGGCAGATCGCCCGCATCGTGGAAGCGGTCAAGGAAGCCGGCTACTACGACGACTGCATCTTCATCCTGACGTCGGACCACGGCCACAACGGCAGGGGGCACGGCGGAGATTCCATCACCGAGACCGAGACCCCGTTCGTCATCTGGGGCAAAGGCGTGAAAAAAGGGCACGCGATCACCGAGACGATGCTCCAGTACGATGTCGCCGCCACCGCCGCGAAGGTCTTCCACCTCGCGACGCCGCAAAGCTGGCGGGGCGTCCCGATGGACGTCTTCACCAAGAAATAAGCTTTCAGAAGCGGCAGGGCAATGCCAGCAGCTGATACAGAAGGGTACGGGCAAGGCGCTCGTGCCCTTTTGCATTGGGATGGAGCCGGTCCGTCTCCGCATTGGAGAAATAAGGCACCTGCTCTTCCACCATCGGGTTGATGCCCGACAGGGCGCACAGGTCGATGACGGGGACGCCCCACACGTCGCCTGCTTCCTTGATCACCTCCACATAGTCGAGGAAGTACAAGCCGATATGGTTGGGGAAGGATTCGTCGGGCTGGATATTCTGCGGCCCGAAGGTCGCGTAGGCGCGGTGGATCGGAGTCAGGATGACGATCTGTTTCTCGGGATACCGCTGCTTGAGGTCGCTCAGGGCGATGTTGATCCGTCCGCGCAGGGTGCCGGGATCCATCGCCGGGGTCCGGGCCATCCACCGGTATTCCGTCGCGGGATAGCCCATGGCGGCCGTGGTCGTCTTCATCTGCCGCTCATACCATTCGCCGAGCGGGACATTCGCCACGAAGTCATTCGTTCCCATGAAGATCGTGATGGCGTCGACGGCGTCACCATGTTCCTTTTGCAGCAGGGCGGCCTGTTCGGGCACGTCCGCCCACTTGCGCCCGCTGACGCCGTAGACATAGGGATGGATACCGAGCCATTCCTGCAGGCATCCCCAGTAATGGAAATCCTTCCGACCGGTCCAGTCATGGCCTTCGGGAACGGAACCGGGATCCGTGATGGAATCGCCGAGGAAAGCGACGCGCGCACCCTGCCAGGGGTGGACGAACGGCTGCTGGGCGAAGGCGCCCATGGAAAGGGCAAATGCGCATAGCGCAAGGAGAAACTTCTTCATATTCAGTTGTTTTCAGTCAGCAAAAGAACCGTTTGCGAAGGAAGGCTGACCCGGCAGCGTCCGTCCTGGAATCCCACCTTGTCACACGGGGCGAGCAAAGCGTCGCCGTCAGGCAGCGCTCCTTCCGCATACCGGTAGACGGCCAGCGGGGAAACCGCCCCGCCCGGCGCCTTCAGGTCGAAGACGAGGTCTTTCCCGGACCCGTTCGCAAAGACATAGGTCCAGCGCCCGTCCGCCGAGCGGAAGGCGGACCCGGCGGCGAACCGGTTCCGCAGGTTCAGGGGATACACGGTGTCTCCCCGGCGGATGAAGCGGGTCAGCAGCGACCATGCATAGTACTGGGGACGGACTTGGTAGTCGTATTCGCATCCTTCGGCGTCCTCCCCCCGATAGACGGATTTCTTGTAACGCCAGAGGCCGAGCTGCTGCATCACTTCATAGGAGGCGTCGCGGTTGTAGTACTGGTCGAGGAGCGACCAGTAACTGGCTCCGGCGGCGCCGGCATTGAGGAGGTTCAGGCAGTTGCGGGTCATCAGCACCCCCCGTTTGTACCAGTTGATGTCGGTCTGCCGGGCGGCGCCGACGCACAGGTTCGAGCCGAATTCGCCGACCAGGTGCTTGCGGCCTGTCGGGGCGACGGCGGCCAGGTTGGCGCGCTCCCAGCGGAGGGCTTTCCGGTTCGGGGTCTCATACCCGAAAATATAGGTGTGGCTGTTGTAGACATCGGCCAGGGTGGCCAGGCTGTCGGCGCATATCTGGAGGAAGAAGCGGCGGCCGTCGGTGTTGTCGGACAGGTTGAAGCGGACCTTGTCGCGGATGCCGTCGGCCCGGAAACGCCGGTCCATCGCGCGGACGATCCGCAGGTACTGCGGGGCTTCGCACACGTTGCCGTCGGGCTCGTTGAACGGGGTCACTTCACGGATGCAGGAATAGCCCTCGTCCAGGAGCTTCCGGACAACGGTGGAGAAGCAGGCGGCGAACGCCTCGTCGTCCGTGGGGGCCGTGACCCAGTTGCGGGAGGCGGGGTCGGCCAGGAACCAGCCGATCGGGCAGCCCCAGAGGACGAGCGTGACTTCCGCATCGGTCTGCATGGCGAGGTCCAGCACGGCACGGACCGACATCATTTCGGGGGAATCGAACGTGAGGGTGTCTGCTTCCGGCATCCACCAGTGCGGGAGCAGCATCACGCGGAGCCGCTGCACCTGCATGCCCTGGACGCGGCGGACGACGATGTCCGTCCAGTCCTGGACGGTCGCACCGTCGTCACGGGTGACGTTCTGCGACAGGAAGTGCGGGTCGAGTTCGACGCCGAGGCCTTCAAGGGTGACGCCGGTGTCTTCCGCCGGGATCCGGACGGTATACGGCCGGCTGCACGCGCCGGCCAGCAGCAGGCCCGCCAGGGCCAGGCATTCAAGCATGCGGGAAACAAGTTTCATGATCGGTTTCCAGTTTGTACAAGTGTACAAATATATACAAAACCTGCCGATTCAGCCCAACGGGATTTGTGCTTTTTTGTTTTATATTTGTAGATAGCTTTTCATAACGAATAGGATAGATGAATAAAGAGAGGAAGAAGGAGGCTCATTATGTCATTCGCGAGATAACACGAGTCAAAATCCAGGCATATATTATTGCATTCCTCGTTATCTTGTTTTTATTTGCTATAACGTTTTTGAGCGATAGTTTTATGGACTATCTAGGGACTGAGCACGGTCCTAGCATCTTCGGTTTGCCGATTTGGATCTTTCTGGTCATAAAAGAATATCTTGCGATTAATAAGAAAGCCGTTGTATTTTCAATTGATAAAGACGGCGTTTTCATAAAGGAAAAGGGTAAAAAAATAAGAATCCAAAGAAAACCTTACCGTAACAGAAACAAATACCGTTATATATATTCCGAAGATCGGTTGGTGTTTTTCGAGTGGAGAGATGTCGAACAAATCGGGTTTCGAATCATTAGTAAAGGATACGGGGATTGGTATCGTTTATGGGATTTATACGATAAAGAATTATTTGTGTTTGTCAAATCAAAAACAAAGAGGGAGGTATTGTGTTCAATCAGGGAGTATTGCTGGTCTAAACGCTTATCCGCTCGTAGAATAAGGCAAGTCATCTACGACTGCACAGGGCGGTCAGATTTGTTTGTAGATGAAACGCGTAAACAAAAAGAATGGTAGCTGGGGCTCAGCGTCAGGGCACCTACATGTCGTGCACCTGAGAAGTGAGCGGACGGATCATCCCTCACACGGGCCCAGGAAAAGGAATTATTCGTATATTTGTGAATGTACCAAGCAAATTGAAGATCAAGAAATATGCGAAATTTCCAAATTTGTTCCCTGTGGGCGCTTTGCGCGCTGCTGACCGTACTTCCGCTGCAGGCGGAGACCCTTTCCCTGGACGGATCTTGGACGCTGGACTACTGGCCCCAGGGGCGGACGCCCGTCGTCTCGCCTGAAGGAATGGACGGCATCCATTTCGAGACCGTGCGTGCCACCGTACCCGGCAACGTGGAGCTCGACCTGCTCGCCGCAGGCCTCATCGAGAATCCCGAGACCGGCAGCAACGTCTACCTGCTCCGCCCCTATGAAGGATACCAGTGGCGCTACAGCCGCCATTTCACCACGCCGGCCCACACGGAGGAAGACGACCTCTTCCTGCACTTCGGCGGCATCGACTGCTTCGCCGAGGTCTACTTGAACGGACGGCACGTCGGCAGCGCCGCCAACATGCTGGTGGAGCACCGGTTCGATGTCACGGACGCCGTAGCACCGGCCGGGTCGGACAACGTCCTGGAAGTGTACATCCGCTCTTCCGTCATCGAAGGCCGCAAGCGGATCCCCCCGACGATCAGCTTCAACTTCGCACAGGTGGAATCCGTCTTCGCGCGCCGGGCGCCCCACACCTACGGCTGGGACATCATGCCCCGGCTGGTGAGCGCCGGCCTGTGGCGCGGGGTCTCCCTCGAGGTGAAGCCGCCCGTGCACATCGTCGACGCCCACTGGTACACCTGCGAAGTGGACGTTGCCGCGAAACGGGCGCTGCTTCACATGGACTGGACCGTCACCCTGCCCGTCAAGTACCAGGACGGGAAGATGATCGCGGAGGTCTCCCTCGCCCGGAACGGGAAGGACTGCATCCGATACACCCGCAAGATCACTTCGCACGCCGGCCGGGAGCGCTTCGGCGTGGAAGACGTGGCCTTCTGGTGGCCGCGGGGATACGGAGAGCCCGCCCTCTACGACGCCACGCTGCGGATCCTGGACGGACAGGGGAACGAAGTGGATGCCTGCCGCAAGAAGATCGGCATCCGGACCGTCCGCCTTGACCTGACCGGGACGCACTCCGAGCAAAAACCCGGACGTTTCTGCTTCTATGTCAACGGGGAGAAGATCTACATCCACGGCAGCAACTGGACGCCCCTGGACGCCTTCCACAGCCGCGACCCGCAGCACCTGGAGAAGGCGTTCGCCATCGCGGAAGACCTGAACTGCAACATGCTGCGCTGCTGGGGCGGCAACGTCTACGAAG
>Ga0256405_10002945_pt1 | contig 36859 bp, 26 predicted proteins | sample RumenRJG_02DNA_FD_189096 | JGI IMG/M metagenome (GOLD analysis project Ga0256405, IMG submission 189096) | Bovine rumen microbial communities from Lethbridge, Alberta, Canada - RJG_02 | ecosystem: Host-associated > Mammals > Digestive system > Stomach > Rumen | place: Canada: Alberta...
GAGCCTTCTGATAAGCTATCTATATACAGCAACGTTCTCGACTTGAAGCCATATTACGAGCAGGCCGACTTCGTCATTTTACCTGTCACCACTGGCGGCGGCATGAAAGTGAAGACAGCCGAGACGCTGAAATATGGAAAATATATCATCGGAACGAAGGAATCATTAGAGGGCTATGACGTCAACCCCGAGATAGCCACCGTCTGCAATACTGCAGCAGCGTTCATCGAAGCCATCGGCAGTTATCAGCGACCGTTCAAATTCAACCCGCCTTCCCGTCAGCTGTTCAGGCAGAAATACTCTTATGATGCGGTCATCAGCAGCTATGCCAATCTACTTAACGTTCCTACACCTCAATCGCTATGACAGTACTTATTGATGGAAGAGCTTTCACGGCACCCACTGCTGGCATATCCAACTTCTTGAAGGATAGCGTCATGGCATGGGGGAAGATGCACCCTTCAGACACCCTATTCATAGCATTGCCCCGCCCGCTTCACAAGACGTTCTCTCGCAGCGGCCTGCCCGACAATGTGTTCTTGTCGGAGCAGTCTAATGCCTTGTTCCATCGGTTTCCCAATCTGGTGTGGCTGTTCATGATGATGCCCCTGCTGGCACGTCGGTACAAGGCAGACGTTTACTATTCACCATTACCCTGCTTGCCCTTCCTGTTGCCTCGCAGGATGAAAAAGATCATCGTGGTGCACGATGTGGTAAACATTGAGTTCCAGAAGACCATGCAGTGGAAGAATGTGCTGGCCAACAAACTGTTGTTCGGCCGCTCCATCAAGAAGGCGGACATCATTTGGACCAATTCGTTCTACACGCAGGACAAGGTTAGGCAATATTTCCCCAAACGTCAGTGCCAGGACATCTTTACAGGAGCATCCATCAATCGTACGGTTTATAAGCCCATTACGCTGACGGACGACCAACGATTGCAGATACTGCAGAAATACCACATTGAGAAAGACTTTGTCTTGTTTGTCGGCTCTCTGGAACCCCGCAAGAACCTCACCTTCTTGCTGTCGCTGATGCCGGAGCTGTATCGTCGGAAACAACTACAACTGGTAGTGGTTGGCGGAAGTGGTTGGAAGAACAGTTCTATCCGCAGCGTCGTTGAGGATAAAGACTTCCCTCGCGAAAGTACCGTTTTCTGCGGTTTTGTACCCAACGAAGACCTCGTCAAGCTGTATCATCTGGCACGCTGTTTCGTGTCAGCCTCACTGAACGAGGGCTTTGGTATGCCACAGTTGGAGGCTCTGCTCTGTGGCTGTCCCATCGTGACAGCCCACAATTCTGCCATGATTGAAGTAGCCGAAGGCAAGGACGGTGCTACCACCGTAGCAGGCTACGACCCTGACATTTGGATTGATACAATCATCCGTGTTGCTGACGAACGCCCAAAGGTGGATACGGCCCAGTTAGCCGACTACGACTGGAATGTCATACTAAAGAACTTTTTAGAGAGCAGACTATGACTATAGCAATCTCTCAAAAAACAGGTTGCCAAAGTAAAATAATGCCATTCCCCTTCTTACTTTCAATAATTATTATTACCTTTGCACATGATTCAGAATTGTAGTTAACTCCATGGGTATATACATCAATATTGGAAACGAAGGATTTGTGTCGGCACGCAACAGTGAATATGTCGATAAATCAGGCTTAATTAGGGTGGTCAACAGTACGCTTAACACTGAACGCCGTTTCAGTTGTGTCACGCGTTGCCGGCGTTTCGGTAAGTCGATGGCAGCCAAGATGCTGAATGCCTACTACGACCAATCGTGCGACTCACGAAACCTGTTTAATGGCTTGGAGATTGTCCGGGATCCACAGTTTGAGCAGCATCTGAATAAATATCCTGTTATCTACCTCGACATGACTGACTTTGTTACACGCTTCAAAGATGAAAGCATCGTCAGGCAGATAGACACCAGGATTGCAGAAGATGTACGTCAGGCCTTTCCCGACGTGAAAGTCATGGAGGAAGATGACTTGATGGACACCCTGGTGAGAATATATGGCGACCGAAACCAAAAATTCATTTTCATCATTGACGAATGGGATGCCATCTGCCGTGAGTTCAGAACAGGAACGACAGAGATGGACAATTACGTCAACTGGCTTCGTCGTATGTTTAAGAGTGTCAATGCCAGCACTGTCTTTGCCGCTGTTTACATGACGGGAATTCTGCCCATCAAAAAATATAAGACGGAGTCGGCCTTGAACAACTTCACTGAGTATTCGATGGTGGATCCGATTGATATGGGATTTTTTTTTGGATTCACAAAAGGTGAGGTAAAGGTGTTGTCCGAGAAATATGGGATGAGTTTTGAGGAGATGGCACAATGGTATGACGGCTATCAAATAGGCGATGAACCATCTATGTTCAATCCGAACTCTGTGATGATGGCTATAAGAAGCAGACGTTGTCGCAGCTTTTGGGCTTCAACAGGGGCCTACTCTTCTGTTGCCAACTACATCCGCTTGAATTTCGACGGACTGAAGGACAATGTACTGAGACTGCTGGCTGGCGAACGGTTGAAGGTCAATACAACGAAGTTTCAGAACGACATATCCATCATCCAAAGTAAGGATGATGTCCTGACGGTACTTATCCATCTGGGATACCTCGCTTACAACTGGCGTAAGGACGAGTGCTACGTACCTAACCACGAGGTAGCCGGTGAACTGAGTAATGCCGTTGAGGAGTCCGGCTGGGACAATGTGGTGAAGTCACTGCAACAGTCTGACGCTTTGCTGGAAGCTACATTGGCAGGCAACGAAGAGGCTGTGGCCCGCTATGTGGATGTCGCCCACGACGAGAACACCAGCATCCTCAGTTATAACGACGAAAATTCACTGGCCTGTGTGCTGAGTATCGCTTACTATAAGGCACGCAACAACTATATCATCCATCGTGAACTGGCTACAGGTGAAGGTTTTGCCGACCTTGTACTCATACCACGCAAGCACGTGGACTCCCCAGCCCTCGTCATTGAGTTGAAATACAATCAGAATGTCGACTCCTCCATTGGCCAGATTAAGCGCAAGGAGTATCCTGCCAAGGTCTCTGAATACACTAACGACCTGCTGCTGGTGGGCATCAACTACAACCGCGAGACAAAAAAGCATACGTGCCGCATTGAAAAATTATCCCTCATTGAACGATGACGATAGCAATCGACTGCCGACTGATAGGCCAAAGCGGTATTGGCACATTCATTGAGAATGTGATGCATTATATGGTGGAGAGAACCGATCAGGAGTTTGTGCTGATTGGCGATAAGGATTGTTTGAGCACATATGCCGAAAGAACCAATTGTCGTATTGTAGAGTGTAACTACGGAAGTTTCACGCTGAAAGAACTCTTCTGTTTCCCGACCAAAGAGGTCAACCGCTGTGATGCTTTCTTTACGCCTTTCTTCAATATCCCCTTGGGTATCCGTGTGCCTATCTTTTCTATGGTACACGATGTCGTTTTTTTTGATGTGGAGGGTGTTTGTTCACCAATAGGTAAATTGATTCGCCGTGTCTTTATCCAACGCGCCCTGAACATATCTGAGGCCGTCTTTACTGTCAGCGACTTCTCGCGTCAGAGGATACTGCACCATTTCCATACTTCTCAAAGTATAAAGGTGGTCCCTAACGGCTTAAGCACAGAACTGCTGAACTACAAAGCCACACATCGCCCGGTAAAAGAGCGTTCCGGTATCGTTTTCCTGGGTAACATCAAGCGCCATAAAGGACTGCTTGTCTTATGGAAAGCCTATGAAAGGCTCATCAAGGAAAGGCAGGATGCCCCCATGCTGACCATCGTGGGGCACATCAACTTCAGGACGAAAGATTCCGAGATGATGGAGACCATTCAGGCCAATAAGGAAAAAGTGCGCTTGTTGACCAATGCTTCCAATCAAGAGGTCTATGATGTCTTGTCCCATGCTGCCTGCCTGGTCTCTCCTTCGCTGTATGAGGGCTTCGGAATACCGCCATTGGAGGCGATGAGTTTTGGTACGCCAGTCATCATGTCTGACATACCCGTCTACAAGGAAATATATGGGAAATTCCCTGTAACGTTCTTTGAGACAGGTAATTCGGAAGATTTATACAGCTGTCTGCGGGAGTTGCCTCCGTCACCTGTCAGTATCGATGAACAGACATCGTCAACTTATCATTATCAGAACACTGCGGAGCTAATCATTAATGAACTGCTATCCATGACGCAAAAGTAGTAATTTTTTTTGCTTGTTTTATATAATAAAACAGGTAGTATGTCGTTATCAAGTATATGAAGGTAGCAATCATTCAGGACTGGCTTGTGACGGTCGGAGGAGCTGATAAGGTTTGTAAGGCAATCTTTGACGTTTTTCCCGATGCGGATGTATATACCCTTGTTGCCAAGAAGGAGATATGCGATGAACTGGGAATTCCCTGGGAAAGGGTGCATACTTCTTTTGTACAGAACATGCCATTTAGTAAGAATAAGCACAGGCTCTACCTTCCGTTGTTTCCGTTTGCTGTAGAGCAATTCGACCTAAGGGGATATGATGTCATCATCTCTTCGTCACATTGTGTCGCAAAGGGCATATTGAAAAAAGCCAATCAACTTCATATTTGCTATTGTCATTCTCCTATCCGATATGTATGGGACATGTATAACGAGTATCTGGAAGAGTCAGGACTGCAGAAGGGACTCAAGAGTTGGCTGGCTAAGTACTTGTTGCATCGTATCAGGGAATGGGACCTGTTGAATAGTTTCAGAGTGAATTATTTTATCAGCAACTCTGACAATGTTGGTAGGAGAATCAGGGAAACGTACAGAAGGGAATCCACAACGATTCATCCCAACATAGATATTTCCAACTTCGAGTATTGCGAGGATAAGCAAGACTATTACCTCACAAGCAGCCGTTTGGTGGCCTATAAGAAGATAGACTTGGTTATTGAAGCGTTCAACCAGATGCCGGACAAGAAATTGATAGTCATAGGCGGAGGACCTAATTTGCAGGCATATCGAAAACTGGCAAAATCAAACATTGACGTCATGGGGTATCAGCCTCTTGATGTACTAAAAGAGAAAATGCAGCATGCAAAAGCTTTCGTCTTTGCTGCTGACGAAGATTTTGGAATGGTACCCATTGAGGCCGAGAGTTGTGGCACTCCGGTGATAGCCTACGGACACGGCGGCTCTCTGGAGACTGTCTGTGAAGGCAAGACGGGTCTCTTTTTCAAGGAACAGACCGTTGAGGCCGTCGTTGAAGCCGTTCGCCGTTTTGAGAGTTTAGGCCCTCAACCTTTCTCCCCCCAGGATTGCCGCCAATGGGCAGAGGGTTTCTCTGAAGAACGCTTCAAAGAAGAGATCAAGACTTTCGTGGAGCAAAAATTTATGGAGTTTAATTCATAGTCAACAGAATGTACATATATATAAAAAGAATACTCGACATCATCATAGCCCTTTTCGGACTGGTCTTTATCATCCCCATCTGCATATTGGTGAAGATCAGTTTCCTGTTGATGGGTGATACGAAAAGCATCTTCTTTAAGCACATACGTATCGGCAGGAATGGGAAACCGTTTATGATGTATAAATTCCGCTCTATGGTGCATAATGCCGAAGAACTGTTGGAAGAACTGTTGAAAGATGAGCAATACAGGAAAGACTGGGACGAGAACCAAAAGATAGAGAATGACCCCCGCACAACACCTGTCGGCATTTTTTTGAGGAAATCATCGATAGACGAGTTGCCCCAGTTACTGAACGTCCTGAAGGGCGATATGTCTATCGTTGGCCCCCGACCTTTGGTGGAAGGCGAGCTGGAGGCTCATGGCGGTTCCAAGCTCTATTGGCAGGCAAAACCAGGCATCACAGGATGGTGGGGAACTCATGGAAGGTCGGACGTAGATTATAATCAGCGACTGGAGTTGGAGTATTATTATATTCAAAATATGTCGTTTAAGTTGGACGTCGTTTGCTTCTTTAAAACGATAACCTCGGTTGTCAGACATAAAGGAGCCGTATAGGATCGTTTATTTAAGGGTGTATATGAAACGTCTCTTCGATATATTGGTCTCCGCTTTCTGTTTGGTGCTTTTCGCCCCATTGATACTGCTCTGCTATCTGGTCATCAAGATTGGCGGTGGTCCGGCTATCTACAAGCAAGAACGTATCGGTCTGGGAGGACGTCCCTTCTTTATCTATAAGTTCCGCAGCATGAAAATCGATGCAGAAAAAGAGGGTGAGGAATTGCTGCAGAAAGCGAACGACCCCCGACTGACACGCATCGGGAAAGTGTTGCGGCGCCATCATCTCGACGAACTGCCTCAGTTGTGGAATGTCTTCATCGGTGATATGTCTTTCGTGGGACCACGACCAGAAAGGAAATATTATATCGACAAGATCATGGAGCGTGACCCACGCTATGAACGGCTGTATGTCCTGCGTCCTGGCGTCACCAGCTATGCCACGCTGAAAAACGGCTATACCGACACCATCGACAAGATGCTGGTGCGACTGGAAATGGATCTGTATTATTTAGAGCACCAGTCGCTCTATACAGATTTCAAAATACTTTTCCTCACCTTCGGCAAGATCGTCTCTGGGAGAATTTTTGTTTTTATCTCCTGTCTGTTAAGTGTTACTGCTGTAGGAGCACAAGATACCTTGTCGACTAGCATCAGCTATGACCTGACGACGGAATGTGCGGTAGGTACGGGCGATTATACGGCCTTTCAACTGGCAGCCAATCGTCACCATGTGCTGGCCACTCGTCCCAACACGGCTTATCTGCGTGGCGCTGTCGGTGTGGAGCATACCTTCAATAAGAACCTGTCGCTCTCGGGGAAAGTTGATGTCATCGGCTCGCTTCATGCCGACCATCAGGCTTATTTGCAACAATGCTGCGTCAATCTGTCGTTCCTCGAGTCTTTCTTTCTGGAAGCGGGCAGTCGTGAACAGCAACAGGTACTGCGCGACAATCAGCTCTCTACGGGTTCGTTTGTCAAGGGAACCAATGCCAAGCCCATTCCCCAGGTTCATCTTGGTACGAATGGTTTCTGGACAGTTCCCTATACCAATGGCTGGTTACAGGTGAACTTCGACTTCGGCTATGGAGAATTCCTTGACAGCGACTACCGTGAAAACCTGTTTAACAAGGCAACTGATGTCAATTGGTTCTATACTACAGGAGCCTATTACCACCAGAAGCACCTGTATCTGCGCAGCAATCCCGACAAACGGTTCTTTCTCACTATCGGCATAGAACATGCGGTCCAGTTTGGAGGAACCAAATACAGCTACGAAAACAATGTGCTCGTGGCCGACAAGAAACGAGCCGACCTAAAGGCTTTCTGGCAGGTCGTCTTGCCTGCAGGCGACAGCAACTACTTTGAGAATGATGCGATGGAAGACTGGGTGTATGGTAACCATCTTGGCGTGATGACTTGTCAAGTAGGTTGGAACATCCATGAGCATCATCTGCTGCAGGCCTATCTTGATAATCCCTTCGAGGATGGCTCCGGTTTGCGAAAGGGCAACGGCTGGGATGGACTCTGGGGGCTCCAGTACACTAATAGGACACCAGGTCGGCAGTTTGTGCGAGGGGCGTTACTGGAGTATTTCCAGACGACCAATCAGTCGGGACCTCTGCATTGGGATCCCGCCGACTATCCAGAACCTATCCGCAGTCAAATAACCGACTTTGTGGTAGGTGCCGACGACTATTACAACCATATGTTCTATGGGGGCTATTCACACTACGGGATGACCCCCGGCAATCCGCTCATCACCTCGCCTGTCTATAATCAAGATGGCTATTCCTTGTATCGCGACAACCGCATCAAGGCTTGGCATTTAGGGGTGAAAGGTGAACTGACCGACCGTCTGAGTTATCTGCTCAAAGGCTCCTACCGCGAAGGGTGGGGCACCTACCGTCTTAGTCCTCTGTCTTCGAAGCACCATTCGTTCGATGCCATGCTGCAAGGCTGCTATTCCGCTGGCCCTTGGCAGTTCAGCGCCGCTTATGGCTTGGATTTGGGCAACATCTACGGCGACTGTAACACGTTCAACTTTAGAATTGACTATCATGGCAAGATACTTTAAGTTTTTGGCTATTAGCTGTTGGCTGTTGGCTGTTGGCATGTTTGTCTCCTGTCAGGAGGGGGGCGAAGCTGGCGACCTCTTTGGACAATGGCAGCAAGAGGGCTATGGCACCAGATATGTCAGCTTTTCGGGCTCTGTCGTCTGGCTGAAAAGCACGACTGACGGCAGCATCTTTGGCAATTTCCAGCATCGTGGCGACAGCCTCTTCCTGCAATTCTATTCCGTCGAAGGCTTGCCGGCAGACACCACGCTGGTGGAAGACATCTTCGGCTTTCGCCCACTCAACGACATACGGCTGAAGATCGACTGCCTGGACGACGATATGCTCGTCCTTAGCCAGGAGGGTAGGGACTGGCGTTTCCGCAAGTACTAATCTTTAGGGATTTTCCCCTTACGGTTTAGGGAAAATCCTTTGTATTGCTCAATATTTTGTTGTTACTTTGCAGCGTGAACAAGTAACAAACATGTCCAACCGATAAAAACTCTACAATTATGAAGAAGATATTTTTCGCACTGGTGATGATGCTGACCATGAGCGTGTCGGCAAGTGCAATGAGCTACGAGCAGGCCCGTAACGAGGCCCTGTTCCTGACAGACAAGATGGCCTACGAGCTGAACCTGACGGACGCACAGTACGAGGCTGCCTACGAGATTAACCTCGACTACCTGATGGGTGTGACCAGCGTCGACGACGTCTTTGGCGTCTACTGGGAGCGCCGCAACCTTGACCTGAGCTATATCCTCTATCAGTGGCAGTGGGACACCTTCCGTGCCGCTACTTATTTCTACCGTCCTCTTTACTGGGATGCAGGCTACTGGCACTTTGGCATCTATGCCCGCTATCCCCATCGCGACTACTTCTACTTCGGACGTCCCCACTTCTATGCCACCTATCGCGGTGCCCATGCTTGGCATCTGCACGGCAGCTACGGCTACTATCATGGACGTGCCTCCCACTTCCGCCCGGCTCTGCCTCAAGGTCGCAGCCACTTCGGAATGCGCAACGGCTACGATCGTGGCGACTATCGCGGCTCACGTGCTGGCAGCTCTACCCGTGTGACAGGCCAGCGGGGTGGACACTACGACCGTGGCGGTAGCAATTACAATCGCGGCGGCAATAATTACAATCGCGGTGGCAACAGCTACAATCGTGGCGGTAGTGACTACAATCGCGGCAACAGCGGCAATTACAATCGTGGCGGTAGTGACTATAATCGCGGCAACAGCGGTAATTACAATCGCGGTGGTGGCAGCACTAACAGGGCCGAACGCTCCAATAGTGGGCACTTCAGCCGTGGCGGCGGAAATGTGTCACGTAGTGCCGGGAATGCTACACGTAGCGCCGGTGCTGCTGGAGGCAACTCGGGCGCCAGTCGTGGTGGCGGCCATTTCGACAGAAGCCACCGTTAAAGTTCCAGGGTGCGTATCTCGCAGTTGTTCATACGCTCCACCTCTCGCATTTGCTTGCCGTAATGGACAGCCTGTATCGCCTTATTGACGATGCCATGTCCTACGGCAAGCACTGTTTTTCCCTCGTAGTGCGTCTTGATGAAGTGCAGGAACTTCCGTGCACGCTCCGACAGCGCCTCGAGTGTCTCGATGTTGTCGGGCCACACTTCGTCCTTTAGGTCGGGGATATAGCGGCCCGTGAAACCGCCCCAGTCGCGCTCCCTCAGCATTGGCGTCGTCACCACCTCCAGTCCGTGTGGTGCGGCCACGATGGTCGCCGTCTGTATGGCCCGGTGCAGGTCGCTGGCCACGATGGCGTCTATCCGCGTGCTCGCCATCTGCGCCGCCAGTTCTTCGGCTTGTCTTACGCCAGTGTCGTTCAGCTCTCCCTGCGTCTGTCCTTGCATGATTTTATTGGCATTGTCTACGGTTTCTCCGTGACGAACCAGTAACAGTTTTGTCTTCATTGGGGGCAAAATTACACATTTTTCTGTAAAATGTTGCTTGTGTTCCACATTTTTATTAACTTTGCATCACAAATAGCGATTATTCCTAAGTGGATTGTTACTTTTTGAAGCAAACATTTATATTCATAATATGGGAAAGAAAGATATTAACGAGATATTACAGCGTAATGTGGCCATTATGGCCAGTCATACTGAGAAGGAGGACGGGATGATGCCCGCCACAGGGGCACCGCTGCCTTCCGTACTTGAGGTGAAACGCATCGTGCAGCTGGTGAAGACCATCATCTTTACCGACTATTTTCATAAGCGGCAGGCCGACGAACGTATGCGGTCGTATATCATTGGTGTCAATATGGAGGAGCTCTACGAACTGCTGCAGCGGCAGATAGCCTGCGGCCTGCAGTTCTGTACGGAGTGTCAGGGAAGTGCCGAGGAGGCGGCCAAGGAACTGGCACTGCGCTTCATCGACGAGCTGCCCGAAATCAAGCGGTTGCTGTATACCGACGTTGAGGCTATGTTCGACAACGACCCCGCCGCCCAGACCTACGGCGAGGTCATCTTCAGCTATCCCGTGGTGAACGCCATGACGCACTACCGCATGGCCCACGTCCTGCACCGTATGGAGATTCCTATCCTGCCGCGTATCATCACCGAGCAGGCTCACTCCAAGACGGGCATCGACATCCACCCGGGAGCCAGCATCGGCGAGTACTTCGCCATAGACCACGGTACGGGCGTCGTCATCGGCGAGACCTGCATCATCGGGGCGCATGTGACGCTGTATCAGGGCGTGACCCTCGGTGCCAAGAGTTTCAAGTACGACGAGAACGGCAATATGCTCAACGTGCCGCGTCACCCCATCATCGAAGACTACGTCACCGTCTATTCCAATGCCTCTATCCTCGGGCGCATCACCATCGGTCACCATTCCATTATCGGTGGCAATATCTGGGTGACAAACAACGTACCGCCTCACTCACGCATCCAGCAGAGCAAGGCGGTAGATTTATCCTTTCAGGGGGGCTTAGGTATTTAATGTGGTGACACCTCTTACACCTGGCACTTAATTGCCTGAAAATCAGGGGCTATTTTTGGGAACTTGGTCGCACCAATACCCACACCAATGGTCGCACCTGATGTCACACCAACCCTTCCGCCAATGTTTCACGCCAAAGCCTGAAATTTCACGGCCTCTCGTAAAAAAATCACGGCCTCTCAGAAAAATCTCACGGCCTCTCGTGAATGTTTCACGGTGTGGCATCATCCCCAGGTGTCACCTGTGGTGCGACCATTGGTGCTACCACAGGTGCGACTTACCTAAGAAAAAACAACTCTGATTATCAGGAGGTTAAGTGCCAGGTGTAAGAGGTGTCACTATAGTGTATTGTTATCAGGGGTTCTTCTTCTTTCCGAACTCCGGGTCAATCTTCAGGTAGGCCGTCACGACGTAGGTCATGGTGCAGGCCAGCATGACGATGATGAAGAAGGCCTTGTAGCCTACGGCCTCCTGCAGTGCTCCGGCAAACAGTCCGGGAATCATCATCGAGAGCGCCATGAAGGCGGTGCAGAGGGCGTAGTGCGACGTCTTGTGCTGCCCCTGGCTATAATAAATAAGGTATAGCATGTAGGCCGAGAATCCGAAGCCGTAGCCGAACTGCTCGATGAAGACGCAGGTGCTGATGACGATGAGGTTCGTGGGCAACAGATAGGCTAACAGCACGTAGACGATGTCGGGCAGTGTGATAGCCATGACCATAGGCCATAGCCAGCGCTTCAGACCGTCGCGACTGGCGCAGATGCCGCCGAGGATGCCGCCCACGGTGAGACCGATGACGCCGAGCGTGCCCTGTACCAAGCCGTATTCGCCGTCGCTCAGGCCGAGGCCGCCGTTATGCTGTGCGTCGACGAGGAAGAGTGCTGAAATCTTGGCCAGCAGTCCTTCGGGCATACGGTAGAAGAGCATGAAGCAGATGCCAACCCAAACCTGTGGTTTCTGGAAGAAGGTGACGACGGTCTGACGGAACTCCTGCCAGATGGCGCTGGCCGTCTTCGTCTGTTTCTCGCCGTCCTCAGCGGGCTTGGGCAGTACCCAGCTGTGGTAGAGCCAGAAAGCGATGAACAGTCCGGCCATCAGGTAGAACACGAGGCTCCAGGAGTAGCGTATGCTGCGTGTCATGACCTGCAGAGCGCCGGCCAGTCCCACTAACAGTCCGCTGGAGAATATGGTGGCAATGCGGTAGAACGTTGAGCGTATGCCCACGAAGTAGGCCTGCTCGTGCTCGTCGAGTCCCATCATGTAGAAGCCGTCGGCGGCAATGTCGTGGGTGGCGCTGGCGAAGGCCATCATCCAGAAGAAGAACAGCGACCCTTGCAGCCACCACGCTACGGGGATGGTAAAGGCTACGCCGCCCAAGGCGGCTCCAATCAGTAACTGCATGGTGACAATCCACCAGCGCTTCGACTTCAGCATGTCGACGAACGGGCTCCACAGGGGCTTGATGACCCAGGGCAGGTAGAGCCAGGAGGTGTAGAGCGTGATGTCGGTGTTCGACAGGCCGAGGCGCTTGTAGAGGATGAGCGAGATGGTCATCACGGCCACGTAGGGCACGCCCTCGGCAAAATAGAGTGTGGGCACCCACGCCCACGGGTTACGTTTATTCATAAATTTTCTTGATTTGTGCATGACGGTAGTAGTAGAGTAAGATGTCGTCATATTGTTTCCCCTGTTCGCCCATGACGGCAGCGCCTATCTGGCACAGTCCGACGCCGTGGCCCCATCCGCGGCCGTTGAGGCGGAAGTGGCCTTCCGTCTTCTCCACGTCGAAGCAGGAGCTGTAGAGGTGGCTCTCGCTCAGCGTGCGGCGTATCTCCAGTTCCTTGCCGATGGTGAACGAGCGCTTTGTGCCTACAATCTTCAGTTTCCAGATGCGGCCGCTCTTGCCGCGCTCCAGAGGTACCAGGTCTACGATGTCGCCTAAGTCCATCTTCAGCTTGCGGTTGACGAGCTCTGTCAGTTCGTCGTGGGTATATTCCACGCTCCAGTGGTAGAAGTCGGGCGTCTCCTGGTCGTAGTCGTTCAGCACTTGCGACAGGATATGCTTGTCATGGGTGTTGCAGTAGGGACATTCCACCGATGTCAGATAGGGCTTGGGCGTATCTTCCCAGCAGTACTGGAACTCTTCGGTCTGTCCGCCGCAGCATTTCGAGAAGCGGGCGTCGCAGATTTCGTCGCCGTAGGTGAGAATCTGTCCGCGTGTGGCCTTGATGGCCTCTACCACCGACGGGTTGTCGGCGTGGGTAATTCCCTGGTAGCGCTGGCAGTGGTCGTCGGCACAGACGTCGAAGATGGTGTGGTCTTCGCGGTCGTACCAGCGGATAAGCTCGTCGTCCTTCTTCACAAACGAGAAGAACGAGTCGCTGCCTCCGTCCTTCAGTTGCCGACGTTTCTCTATTTGTGCCAGCAGCCACGAGCGGCTGATGACGGCGTGAGCCTTCAGCAGTTCAAGCGACGATGTGGCCGACATCTCGCTGGAGATGACACTGGTCAGATAGCGTTCTATGGGCAGTTCGTTGATGGCCGTGATGCGGTCGCTCTCTACGACGAGTCGCAGTGAGCCGTTGAAGGTCTGCGTCTGCTTGCGCTCCCAGTGGAAGCCAGAGCCTATAGTGACGTCGCGCAGTGAGAACGAGGCATCGGCCGACTGTGGCGTGAAGAAGAGTTCGCGATACTGCTGTCCGTGCCACAGGATGCCGCCCTCGCTGAATTCCACCGTCTGGTCGCCGGCGATGGCGGCACCTTTGGCCGTATAGGGGGCGTTCAGCGTGAAGACGATTTTCTGTCCGCTGATGATGCCCACGCTGACTGTCGGTTCCTTGGTGTTCTGCGTCTTGGCCTTGGTGCTCTCAGGCTTGTTCTGCAGCCGTTCGACGACCTTGCGGAAGTCAGCCTCTGAGAGTGCCACCTCTTGCAGGATGCCGACAGCCTGCTCTGCTGTCAGGCGGTTGAAGTCGTCCTCACGTGGCGTGATGATAAGTCCCGCCATGTCGAGTGCGCCTGGCGATACCATGATGTCGCCGTAGCAGTCGGGGCGGTGCTTCTCCCGTGGGAAGACAACCGACAGGTATTCGTCGCCGCGTCGCCACGCCACGATGTTCATCATGGGCTCCGTCTCATCCTGACGGGAGGGAAGCGCCTGGTATAGTTGCCTGAACAACTGTTCGCCGGCCTCTGCCGAGTGGCTGCGGATGACCAGTGCCGGGCAGGGATACTCGTTGATGATGGCTATCTCGTCGTCGTCTGACAACTTCACTACCGTTGTCAGCTCGCGCGACAGCCGCTGCCAGCTGTCCATCAGTGGCAGACTGGCAGGCACGCCAGCTTGCAGATGAGCATGGTCGGGTGCTGAGGCGCCACACTTAGGACCGTTGTAAAACACCACCAGCTCCGGACTCTTGTTGAGCAACCGGTAAATCTCGCCATACATATCTTTAATAGCCTGCGGGGTGTGCTTCAGCGTGGGCAGTGTGAAATGCATGGGCAGGATGGGGTAGGGGTTGACCAGCAACTCCCAACGCCCATCGACGGTGCGCTTCATCTGCGCGGCGGGGCGGTTCTTGGCACAGAGGAAACAGGGTCGTTCGCCGATGCTCTGCTGGTCAATCTTAGCTCCGGTAGAAACCATGCGGGCGGGGTTCCATTGTAGGATGACCGTCGATGTCGCTGCAATCAGTTCGCGCGTCTTCACGTCGTTCAGCTGCCGATAGCGTTGGCGGGCGTCGTCCCAGAGTGTCAGCTGGCGCTCGAAGAAGCGTTGCAGTGACGAGTCGGGAAAGGAAGCGTCCGGCTTGCCGCTGACCATCTGCTGGCGGGCTTTAATCTCCAGTGTGCGCAGCTGGTCCTTATAGCGGTTGTTGGCGTTCACCTTCTCTACCGACAGGGCAGCGTCGCTGTTGCCGCCCCATCGGCGACAGAGGTATAGCTCGTCGAAGATGCGGCCTATGCGGTAGTGGCGCGAGAAGGCCAGTCCGAGGGCGTAGTCTTCGCCATACGATGTATTGGGAAACTGCACCTGCCGCAACAGTGGCGTGAAGAACGCACGGGGGGCGCCCAAACCATTGATGCGCAGGGCGTTGTTAGGACCGTTCTCGTCGGTCCATTCCTTATGGTCGATGAGTCCTGGCGGCAGTGTGTTCAGGTCGAAGTCGCACATGCGGTAGCTGCCGATAACCATAGCCGCCTTCTGCTTGTAGAAGGCGTCGACCACCTGCTGCAGGGTATTGGGCGAGGAATAGAGGTCGTCGGAGTCGAGCTGTACGGCGAAGCGTCCGCAGCGCGGGTCGTTGATGGCCTCGTTCCAGCAACCGCCGATGCCAAGGTCGGTACGGGTGGGGACGATGACGTGGAGCTTGTCGCCGTGGCGTGACGACAGGCTGGACAGGATGTCGCCAGTGCCGTCGGAAGAGTGGTTGTCGACGACAATGACATTATATTTAAAGGTGGTCTTCTGCTCTAAGGCACTGTTGACGGCGTCGGCGATGGTCTTGGCGCGGTTGTAGACGGGAATGACCACCGAGGCCTCCACGTCGAACTCCTGCTCTGTAAAGTCGGGCGTGCGGTAGTACGACGGGTCAATCTTGGCACCGATAGCCTCCAGATGGGCTGTCGCCACCTGCTCCATCTCTATCTGAACGTCGCGGTTGCGGGGATTCACGTAGTCGAACTGCTTGACACCCGAAGCTCGTGTGTCGAGTTCCACCTCGGTGTAGAGCGTCTCGTTCAGGTGCAGCAGCACTCCCTCGCGACTGAGGAACAGGCGCAGGGCGTAGAGTCCGGCGTACTGGTAGTCGTGCTCACCGGCCTGCATGGCAAACGTGTGCAGCAGGTGGGTTCTGATGAGCAGCAGCGAACCGAAGTCGAAGTCGTCGCGGATGGCGCCCGGCTGATAGTCGATGGCGGGATGACCGGCACGGTCGGCATAGACGAGGGCGGCTCCGGAGTCATCGGCAACACGCACCATACGCTCGAGGGCGCCCTGTCCTAATGTGACGGCAGTGGGCTTGGTGAACAGCAGGACGTAGTTGGCACGTGCCTGCTCGGCTATGCTCATGATGTCAGAACTGTTACTGAAACTTTTCGTCCAGAAAATGCTTCTCACCATCTGGCTCTCCTGGAGCTGGGCTATGGTCGGTGCCATAGCTTCGCGGTCGAAGTCTGGCAGAAAACAATCTATCTTTTCTCTCATGTTTTTTTATAAATTTCGTGCAAAGTTACAAATAAAAACCCTAACAATCGAACTTTTTAAGAAGATTTTCGTAACTTTGCAGCCGAATAGAAATATTTGTCAGATGGTCAACGCGAAAAAAGTCCTATTGGGATTGACCAGTGCCGAACTGAAAGACGCAGTCCGGCAGATGGGTATGCCAGCCTTTACGGGTGGCCAGATAGCTCGTTGGCTCTATCAGCAGCACGTCGTTTCGATAGACGAGATGACCAATATCTCGAAGCAGAACCGCGAGTTGCTCAAGGCCAATTTCACGATTGGCGTTATGCCGCCCGTCGACTGCCAGCGCAGTAAGGACGGCACGGCGAAATATCTGTTTCCTACAGCTTCTGGCCAGTGCGTGGAGACTGTCTACATTCCAGATGGCGAACGGGCAACGCTCTGCGTGTCGTCGCAGGTGGGCTGTAAGATGAACTGCCTTTTCTGTCAGACGGGCAAGCAGGGGTGGGAGGGCGACCTCACGGCGGCCGACATCCTGAACCAGATTTATGGGCTGCCTGAGCGCGACACGCTGACCAATGTGGTTTTCATGGGACAGGGAGAGCCGATGGATAACCTCGATGCCGTACTGCGTGCCACACAGATACTCACGGCCGACGACGGCTTCCAGTGGAGTCCGAAGCGCATCACGGTGAGTAGTGTTGGCGTCAAGAGCAAGTTGAAACGCTTTCTCGACGAGAGTCAGTGCCATGTGGCCATCTCCATGCACAATCCTCTGCATGAGCAGCGTCTCGCGCTGATGCCTGCCGAGCGTGCCATGCCCATAGCCGAAGTCCTGGCCCTGTTGCGGCAGTATGACTTCACCCACCAGCGCCGTTGCTCGTTCGAATATATCTGTTTCGGCGGGCTGAACGACACGTTGGCTCATGGACGCGAGATTGTCAAGCTGGTCAGTGGACTGGAATGTCGCGTGAACTTGATACGTTTTCACCAGATACCCGATGTCGACCTGCCCGGCAGCGACGAACAGCGCATGGAGCGCTTGCGCGACTACCTGACGCAGCACGGCGTATTCACCACCATCCGTGCCAGCCGCGGCCAGGACATCTTTGCCGCTTGCGGCCTGCTGAGCACCGCCAGGAAATCTCTTTCTAACACGATATAAACCCTATTACTATCACAACAAAATGGAACAAGACCGTAAAATCCGCGTGGCTATCACGCATGGCGACACAAATGGTGTCGGATACGAGCTGATTTTTAAAATCTTTGAAGACCCGGCAATGCTGGAGTTATGCACACCCATCATCTACGGCTCTCCCAAGGTGGCCTCCTACCACCGTAAGGCATTGAACAGAGAGACGCCGTTCAGCATTATAGCATCTGTCGAGGAGGCTAAGCCAGACCGCCTGAACCTGCTGACAACCTTTGATGACGAGATTAAGGTGGAGTTAGGACAGCCGTCCGACGAGGCTACCGAGGCAGCACGTAAAGCCCTGAAACGGGCGATGGTCGACGTGCAGCAAGGTAAGGCCGACGTGCTGGTCATGGCCCCCGACACCTTGCCTGACTTCCTCTCGCGTGAGCCGGAGGTGCTGCGCATTCGTATCGCCGACGAACTGCGGGTGGCGCTTGTTACCAATGTGCTGGCCATCAAGGATGTGCCCGAGGCTATCACGAAGCAGAAGGTGGTTGACAAGACTCAAATCCTCCATACCGCCCTGCGTCGCGACCTGCGTATCTCTAACCCGCGCATAGCTGTCCTGGCGCTGAACCCTCCGGCTGATAATGAAGAAGACCCGTGGGGCGACGAGGAGAAGGAGGTCATCATTCCGGCTATAGACGAACTGGAACAGAAAGGTATTCAGGCCTTTGGCCCCTATGCCGCAGAGACCTTCTTCGGACAGGGCAGCTATCAGAAGTTCGACGGCATCCTGGCTATGTACTACGATCAGGGCATGACGCCGATGAAGGCCATTGCTCAGGGCGATGCCGTCAGTCTGGCCACGGGTATGCCCTTCGTCTGTACCAGTACGGAGACGGGTGTCGGCTATGACATTGCCGGCAAGAACGTGGCCGACGAGTCGGCCCTGCGTCATGCTATCTATCTGGCCATCGACGTGTTCCGCAACCGTCAGAACTACGACGAGCCGATGGGAAATCCCCTGCCGAAACTCTATAAGGAGAAGCGCGACGATAGTGAGAAAGTGCGCTTTGCCGTACCGAAGTCTAAGGAGCCGCAGAAGGATGAATAAGGAAAAAAATGATAAAATTCTGCCAAAATTGCAGAGATTCTGAGAAAAATGTGTAACTTTGTCAGCCGTAAATGAAAAGTTCAGAGCTACAGAGCATCAAACAGCGGTACAATATCGTAGGAAACTGCGAGGCATTGAACCACGTGCTCGACGTCGCATTACAGGTGGCGCCGACGGATCTTTGTGTGCTTATCATCGGCGAGAGCGGCGTGGGAAAGGAGATTCTACCCCGCGTCATTCATGACAACTCACCCCGGCGGCGTGAGAAGTACTTTGCCATCAACTGCGGTGCTATCCCCGAGGGAACAATAGACTCAGAGCTCTTCGGTCATGTCAAGGGCTCGTACACTGGAGCCGTCAGCGACTCGCCGGGATATTTCGGCGTGGCTAACAAGGGCACGCTCTTCCTGGATGAGGTCGGCGAACTGCCGCTGGCTACGCAGGCACGCCTGTTGCGCGTCTTGGAAACCGGCGAATATATTCCTGTCGGTGGCACCGAGATACGCCGTACCGATGTCCGCATTGTGGCAGCCACCAACGTAAACATCCGGCAGGCCATCAGCGAGGGACGATTCCGCGAAGACCTCTACTACCGTCTTAACTCCATTCCCATCCAGATGCCACCCCTGCGTGAGCGCGGCGAGGATGTGGTGTTGCTCTTCCGGCTCTTCGCTATGCAGATGGCCGAGAAGTACAAGATGGACCGTATCGTACTGACGGATGAGGCTAAGCAGATGCTGATGCGCTACAAGTGGCCAGGCAATGTACGCCAGCTGAAGAATATCACCGAACAGATGTCGGTGCTCAGCAAGGAGCGGACCATCACGCCCGAAGTGCTGGCCAAGTTCATCCCCCAGGACCGCGAGAGCACACAGCTGGCTACCATCCATCGTGACGGTGGCGAGCACTCGTTTGAGAGCGAGCGCGAGATACTGTATAAAATACTCTTCGAACTGCGTGGCAACGTCAACGATATGCGGCGGGAGATGGGAGCCTTGAAAAAGCAGATTGAGGAGGTACAGGGAGCGGGCGCCGTGCCCCATGCTGTAGCACCTATACAGCCTGTCCCAGCACTCGAAGATGCCATCGCCGAAGAGTATGCCGAGCCGGAAAAAGATTTGGAGAGCCTTAATTTAAGTGACTTGGGAAGACAGATGTTAGAGAAAGCCTTGGAACGAAATAACGGCAACCGCAAGAAGGCTGCCCAGGAGTTAGGCATCAGCGACCGTACGTTGTACCGCCGTCTGAAGCAGTTTGGACTTGCCCTCGTGGCCTGCCTGCTGCTTATCAGCTGCTCGGTCAGCTATAAGTTCAATGGTGCCAGTATCGACTACACGAAGACGAAGACCATTCAGATAGCTGACTTCCCCATCCGTGCCACCTATGTGTGGAACCCGATGTACAGCATCTTTAACAACCAGCTGAAGGACCAGTATGCTCAGCAGACGCGCTTGTCGCAGGTCAGTCGTAATGGCGATCTGAAGCTGGAAGGTGAGATAACGCGCTACGAGCAGCGCAACAAGTCGGTGTCGTCTGAAGGCTATTCCGCACAGACAGAGCTGACGATAACTGTTAACGTGCGCTTCACTAACACCAAGAAGCACGACGAAGACTTTGAACGTACTTTTACCGCTTCGCAGAGCTACGACACGCGGCAGTCGCTCAACGCCGTACAGGAGGAACTCGTCACAGTGATGGTCAAGGACATCGTCGACCAGATATTCAACGCGACAGTCGCCAACTGGTAGAGAGAAAGTCATTAAACCTATAATATAATATGGAAATAACAGAGTTGATAAAGCATCCGCAGTATCTTGACCGCGACACCTTGTACGAGTTGCGCTCGATGCTTGCACTCTACCCGTATTTCCAGACGGTACGCCTGCTACTGCTGCAGAATCTTTATCTGTTGCACGACCCGTCCTTTGATGCCGAACTGCGCCGCGCCGCCATCTATATCACTGACAGGCGCGTGCTCTTCCAGATGATTGAGGCCGCACACTATCGCCTGCGTACACCGCAGGTTCAAGCTAAGAAGGCTGATAATCCCGAAGAACGCGAGAATCGCACTATTTCGCTCATCGACAACTTCCTTGAATCAATCCCCAAGGAAAGCGAGGGCGGTCAGGAAAATCAGCCCAAACGGAAACCGACACCCGCTGACGCCGCTGTAGACTATGTGGCGTACCTCTTGGAGAGCGAGACTGATGATGACAAGATGGAAGAAGTCCCGCAACTGATAGGACAGGAACTGATCGACTCGTTCATAAATAATGACAAAACAAGGATTGTGCTGCCTGAGCAGCCACAACAGACGCCCGACCTTGAACAACCGGCAGAAAATGACGGGAAAGAGCCCGAAGAGGGCTACTTTACTGAAACTTTAGCCCGAATTTACATAAAACAAGGCCGATATTCGAAAGCTTTGGAAATTATTCAGCGATTAAGTTTGCAATATCCGAAAAAAAATGCTTACTTTGCAGACCAAATCCGCTTTTTAAAGAAGTTGATTATAAATAACAACAAAAAAAATAAGTAAAAAAGATGTACACTTTATTCATTATTCTTATCGTGATTGCAGCCGTGCTGATGATTGGCATCGTGCTCATCCAGGAGTCTAAGGGTGGCGGTCTCGCCTCCAACTTCTCTTCTTACAACCAGATTGGTGGCGTCCGCAAGACGACGGACTTCATCGAGAAGACAACATGGGGACTTGCCGTTGCTATGGTCGTCATCAGCATTGCTTGTGCCTATGTCGCTCCTCAGGCTGTTTCTGAAGGTTCGGTGCTCGATGGCATTGAGAACCCGACGACCAATCCTAACAACCTGCCCGGATTCGGCGCAAGCCAGCAGCAGGATAATGCCGCTCCCGCTAAGGATGCTGCTCCTGCAAAGGCTGCTCCCGCAGCTCCTGCACAGCCTGCAAAATAAGAAATACAGCTGAGTGCTGTTTATCGCTTGCCACTGATTTTGTCCCAGTCGATACTCACGACTTCTATCGGCTCGCCAAAATCAGTGGCAGTGATTTGTCGTTTTTTATAGTCAAACCTGACGACAACCCTGTCGTCAATGCTGACGCTGGAGGAGTCGAGGGGCACAACGTCGAAGAGTTTTATACTCTCTTCCTTTTCTCTGTGTGTCGTCACGTCGTCTTCACGATTCTTATTCTCGTACAGACATTCTTCAAAGTCTTTCAGGTACCACGTGTGTACGGCACCGTCGGTAGCTGCCTTCTTCCTGAGTGTGAGCATGGCCGACGCTTTCTGCTTGTCTATACGGTAGTCCGTGTATGCCTCAATGCCGAAAGTGGTTGCTACAATGGCGACGATACATACTATTGGCTGTATGAGGCACCCCAGGGCGAGTCCCTTCCAGCGCTTGTGGATAAACCCTATGACAGGGAAGGATAGGGTGGTAATCAAGAGCGTAAAGACGCACATGAGGATTTTTATGATGAGTTCAATGTTCAGGTTGTATAGCATGGTCTGAAGATGTGTTTGATGACGTGATTGGGTTGGTGTACTGGATGGCGAGCATGGTCAGGTCGTCGCTCTGTTCGGCGTCGCCCACGAACAGCTGCACTGCTGTCGTCATGGCTTCAATGAGTGGCTGAGGCTGGTTGACGGTACGCTTGGCAATGCTGACGATGTTTTCCATACCGAACTGCTGGCAGCGGCTGTCTTCGGCCTCGTTCAGGCCGTCGGTGTAGAGGAAGAGGCTTTCGCCGGTCTTCATCTGTATGGCTTGCTGCGTAAACTCCCAGTCGCTGGCTACACCAGCAGGAATATTGGCGTCGCACGACAGGATGCTGACACCACCCTTGGTCAGCAGCAGGGGCGGGTTGTGTCCGGCATTGGAGAAGGCCAGGTGGCCGTTGCTCAGGTTGAGCACGCCAATGAAGAGTGTGACGAACATACCCGTATCGTTGTTGCTGCTCAGGGCGTTGTTCAGGGCGATGGCAATGTGGTTGGGCTCCTGCGTGTAGGCCGAGATGTTACGGAACAGTGAGCGTGTCACCGCCATGACCAGTGAGGCTGGCACGCCTTTGCCCGACACGTCACCGATACAGAAGAACAGTTTGTCGTCGTTGATGAAGAAGTCGTAGAGGTCGCCGCCGACGGCCTTCGCCGGCATCACCTGTCCGTAGATGTCCAGGTCGTGACGGTTGGGGAAGGCTGGGTAGGTTTTGGGCAGCATCGACATCTGTATGTCGTGGGCAATCTTCAGCTCACTCTCTATCGAGGCTTTGGTGGCCGTAGCCTCCTTCAGTTCTTTGATGTATGACGTCAGCGAGTGCTGCATATTCTCAAATGAGTCGCGTAGCAGGTGAATCTCGTCACCGCTCTTGATGGTTGGCAGCGGGGTGTCAAACTGTCCCATAGCCACCTTGTCGGCCGTGGCGGCCAACTGCTTCAGCGGACTTGCTGCGCGGACGATGGCCAGGCGGCTGACGAAGAAGGTGACCATCAGGATGAAGGTGATAATCATCAGCATGATAAAGCCGGCAATGATGCCGAATACGTTGAGTGCCGTGACGGGCATCGACAGGGCGAGACACCAGTTTGTGCCTTCCAGCGGTACGTAGAAGATGTACGACTTCAGCCTGTTCACCAACACCACCTTGTCCGTCTCGTCCTCGCTCACGTTGTCGTCTGCCATGTCTTCTTTCAGCACTTGGGCCAAGCCTGGCGTGTCGGCATCTTTGATGTGGACGAAGAAGCTGCCTTTCAGAATGTGCCAGTAGTCGGGGTGGGTGATGTATTGGCCGTGGCGCTTGTCTATGACGTAGCTGTTGAAAAAACCGTCCTTTGTCAGGTTGAACGTGACGGCCTCCTTCTGGAAGATGCTGTCCTGCTGCTGTAGGAGCTGTGTCATAAAGTCCAGCGACAGGTCGGCACCAAGGATGGCGACGACACGGCCCTTTCGGTCGTGGATGGGGTAGAGGTAGGCCACTAACGCCGACTTGGTGTCGCGGCTGTCGAAGAATGGTGCCGACCAGTAGGCGGAGTCCTTGGCGACGGCTTCAACGAACCACTCTGCCTCTAAATAGTTGCCAATGGTGGCTTTCTGCGGCAGACTGTCTTGCCGGCAGACGTAGGGACAGTAAGTACGCCCTATCTGCGGGAAGTAGTTCTCGATGAAGCTGACACCACAGCTGCGAATGCGCGGGTTGTTGGCGACAATACGCTCCATAATGGCCTGTAGTTGCGCAGGCTGGTCAACGTGTTGCTCAATATCGAACACATTGTTCCTTACTGCCACGCTGACGTCCGACAGGGCGTCGCAGATAATCTTCCCCGACGACTTCATGTTGCTGTGGAACATGGAAGCACTTGACTCCACAATGAACTCTTCTGCCATGTGGTAGACGAGGTAACCTAAGGCACTCATCATCACGAAAAGTACCGCCATCACCCATCGCGTCAGTCTGCGGGCAAACGAGTGTTTATATTTCTTATGCTTCATCTATTATTCATGCCTGTTTTCGCTTGAGAAAAGGACTGGTTCACCTGTTATGATTGGTGTATGCTTTCGTCTTTTCCGAAATAATTTTTGCAAAGGTACTGAATTCCTTCTAAATGTGCAAAAGAAATAAGGAAAACTATGCGAATCTGACGCAAATTGTTAAGCATAGCTGTGCATACCGCCCAGCAGGAAATTGACACCGAAGTAGGTCATCAGTATTGTCAGGAAGGCCATGGCCATATAGAGATGGAACCAGCGAGGACGGTGAAGCCAGGCTATGGACTGGGCGTGCAGGGGAATGCTGTAGACGAGCATCGTGATGAGTGCCCATACCTCTTTAGGGTCCCATCCCCAGTAGCGGCCCCACGACTGGTTGGCCCAGATGGCACCGATGAAGATGCCGGCTGCGAGACAGAAGACGGCGGGGTAGAGTAGGATGCGGCTCATGCGGGTGAGTTGGTCGATGGCCTGCTTGTGGCGGCTACCGTTGAGAATGAGTACCGTCAGTGCATTGAGCAAGATGAAGGCCAAAAGGGAATAGGCCACCATGATGACACAGACATGAATGCTGAGTAGGGGCGAGCTAAGCACGGGCATAAGGGGCGTTATCTGCGGGTTGGACTCACCCATCATAGCCACAAGCAACGTGAGTCCGGACAGCAACAGACCGAAGGGCATGATCAGCAGGAAGCGTTGCTGAGCGAAGAGCATAATCATCAGGCTGGTTAGAGCCATAAACTGCATGGTCTCGAAGCCGTTGGTAAGTGGCAGGTGGCCTGACACGTAGCCTCGCAGGACAATGATGAACAGTAGGTAAGAGAGCGTTGCAGCGGCGACGGTGTTCATGACGACGGTTATCCATCGCGGCAGTTGTCGGCCTCGCAACCAGTGAGCGAGATAAATGAAGAAGCTGAGCAGTCCGAGTGTCATGAGCAGCATGGCCAAGGGGCGTGTGTAGTCGGTGGTGTTGTAGAGCTTTTCAGCACGGAACGACATGTCGTCAGGTAGCAGCACGCCAGCCTCTTTCTGCTGGTAGGCCTTGATTTTGCCCAATACACTCTCCAATTGCTGGTAATCGCCCGTCCAAGCCAGTTCGCCAACGTAGTCCATAGACTTGCGGATGAACATATACTTGTCTTCGGGCATGCTCTTGGGCAGACTGCCGCTCTGAGAGTACCACTCGATGCCATTGGCCGTGCGGTAGGGATAGATTTTTATCAGTTCGCCTCCCCAGAGCATCAACAGGATGTTCATCTTCTCGTCGGCCTCAATGATGGCTCGGCTGTCGTCAGTCTGTTCGCCGCTACGGATGTCGGCCAGCGGCTTCTCAAGCTTGTAGCCTGTTGCTGCGTGGAAGTCTTGGTAGCTGGCATAGCGCCCTTCGATGCCCAACAGCCGGGCTACGGCAGGCTTCACCTTGATGATGGGCTGTTCGGTCCATTCCGTGGGGCTGAGCATAAATCCCAGAAGCACCTGTTCGGCACTGAGTCCCTCGTAGGTCGGTTTGCCATAGAGCTTGACCGTGAAGTCGTGGGCCAGTGTCTGTGCGGGACAGACACGCCCGTTCCAGTAGGCATAGAGATCGGCGAAGCGTGCAGCGGTAGGCTGGGGGAGTGCTGGCGGTGCGGCGAGGGCATCGCTGAATGTGAAGAGGACGAGGCAGAGAACACAGGCCGCCTTCTGCGATAACAGTTGGCGGAACCTCTCGTTGGGTAGGACGAGCAGCAGGAACATAGCCACGAAGAGCATAGCATAGGCTGTATAGGTGATGGGCAGTCCCCACGGGTCGTGGTTGATCATCAGCCGTGTGCCATGCAGGTCAGGATCGTAGCCCGACTGATAGAAGCGGTAGCTTTGGTACTTCCCTATGTTGTTCATCGATACCTGTAGCGTGGCAGCGACGGTGTCTTGCTCCACGACGTCTACCGTTGATACGTAGTCCATAGGCGACTGTGTGCCGGGATAGGTCTGAAGACTGAAGGAAGCGAGTCGCAACTGGAATGGCAGTTGCTCAGTCTGTCTCGTCTCAGTGTTGGTGAAGGCCTTGACGCTTTCGCCTTCGCGCAGGCTTACAATACCTTGAACGCCAGAAAGGTGGGTCACCAGAGCACCTGCGAGAATGCCGACAAGCGACAGGTGGAGCAGCAGGACTGCAGGACGCCTGACCACCCCACTCCTGACAATGACGACGAGTGACGTGACGGCAGTGAGGGCCCAAAGGACAATCATCCACCATGACGTGTAGATTGTGGCGACGGCTACATCATGGCCATTAGTGTGCTCAATGAACGTTGCCGTGGCAAGTATCATACTAACCACGGCAAGTAATATAAAGGGGATGTGGGTAAACTTCATTCCAATCAGATGGAGTTGATGAATTTCACCACAGCGTCACGTTCGGTCTTGCTCAGCTGACGGAATTTCTCTACTGAGCGACGGGCATCGCTTTCCTTGGCTCCGTGCCACATGATAGCCTCAATGACGTTGCGGGCACGGCGGTCGTGCAGACGGTCCTGATGGTTAGCGACAAGCATGGAGAGGCCACGTCCCCAAAGCGGCGTCGTGCGACACCAGCCCGTACGTATGTCGCTGACCATGTGTAGCTTATGCTGAACCATATCTGTGTAGGGCCATATCTTCTGGTGAGGGTAGCGAGGCATGTCGCTGTCTTGCGTGAAGAATCCGTTGGGATCCTGGATATGGTCGTCACCAGTAGTCCACGACGGACGGTGGCAGTAGGTACAGCCTATCTCCTGGAACTTCTTCTTGCCCAACTGGAATTCTGCTGTCTTGACGTTGCGGGCAGCAGGTACGGCCAGACCGCGGTGCCACACCATAAAGTCGCGGTACTGCTGGTCGGTCATCTCGACATTCTGTTCACGCGAAGTCAGATAGTTGTAGATGTCTTTCTCTACGTCGCCCGTCTTGTTCCACTCGGGGAAGTAGCTATAGAAGTCCTTCTGCACGTCGGGATCCTTCGACGACGTTTCGGCATAGTACTTGCCTGCCAGGTCCAGATAGTGATAACGGCGGTCGCTGCGTGTCACGTTGGTGATATTCCAGATGGCGTTGGCACCGGCAGCGTCGAGGACGGGGCCCCGACTTAGGGCATAGGTGAAGCGACGTACCCATTTCTTGCTTGGCGACAGCGCATTAGTGTACCATCCCACGTATTGTCCGTCCTTGAACATGGCACTGTTCAGTTTGACGCCGGCAGCGGCCTCGCGCTGATACTGCTCGATGATACTGTCCTCGGGGATGGCGTCGAGCAGTCCCGTACCGTAGATGCCGATAGTGGCTTCGAGCTTTACACCAATCTCTGAGACGTCGACGGTGACGTCCTTACCATCGCGGGCAACGACGATGGGCGAATAGAATCCGTCGGCAGTGATGCTGACGTCAGGGTAGATGAGCGAGTAGGTTTCACCGTCGGGGAACTTGTTGCCCCATTCGTCGGTGTATTCCTTCCAGTCAATCTTGATTTTGCTCTCGTCGACAGGCGCTTTGAACGGGGCGACGGCCAGGGTCTGCGGCATACCGGCTACCGAGCGGATATAAGCCTCGGTCTGTTTGTCGTAGATGACAAGCAGGTAGCCGTTACCCTGTTCGGTGGCACGGTAGCTGGTAGTACGCTTGCCATAGCCGTAGCTGGGGTGGCAGTAGAGACAGCCGTTGCGCACCATGACGGGACCAAGTCCTATGAAGGCGCCGGTGCGGTTCTGGTTGTAGTCGCGCTCAAACTGATACTCACCCATCTGGAACGAGTGGTCGAATCCCTGTTCTTCGACAGCGGGCGCGGGTTGTTCAAAGGCCGACTTCGAGGCGTTGAAGGCGGTGCCGAGGCGACCGCCGGCATAGACCTCGTTGGGGTCGTAGGTGATGGTGTCCTGAGTGCTGCCCGACGCTGACGTGGCGGGAGCGGTTTGGAGAGAGTCGTTGTCAGAACAAGCGACAACAGAGAGGGCGATGCCGGTGATGAAGGCTATTCGCCATGGGTGGCGTTTCTTGTTGTTCATATATGGTATTCTGGGCTGTTGTGTTTAGCTGTTATTCTGTTTCAGCATTAGGGTCGAGTTTCTGCTTTAATGCTCCTAACGCGTCGTCGAGACTGTGGAGGGCGTCGATGGCCTTGCCTGCAGATGGGTCGGTATAGTTGAGCACGAAGGGACGCTTCATCTGGTTGATGGCAGTCAGCGCTGTTTCCATAGCCGCCATCGCAGCGCGTGCCTCGGTGGGGTAGGCTGTGAGGCAGTAAGCCATGAGCGAGTTTTGTGCCGGCGTCGTGGCGTTGACCTGATCCAGTCCGCCATAGAGTGCTTGCTTACAGCCGCGGATGTTGTCGTAGAAGTCTTGAATGGAGTTGTAGGCGTGAGGCGACTCAATGTAAGTCTCGTCGTTGCCAGAGTAGGCTGCGGCAATCTTTGAGTCGGCCACTTCACCGATGATGTCGATACAACCGTCGATAATCTGGACGGTGGCATCAAGCACCGATGACCAGCGCGAGCCACGCTGTCCGGCGAGCAAGAACTCCTTGCCGAACTCAGCGTCGGGCGTCATTTCGGCCTCTTCGAGAAGGGTGATACGCGACGGCTCGGCATCAACGCTGGCCCAGGCCACCTCTAAGCGGCAGGCTGACAGATAGAGATCTTCTGCGACGGCAAGGACGAAGAACTTCTCGTCGGCGGTCAGGTCGCTGTAGTTGCGGGGCTGGCCGTTGCGGAAGATGACGTACTCCATAGCGTGGAAGCCCGTGAAGTTCTGCGTCGTGGCAATCATGTGTCTGACGTTCTCGGCATCGGCCTCGTCGGTGGCTGGCATGAGTCTCGACATGAGACTGACGAAGGACGCTTCGGCAAATGGCCATGTGTCAATATGGGGGTCGATGCCATAGCCAGAGGCGGCGCCGAAGAGGAATGACTCGCTGAGCTCCCAGTCCTGACGTGCCAGCTTCCACTGGTCGCACAGCTTGTTGAGGGCAGCTTGTGAATTAAGTCCCTGAGCCATCGGTAGTATGTTCTCGCAGTCGGTGGCCAGCTTCTTATAGGTGGCAATAATGGTCTTGTTAAGATACTGTGAGTTGACTTCGAAGAGCAGCGAGTCACGCACCTGCTCAGCTGTAGGCTGGGAGGTGGCAGGTGTCGTTGCAGGTGTTGTTGAAGGCGTTGCAGGCGCCTCGTCATCGTCGCCACAGGCGGTGAAACCCATAGAAATGGTTGTTGATGCTATGATCATCATAGCGAGTCTGGATACTTTTTTCATTTCTTTTTCTCCTTACTTTTTTGTTATTGATGATAAATTTGTGAAAAGTTTACAGCAGCCATCCGCTGAAAGCGATACCGAGGTTGATGGCAGGCTCAGGGTTGTACTGCGATGTGAAGCCACGGTGCGAGTATTCGCCCTTGACAACAATCTCCTTCGTAGGGCAATAGTTCAGACCTACCGTCCACACTCGTTTCTGGCACCATTCGTAAGTTACCTTGTTGTCGCCAGCCTCCATCGGATTGTAGTATTCGTAGCGTCCGAAGATGTAGAGCTTCTGGTCAGGACGCGACTTGCAAGTTAGCAGCGGCAGTATGTCGTAACCCGTCTCTATGGCGTAGTCCAACGCGTTGCTGCCCACGGGCTGACGTTTCGACGGAGAACCGTCCTGACTGGAGTGCTTAGGAAACGAGTTGTTGAATGTCGTTATCAGACTGGCATCACTTAGATGGGCGTAGTCTATGTTGCCACGAACGATGAGTCCCCAGCGGTTGAGCATGAAGTCGAAGGCTCCGATGGCCAGGGCACCAGTGCAGTCCTTGTATTTTTCGGCACTATGGGCACGCATGGTGTTGTTGAAGGTGTGGCCGTAGTAGCCGCTAAGACTCAGACGTAGGCCTGGCACCGAATAGTTGTCGATGCGGATGGCACCGGCATACGAGTTGGCAATCTTGAATTCGTAGATGCTGTTGGCTCCGTAGTGGACGAAGCTCGAGGCTCCGAAGCGCTCAGAGTCGAGCCCGGAAAGAAACTGCAGCTCGTAGCGCCAGTCACTTGCGCGACCCCAGAGTGCCACGCCCGTCTGGTGCCAGGTACAGGGCAGAATGCTGTTCTCGCCCTCGGGACGGTAGACGGTGAAGAACTCTGTCGGCATGTGGTATTTGTTGGTCTGGCCAACGGGAACCACAATCTCGCCGGCACGTAGGTTCAGTGCCTTAGAAAAAGACTTCTGTATCCAGAACTGCTCCAAGGCGACCTCGCCACCCTTCTCGACTTCTGCCTCATATTCGCCGCTCTCGTCGGCATCTACCTCGACGGCACTCTCCGTGCCACCGTGCTCAAACTCTATCTCCATACCCATCGTCCAGCCATGGCCGAAATCGTAGCCCATGTTGACAGCAATGTGGGGCAGGTCGAAACGGCCGTGAGTGGGGTCGTCCTTGTATTTCTCTGGAAACTGGTAGCGGTTGAAATGGTCGCTGTAAAAATTGCGGCTGGCGACAGCCTCGCCGTAGGCACCAAGAGTGAAATGCTTCTGAGCAACTGATGTCATGCTGAGCGTAGCCCCTAACAAGATGCCGAATGTCTTCAAATGGTTCATAATCGTAGGTGTTCTTGAAATTTGGCTGCAAAGGTACTTTCTCTTTCTCGTTCTTGCAATACCTAAAAAAGATGAAATGCGTTGAAATTACCTACTTTTGATGATTGCGTATGTCATAATAAAGTTGTAATTTTGCACCATTAAATAATAATAGGTATGAAAAATCAGAAGATGTATGAGGCTGATGACAAAATGATTTCCCTCATCCGCGATAACTACGACCTGCTGCAGTCGTTAGGCCGTTTCGGCATTTCTTTGGGATTCGGCGACAAGACAGTCAGCGAGACTTGCGAAGACAACGGTGTCGACACCTACACCTTCCTCGCCGTGGTGAATTTCACTATAAATGGGTATGGCGACTTCGACGTTGACGATCAGATCAGCGTGCAGACACTGATGCATTATCTGGAAGCCAGCCATTCATACTATCTGGACTTCCAACTGCCTTTCATCCGTCAGGAACTGCAGGACAGTCTCGACTCGGGCGATTCACTGGCCAGGCTGATACTGAAATTCTATGACGAGTACGCTCAGGAGATACGCCGCCACATGACCTACGAAGAGCGCAACCTCTTCCCCTATGTTAAGGCACTCCTCGACGGCAAAGCTCCCACGGAATATAGTATCGATACCTTCTCCAAGCACCACAAGGAGGCCGACAAGAAATTGCGTGAACTGAAATTGCTCATCATCAAATACTTGCCCAGCGATGGTCTGCATAACAATAAGCTGACAGCCACCCTCCATGATATTTACGACAACGAGGAGTGGTTGCGGCAGCACGCGATGGTGGAGGATCATATTTTCGTACCCGCCATTAAGCGGCTGGAGCGGCTTGCCAAGCAGGAAGACGTGTCGAAGAACATCACGGCAATGGTCTTCAAGGGAGGGCAGGACAACAGCGAGGCCCTCTCCGACCGCGAGAAGGACGTCATCGTTGGCGTCGTTCAGGGATTGCTGAACAAGGAGATTGCCGAACGCCTGTGCATCTCGGTGAACACCGTCATTACCCACCGCCGCAACATCGCCCGCAAACTCCAGATACACTCTCCCGCCGGACTGACAATCTATGCCATCGTCAATGGACTGGTAGATATCTCAAGCGTCAAACTGTAATCCTCCTGTACGGCCGTCAGACAGGTTGCTTGATAGGCTCCATGTGGAGCGAGACATAGGTGTTCTGGCCAAAACGTTCTTTCAGTTTGCGCTCAATAGTCGTTGCCCGCTCGTGGACGGCGTCCAACGGCAACCGACCGTCCATTCTGATGTGGATCTCAATGGCTATATTATTGCCAATACGGCGGGTACGCAGGTTGTGGGGTTCCTGAACGTCACCAAACGACTGGATAATATCGATGATTTCCTGTTCCGTCTCAGCTGGCAGTGAACACTCAGTCAATTCCCCTATGCTCGATTTCAGCAGCTCGTAAACCACTTTAACCAACATCAGCCCAACGAAGATTGATGCCAAGGGGTCAAGCACCGCCCAACGCTCTCCCAGCCAGATGGCTCCACCAATGCCTATAGCGGCACCTATCGACGACAGAGCATCGCTGCGATGGTGCCACGCGTTGGCTTTCATGACCTGCGACTCAAGCCGACGACCCTTGTAGGCTGTGTATTGATATAGCAGCTCTTTGACCACTATCGACAACAAGGCAGCCCACAGGGCTATCCAGCCAGGAGTTTCCAGTTCTTCACCATCGCACCAGGCCAGGAGTTTCAGCATGCCAGACACCACAATGCCCGTAGCGGCTGCCATGAGTGCCAGCCCGATAAGGAACGAGGCGATGGTCTCGAACTTACCGTGACCGTAGTCATGCGACTTGTCCTGTGGCTTGGCGCTGATACTTACAAACACCAGTACCAGGATGTCGGTTACAAAGTCTGAAAGCGAATGAACAGCATCGGCAATCATAGCCGAGCTGTTTCCCAGAATACCTGCAACAAACTTAAAGGAAAGCAATGCCGCGTTTCCAGCACTGCCAACCAAGGTAACCTTATATATTTCTTTCTCGCGCGTCATACAATAGCTATTGTTTTCTTTTTGTGAAGATGCGTGCCACCATGGCTCCGCTGATATTATGCCATACGCTGAAGAGGGCGCCAGGGATTGTGGCCAGAGGGTAGGCGGCAAAGTGGATTGTGGCCAGGCTGCTGGCCAGTCCAGAGTTCTGCATACCCACCTCGATGGAGATGGCTCGCTTCTTGGGTTCCGACAGCTTGAGCAGTCGTCCTATCAGATAGCCGCAGCTGAGTCCGCAGAGGTTGTGGAGAACGACTACCAAGACGATCATCAGTCCGCCAGCCAATAGCTTGCCGGCATTGGCACCGATGATGATGGCCACGATGAGTGAGATGGCTATTGTCGAAATGGCCGGCAGGTAATCCGTCGCCTTCTCTGTGAACTTTGGCCAGATCCATTTCGCGATGAGTCCGATGACAATGGGGAGAATGACAACCCAGAGGATGCTCAGCAGCATACCCACCACGTTGACGTTGACACTCTTTCCTGCCAATGCCCACGTCAGCAGAGGTGTCATAAACGGAGCGAGTAAGGTAGAGACGCCCGTCATTCCTACTGAGAGCGCCAGGTCGCCTTTTGCCAGATAGGTAATCACGTTTGAAGCCGTGCCGCCGGGGCAGCAGCCTACCAGTACAACGCCAAGTGCCAGCGCCTCGTCAAGCTGAAACGTCCTTACCAGTCCCCAGGCGAGCAGTGGCATGATGGTGAACTGTGCCAGACAGCCGATAATCACGTCCTTGGGGCGGCTGAAGACAATCTTGAAGTCCTGCAGGTTTAGCGTCAGTCCCATGCCGAACATCACGACGCCTAACAGATAGTTGATGACTGTTGGACGTATTTGTTGCAGCACATCGGGGAATACTAATGCCAGGACGGCAGCCGCCAGCACAAGGAAGCCCATATATTCTGAGATATAGTGGCAGAGTCTTTTCATTCTGTTCCATGTAAAGATACTAAATTCCAAAGTTATCACGCTGCAAAGTTAAATATTTTTTTTGAATAACAACACAATCATTCTAAAAAGATTGTTTTGATATTCGGAATAAAACTATTACCTTTGCAGCGTGACAGATAGAATTAGAACCAATTTCAAAACCAACTTATGAGAAAGCTATTCACTACACTGCTGATGATTCCGGCCATGATGGCGGCATCGGCACAGACAGAGAAGACGAAAGGGTTCGACGACCTGTACCATTACATCGAGAACCTCGATGTGTTTGAATGCGGTCAGGAGGAAGGCCGCGCGTACTACATTCCCGGACATCGGGTACTGCTGAACGGACGGTGGAAGTTCTGCTACGCCGACACGCCGCAGGAGATACCGGCTAACTTCTTCGAGGAGAAATTTGTGGACGCGAAGTGGTCCACTATCGACGTGCCGTCGAACTGGGAGATGCGGGGCTACGGCGACCCGTTATTTCGCAACGTGGCCGCGCCGTTCAAGGCCGACCCGCCCAAGACACCGCGCGACTACAACCCGACGGGTGCCTACCGCACCACGTTCACCATTCCCGCCGACTGGAGCGGCGAGGAAGTGTTCCTGCGTTTCGAGAAGGTGGCGTCGGCCTCGTTCCTGTGGGTCAACGGTCAGGAGGTGGGCTACAACGAGGGCGCCCAGGAGCCTGCCGAGTATAACATCACGAAGTATCTGAAGAAGGGCCGCAACACGCTGGCCATGAAAGTCATTAAATACAGCGACGGCTTCTATCTGGAAGGGCAGGACTACTGGCGACTGGCCGGCATCTTCGACGATGTGTGGCTCTATGCCACACCCAAGACCCGCCTGTTCGACTGGTACGTGACCACCGACCTGGACCGCGACTACCGCGACGCCGACCTGAACATCGAGGTGACTGTCAGGAGCTACGACGCGCAGCCCGTCAAGACACCGCTCAAGGTGCAGGCCGTGCTGACCGGAGCCGACGGACGGGAAGTGGCGCGCCTGGAGAGTGGTTCTGGGTCAATGGTTAATGGTCAATGGTCAATGGTTAATGGTCAATGGACAATGACGCTGACCATGAGCAAGCACATCAGCAATCCCCTGAAATGGACGGCCGAGACCCCGAACCTGTATGAACTCAAGATGTATCTCGTGGATGCCGCCACAGGCAGGCGCCTGTCGGAAGCCACGACGGAGGACGGCCGTCAGGACGTGGGCTTCAAGGAGACCGAGATGCGCGACAACGTTTTCTACCTGAACGGCAAGCCGTTGAAGGTGAACGCCCAGTGCTCGCACATGCAGGACCCCGACAACGGCCACGCCGTGACGGACGAACTGGTGAAGAAGGACATGACCATCCTGAAGCAGTTCGGCTTCAACGGTGTGCGCACGAGCCACTATCCGCCCGTGCCGCGCTATCTGGAGTATGCCGCCCGCTATGGTCTGTACATCATCGACGAGGCCGGCGTTGAGGCCCATGCCACCGAGTGGGTGTCGGGCGACAAGCGCTTCATACCGATGTACCGCGAGCGAGTACGCCGCATGGTGCTGCGCGACCGCAACCAGCCGGCAGTGCTCTTCTGGAGCGCCGGCAACGAGAGCGGCGAGGGGCCGAACATCGGCGAGGTGATAGCCGAAGGACGCAAATACGACCACACGCGCTGGTGGATGTACGGCGGCAATGCCTACAGCCATCCCGCTGAGGACATCATCGGCCCGCGCTACCCGACGGCGCTGGCCCTCGACCTCAGGGTAGGCCGCCACGGCGATGGCGACGTGCGCCCGTCGTTCATGGACGAGTATATATCGGTGGCTGGCAACAGTGGCGGTATGTTCGACGAGATGTGGCGCGCCGTCTATACCCACGAGCGCTGTATCGGCGGTGCCGTCTGGGACTTCGTGTCGCCGGGACTGACACAGTCCGCGCGCAGGCTCACTGACAAGTCGGGTCATGACGTCATGGCCCACATCATGGGCAATGCCAAACTGGTGGCCGACAGCCGTAACCGTAAGAACCACGTCATCGACCTGAGCGGCCACGACGAGTGGGTGGAAGTCTATCGCGACGACTGCCTGGAACTGACCGGCACGACGCTGACCGTCAGCTTCGACGTCTGTCCGCGCAAGCTCATCAGCTCATGCGGCTCGTTCGTGACTAAGGGCGAGTGGCAGTTCGGCGTCGAGCAGCGAGGCAAGGAGCAGCTGGTGTTCTACATCAACACCGACAAGGCGCCGGCTACAGAGAGCGAAGCCGGAAGACAGCCCTTCGGCAGAAGGCAGGCAGCCGCGAATCACAAGTACGAGCTCAAAGCTCCGCTGCCCGCCGACTGGGAGAACAAGTGGCACCATGTGGAGGCCCGCTACGACGGCAAGCAGATGACTGTGAGCATCGACAACGCGGAGGCGGCACGGATGGAGGCACAGGGTTACATCATCAATGCACCGTTCCCCGTGAACATAGGCCGCAACGAACAGACCCACGGACAGGACACCCGCGTGTACATCTGCGACGCGCTGATGGACAACGTCATCATTGCCGACGCGTCGGGCCAACTGCTGAATCTCGACTTCGAGACCGAGCAGAAGGAGGACAAATATTTCAGTTACGGCATTGGTGCCCGCACCTACGGCACAATCTGGCCCGACCGTACCGTGCAGCCGGAAATCTGGCAGATGAAGAAGTCGGCACAGCCCATATCATGCCGACTGCTGAGTGCCGACAACGGTACGGTGGAGATATGGAACAGGAACCACTTCCTGAACACCTCTTATTATAATATGAAGTGGGAACTCTATGAGGACGGCACCTGCTTGCAGCAGGGCACGCTCACTCCCGACGTGGAGCCGCTCGGCAAGAAGGTCGTCACCGTGCCCTACAGCCGCCCCGCCTTAAAGCCCGGATGCGAATACCGCCTGATGATAACCAGCGCACTGAAGACCGACGAGATATGGGCGCAGAAGGGTCACGTCGCCGCCTGGGACCAGTTGGAATTGCCCTGGCGGCAGCTGGCCGTACCTTCTGACAAGACCATCGGCCGTGCCACCCTGACCCGCACCACCGCCACTGTGCCCGGCGCTTCTCCGTCGGGAGCCGCCACTGTGCCCAGCGCTTCTCCGTCGGGAACCGCCACTCTGCCCGGCGCTTCTCCGTCGGGAGCCTTCACCGTGAGCGGCGACGGTTTCGCCTACACCTTCACAGCCGACGGCCAGCTCTTCAGCATCCGCCAAAACGGCCAGGAACTGCTCAAGTCGCCGCTCCAGCTGAACGTCTGGCGCGCCCCGCTGGCCCTCGAGGTGGACAGCTGGGACCAATGGAACATCACCTACAACAACCGCAAGGCCTGGAACGGC
>Ga0256405_10002946_pt1 | contig 36852 bp, 15 predicted proteins | sample RumenRJG_02DNA_FD_189096 | JGI IMG/M metagenome (GOLD analysis project Ga0256405, IMG submission 189096) | Bovine rumen microbial communities from Lethbridge, Alberta, Canada - RJG_02 | ecosystem: Host-associated > Mammals > Digestive system > Stomach > Rumen | place: Canada: Alberta...
AAACCTGCCACAACAAGCACGACTATCGCCGCGATAAAGAATCTCGCGATGCCTATGTTGCTAAGGCATATAACGACGGCGAGGACTATGCCGATAAGCGCAATCAAAATATCCGCAACGGATATATTCTTGAAAAACTTAACTTTTACTTTTGCAGTTTTTGGAATAACTCTCATATCATTATTTCCTCAAAATACTCACTCTTCGTCTTCCTCTTCTTCGGACGCTTCATTTATGCTGCCAAGACCTCCAAAGGTTTGTTCGCCTCCGTTTGTGAGTGCTTCCACGATTTGGTTCGCCGCCGTTTGATTCGTTTGAGACTTGCCGAAGTTGAAATTGTTCGTGTCGGCTTCGCGTCTCGAGCCCGAACCGCTATCCGAATTGTCCGATCCCGACTTGTTGTCCGTAGGTCCGTCGGTACTGTTTTTGAGCTTGTCGGCTACGCCGTTCTTGTCGCCGTATTTCGGATCCTCGTTGAGTTTCTCACCCTCGTTCGGATTGTTGCTCTCGCCCTCTTTCTTCTCTTTGTCGTCGCCGGACTCCTTGCCTTTGTCCTTGTCCTTTCCGCCGAACAACTTCTTTCCGCCTGCCATAAGACCTTTGCCCGCGAGTCTGAGACCGCCCATCGCCGCAGCCGCGCCCAAACGACCGAGGGACGCGTCCATAAGTTCTCTGGAGCCTGCGCCCGCGCTGAGCAAGTTGCCGATGAGTGCGGAACTCTTTTGCATAGCGTATCCGCCGCCGATGATGATAAGCAGTTTGAAGAGTCCGTTCAAGAATCCGCTGTCAAAGAATACGACGTCCGTCGGGGTTATCAGCGAGATGAGCAGACAATATATGTTGAGGTACAGAATAATTCCGTAGCCCGACATGAATTTGAGCAAAACTTGTTCTCGCCATAGTTTGAATCTTCCGCCGTCGTCCAAGACGTTGGACGCAATCGAGAACGGAGACACGAAGAACAACACGCCGATGCTTATTGCGCGGTCGACGAATTGCACAAGAGCGATTGCGAGCGTGAACAACAGCACGAGTCCCGTGATCCAAGAAAAAATAAAGTCAAAATCTTTAAGATTGATCGCTTCCCACACATAGTCGGTGTCCATATAACTGTGCGCACCGCTGACAATTGCGTCGTAAGCCGTTTGATTGGCGATTTCCGCGTCCTGCGAAAATGCTCCGAACAAGAACGAACCGATACTCCCCGCGCCGTTACGCGTTGCCTCATAGAGCACTCCCATGAGCGTGTTGAGCGCCCAAACAAGCGTCAACATAATGGCAGGCACAAAGAAGAAGAGCAGCAGGGTTTTGAAGGCCTTCACCGCCACTTGTCCCGGAGAAACGTCGGGCTTTTCTTTGATAATCACCATAATAATCCGCGCGATTGTAAAGAATATCAACACGATAAAACCGACGACCGCGGCAATTCTAAAACCGTTGGAGAGCGTATCGCTCCTCAACATGTAAGAAATGAGGTCGGTGTCAGTCCCGTCGATATTGACAGGCTCTATTCCGCACAGTTTGTTCGTGCAGGAGATGAGTCCGTCGATAAGTCGCAGTAGAGATTTTGTGATTCCGTATAGAAACTCCCAAAACCAATCAAACATTTTCTACTCCTTAATCCGCGTATATCAAAATCGCGGTAATCCTGATCGGAACCCTCGTATAGTCGGGCTCCTTTTCACTTTCGTATTTGTCTTTTGCCAAGTTGTATGCTCCGTTCGCCGTATTGCGCGTATCCGTCGCTGCGTCAAAGGTCGTTTGTGCCGCCGCTTTGTCCTCCGAGGACGCCGATGGATCGGACATAATCGATTGGTACGCTTCCTTCGCCGCATTGAATGCGTCAACCGCTTCCTGCCATAACTTTTCCGCGACGCTAAGTTCTCGTTTTGCAGGGTCGTAGCAGTTGTTGCTTATGCGAAAAACAATATATTGTCCCTCGGAGATATGGTATCGCTTTTGAGATGCTTCGCCTTTTTTGCCCCAACTCTTCAAGTACATTTCCTGCCATTTTCCCGCTTTTCCGGGCACGTGAAAGGAAACCTCTGCAACCGCATCGGCAAGAGCGGGCTCGTCACAGTCGTCCGCAGAATACGCTCCGTCCTCTCCCGCGTAGATTTTTGTCGGGAGATCGTCTTCGTCCATGACGAAAACTTTGACGTTGACGTCGGCTTCCACCGTAGAGTCAAAGTATATGGCGATTTCTCCTATCGAAAGGGCTTCTTCCGATTTGATGAATATATAGGTATACTCCCTGCGCTCTTCCTCCGAAAGCGGAGAAATGAGATCGTTGACCGCCGCGTCGGAATAGAAATCCTCCATACTATAGTCGTATGTATCGGATTCCGTGTCGACAAGGCGTATCAGAGAATAATTCTCTCTATAATCATCATCGTTTTCAGTCCCTTCTCCGAGATTGTAGCAAGCCGTTAAACTGAACGTACAAAGGATAATCGTAATTAATAGAAAGATAACTTTCTTATTAATACGCATATCCTTGCCACCAATCCGTGAAGATCGTGATGCCGACTTGGAGCATGATGAGCAATACGAAGATCAGCACGAAGCCTACGATTGCGTGTTGAAGTGATTTTTTTGCATTTTCATGCTCTTGCGGTTCGCTTGCACGCGCATATTTTACGCCGAGCAAAATGCAGAAGATTGCGCCGACTGCGCCGACTACTGCGAGCAAAGCAGGAACCAAGATTTTGCATACTTCAAGAATAGGATTGATGATTTTCGTCATTTCCGCCGAAGTAATACCGATAAGTGTTTGAAACATAGCTCTTACCTTCCTTTTAAAGAATTTTGTTATTTAATGTCATTATAATACACGAGGTATTACAAATCTATTACACATTTGAACCCCCGAAAGGGCGTTTTGTTTTATACCTTGCGACGTTTGCGCAGGAGCAGGACCACAAAGAGCCCGATTGAGACGAGTACGCATATTATGATGATCGTAATCGTCGTTGCGACGTTTGCCGTGTACTGTCTTGTAAACTCGAAGACTTGTTCGTTGCCCGCCGCGTTGGTGACGACGATCTTGTAGTCGCCTTTGTCCTTGATTTCCGGCATCTTCATGGATTCGGACGTGACGACGACCGTCTGCGTGAGGTTGCCGTTCTTGTACACCTGAATCACGTCTCCTACTTGACAACCCGTAAGCGTGACGTTGGAGATTGTGGAACCTCCGTTCTCCACACCGCTGAGTTGCGCCGTAGGCGGAGTCCTGTCAATGACGATTTCAAAAGTGAATTGCGCCGCGGATACCATAGAGGATACCGTGACGAGATAGAGTCCGCTGTCCGCAAAGATCATCTTGGAATTGAACGCATATTGCGTGACGTTGTTCATATAGGAAATCAACACGCCGTCGCCCGCGTCATACTGGATGTTTGTGATCTTGTAGGTGTACGGCGATACGTACTCGAAGCGGGAAATCTCGTGCGTTATGACGTAGAAGTAGAAGTACGCCTTGTTGCCGATATCGTCGGAGACGATAAACTCCCACTTGCCCGTTTCGCCGAAGCCGACCGCTTGAGACGGGTCGAATTCCACGCCGTTGAGCACGATGAGGTCGATCTTTGAAGAATCTTTGTTGACGGAAACGAACCTCGCGCTTCCTTGCGTGATGACTCCGCCGTTTTCCACCGGTCTGTCGTTGTAGCCGTTTATGAACGCGAACTCGACAAGAGTATCCTTTTTCACCATCGTCGTGAAGATGTTTCCCGCAACGTCCGTGATGTAGAAGCGATATGATCCGTCCGCCGTGAGTTCCGTGCCGGATTCATAAGCCACTCTCTCTCCGCCGTTCAAAGCAACTTCGCATTTTACGGAGGAATCGAACTCGATCTTGACGTTTTCTTGCGTCATCAAGACGTCCTTAATCGTTACGACTTTCATAAACGAAGCCGGATTGATTTCGAGCGTCTTACGGACGAGATTGACTTCAAACTCATATTCAAATCCGTATTCGTCGACGTAGGTCACTACGCTGACGTACTCGCCCGCTTCCTCTCCGTCTGACGGATAGGAAACGACGAGAGGCATATCCGCCCTGTTGCCGTCTATGCGGATCTCATAACTTCTTGCAACCGTTTCAAACGTCACGTTGAAGTTTGAATAAACTTTGTTCAATTCGCCCGCTACGATTACGATTGGCTCTGCGTCTCTCGAAGAACGCGTCATACGGCTCACAGAAATGGTGTCCGTGCCTCTATAGTGCAAGAGGGTTTGCGTGACGTTGCCGTATTCGTTTCTCAACTTAAGAACGTACACGCCGTCGCCGAGGCTTCCGATTGCGTCCGTCAAGCGTTCGGGCACAAGTCCCGTACCGTTGCTCTTCAAGACGTCGAATACGACAACCTCTTGCTCACCGTACTGCACGATTGCTTGCAAGATTCCGTCCTTTATCATTTTCTCTGCGTCTACGGAGAGTTTCTTGTTGGTGTAGCCTTCGGAGAGTTTCAACGCCTTTTCGTTGTAGCCCGTGAGGTAGTCTTGTTTGAACGCAAACGGATTGTTGGCAATCTCGAAGTTCAGAGTGACAACGTTGCCGAAATCGTCCGTGATGACAAGTTCATATATGCCTTCCTCTCTCCATGCCATAGAGCAAACGCCGGACGCATCGTGGAGATGAATTTGTTCTCCGCGAACGCCGTTGTGCGTAAGCACGTAGGTTATGCTTTCAAAGTACACGTCAACCGTCACGCTTTCGTTTGCCTTGAAACTGCGCTTTGTCGAAGCGGAATAGGTGTTGTAAGTCTCATCCGAATATTCGGTCGTGACGACGACTCTGAGTTCGCTGGACATAATGACCGTAAACTTTGCGACTCTGCCGTATATGTTCTTTGCGATGACGGAATAGAAGCCTTCCTCTGTCATGAGGATCTTCGTGTAGCCGTCGCTTGGAGTGTAGACGAGTTGGTAGTCCGCAAATTCCGTCGTGTCGGAATATGCGATTTCAACAGACGTCACGTTTTTGAAACTTGTTTCGGCAATGAAGAATTCACCGTTGAGATATACGATGTTGTCCGTGGACGTCGGGATGACTTGTTTGCCGTCGTCGCCCGGTATTTCAAACGTAATCTCTGGCAATTCGCCGCAGAGGACAGCCTTGACGAAGTACGGTTGGTACTCTTCGTTGTACATGATGCGCATCGTCACGGACGCTTCGCCCTCTTTCGGTGCTTCCACCCTATAATATACGTGTCCTTCCTCGTCGATTCTCACGAGAATGTCGACGCCGACCGTTTCCTCGCTCGTGATTTGATACGTCTTGTTTCTTTCAGCCCTGTTCAAATCCGGAATGATCATCGAGGAATACACTTGTTGATATTGATGAATCACGTTGCCGCTCTCATCGTAGACCACGTTTTCTTCGGACATTGAAAGTTGATACACGACCGAATACAGCGCGCCGTCGACGACTTCGTAGCGGAGATATTGCTTCTTGCCGTTCTTCTCTACCATAAAGACGATGGTCGCGCTTCCGTCGTACTTGACTTCCATATGGTCGTACGCATACGCGTCAGGCGCATAAACGTATTCGCCCTCTTCTTCCGAGATAGAGTCTGCCGGAGACAATTTGAGGCTGAGTTCGCGCTCGTCCACGAAGAGTTTTGCTCCGTCGGATTCCTTGTTGACAAACGTAAATTCGCTTTCGTTGCCGAGCGTATCTCTTGCGACGACGCGGTACGTGCCAAAACGGTTGACCGTCACGTTGCTGACGCCTCCGCTCTCGGAGAAACTGCGAATGAGCACGCCGTCGACGTATACGTCCACTTCGCTGCAGATAGAATCGTCCGTAAATTGCAACGTGATGATCGGCGAATACACCGTCGAGTTGTTGCGGACTGCCTTGGAGATCGTCTTGCTCACGAAGAAGAACTCGCTGTTTGGCGTGAGATACTTGTTGCCTTGCTCGTCCTCTGTGATGAGCGCAGTATCGACGATGCCCTTGTTTGCGTTGTCGACTTGTTGTGCGTCGACGTATCTGACTATATCCTGTCTTGCCGTCACGTTGATGATAGGTGCGGTAAGGTCGACCACGCAGTGGTAGATGACGTAGATGTCAGGGAACTTCGCATAACGAACGGTGAGCGTCCAGTCGATCGCTTCGTTGATTCTGACGCGCGTGCGGTCGCTGAAGTCCGTCTTTCTGTACGTGACGTTAGACTCGGAGAACTGGAACTCGTAGTCGGCGTTCGTATCGAATGTGAACATGAGCGCTTTGTTGGTGACGATTTGATATTCTCTTTCGCCCATCTTGGAAATCTTCAAGTTGGTTTGAGTGCCGTCGTACGGAACGTCCTGACCGCCCTCGTTCGCGTCGTACCAGAACCACTCGAGCTTAGGTTGTTCGCGCTTGAGTTCGTAGTCGTAGGAGAACGTGTTGCCAAACCAGTCTTCGATGCGTATGGAGTACACGCCCGCTTGATAGTAGGTCACGTTGTTCACGTAGTTGGATTCGATAAGTTTGCCGTCAAGATAGATTTCGTACAACTTGATTTCGGACGCGTCGCGGTTGCATTGAATGCGGACGTTGCGGTTTTCTTCCACGAGGACTTTGACGGTCATAGGCGTGGAGTTCATATACATATTGATTCTGTATATGTTGCCGCTTCTGTCCGCGACTTCGACATAATATTGTCCCTCTGAAATTTCGATGCCGTATGTCGGAATATCTTCTATACGATAGACGCTCTCGAGCACGCCGTTCTTTCTGAACACCGCGATATACGCCATATCGTCGATTTCCGCAATCTTATCGCTGAAGCCCTTGATGGTGAGCGACTTGCCGTTTCTGGACGAGCCGTCCAAAGACGCGTCGAGTTCGCCGAGAATGCTCTCGCCCTTTGCGTTTTCATAGACGACTTCGATTGTCGGAGCGGCTTTGTCGAGATAGACCTTATAATCGCGGACGCCGTTTGCGTCGCATTCACGGATCCAATAGACGCCGCTGTCGATGTTGAGGCTGCCGAATACTGTGCCTTCCGGCAAGAGTTTGTATTCTTTTGCAATAGCCTTTCCGTCCGCGCCGATTTGGTTCGTATAGAAAATCTTCGTAAAGTTGCTATGCTCGAAGCGGTAAGTCGTAACGAGGGAGCAGATTTCTCCGGAAGGCGTTTCGATCTCGCTGTTGTAGATGTCGGGATCGCCCGAGAACGCCACCGCGCTGCGCATTTCGTTGCCGGAGAGCGTGAGGTATGATCTGAGTGCCGACGTTGCGACCTGCTCTTTTCTGAGTCTCGGAGAGCCGTTTTCGTCAAGACCGTCGTCATAGCTCGTAAGGTATCTGTACGTTCCGCGGTCAACGATCGTCGTGGTGACTTGACCGATCGCGTCGGACAAACTGCTTGGCAAGCGTTCGGGATCTATCTCGGAACTCGTGCCGAGGAAATAGTACACCCAGTCGCTCGGTTGCGTGGAGTTGTTCCAGGTAGCGCGCTTGTAGCGCACCCAGTATTGACCGACAGACGCCTGAATCGGTGCGTCCGCCGCCGCTTTCAAATAGCTTCCGTCGCCGGAGTTGAGGGACGTTGCCATACCCGGAGTGCTGATGTAGAGCACGCCGAGGTCTTGCGTCTCGTAGAATCTGACGTATTCGATAGCCTTGTCGCGAGACGAGAATGACATAACGTCTGCGATACCGCTCTTTTCCGTGCCGACGTTTGAATAGTTGAGTTGAGAAACACGACCGTTTGCATGGTAGTAGAACACCGCCGTGTCAAGTTGGTACACCTTGTTGATAAACAGCGTACCGCCCTGCGTAGCCTTGTAGTTGACGGTTTCCGCAACGTCCGCGCCGAGAGTCAGGTAGAACGAGACGTCCTCGGAGGTCTGCACCGAACGGTTGGCTTCCATACCGGAGATAGCGATGAAGTTGATGCGGATATATCCGACGACGCCTTGTTTGAAGACGACGTGGACTCCGTCGGCGTCGGACGACGAGTTGTCCGCGTCGATATATTGTTCGATACCGCTGTTGTCGATTCTCGTGCCCTCTTCGGTGTATGCGACGATCTTCTTGTCGCCGATATACAGTTCACGAATATCGTATTCGTCCGCCTGTCTCGAGAAGGTGAAGTTGAACTTTGGCAACGTGCCCGCCGTATTGAAGACGGGAGTGCCGTCCGCGTTGAAGAATTCGGCTTTTTCGCAGGACATAGTCACGCCCACTTCGGAACGTGCGTCGAAGTTGACGTTGGTCGGACAGTAGGTGTAGTTGGTGATACTCGCGACGTTTCCGAGCGTGTCGACCGCATAAAACGCAAGCGTCACGTCCTTTTGGTCTTCCTTGCTTATGCCGAGATCGGAATAAGTGAGGAGGAAGGAAACGCGGTTGTTTTCAGGGATGTTGAACTTGTTGAGTTTTTCGTCTCTGCCCGCTTCGTACAAGAGGAGCGTCTTTGAAGCGGATTCGCCTCTGAACAGGTAGTACGCATAGATTTGCACGATGCCGGAAGAGGCGTTTCCTCTCGGTTCGTCGTTGACGTAGAAGGTGACGTTGCGCTCTTTGAGTGCTTTCGTCGCTTCCTCCACCATGAGTCCGGTAATCGACGGTGCGGAGTTGTCGAAGAGGAACGGACCGAAAGTTTGCGTTGTGACCTTGCCGTATACGCTCTTCATGTAAACGTGCAGATAGTACGTGCCAGACATACCGTTTGCCTGCAGTCTCACGACTTGCGACGTGCTTGTCAAGACTTCTTTGTTCGTATAGATAGCCGGTGCTTCGGGTTCTACCGTCCAAGCGTATTCCATAACCGCGCCCTTTGTCGTCTTGCTGACCGCGATAGGTACGGTCGTGGACTTTATCGGAGCGGCGGGGATGTTATAAGTCGAATCGATGTCCACCTTTGGCGTTCTCGTATCGAGCGCGCAGGTCGAATCCCATTCGGAATTGCGAGGGAGCGAAACGCCGTTCGTACCGACTTTGTTGTTGAGTTTGGACGCGTTGTAGGCATAGTCGCAGATAGAATCGAAGTTGGAAACGGACGCGATCGTGATAGCCTCCGCGTTGACTTCGACGGACGATGCGGACGGATCGAACTCAAAATAGAGAGTATCCGTGCCCGCGCCGCCGGCATAGTTGAAGTCTATACCCGTAAGCGCACCCACGACGTTTGCAGTCACGACAGGGTTTTTGCCTGAAACGTAGACGGGCTCTGAGAAACGAATCGACAAGCGGAGTTTGTCTCCCACGCGGATCGTGTTGTGGTCGATATGCCAACTTTGAACGGTCGGAGCCGTTGAGTCGATAAGAATTGCGTATGCCGTCGGATCGTTGATGTTTCTTGCAGGCACGATGTAGTACGTGCTTGCTCCGCCTTGGCTGTTGTAGACGACATAACTGCCCTCTTGCTCGAACGTGTTGAAGCGCAAATTGCCCTTCGAGCCTATCGGCACGAGGAAATATCTGCCTGAAATCGCGTCTCCGCGGTTTTCCGACATGACGATAGACGCATTCTTGTCATACGACTCGTTGGACACTTTGAGGTCGCCGTCATACTTGTATCCGAAGTGTACGCTCATGTTTTCGTCGATTTCTTTGACGTACACGCGGAAGAGTTGCGTGTTTGTCGCAATGTCCGAGAGCGTGAGTCTGAGGTCGGGATAGGTTGACGAATCGTCCGCGGAAAGCGACAATTTCTCACCGACGTACGCTCTTGCGAGTCCGGTGTTTATAAACATGGACATCCAGGTGCTGTCAAGCGAAAAATCGCTGTTCGCTTCCTGCGTTCTGCCCGTTGATCTTGTGGAGAACATTTTTTCAAATACCACGTTTTGAAGACCTGTCTTCGTACCCGTGAGGTAAGCCTCGAAGACTTGTATGCCTTCCTTTGTCGCGATATTGATTTCTTGCTTGCCGGGGCATGCGCATTCAAGCGTAGCCTTGCCCTTTTCGGCGTTGCCGACGATTTCGTCGATAAAGAGGTCGAACGTTCTGTTGGCGTATTCGTATGTTGATGTATTGTACGTGGAGAAACCGAGCGGATGCGTTTGAAGAACGACTATCTGCTCTCTGTTGTCCGCGGTGAGCGTGACGGTTCCCTCATACGCGTCGTAGTCGCCGAGTGAGGCTATTGCGCTTCTGTCGCGCGTCTTCACCGTCACCGTAATCGGATCGACGATTTCGTTTTGAGTGCCGACGTAAACGACGATTCTGCCACTCTCGTCCGCTTGCGCGACGCCCGTGCTGCTCCTCTCAAGAGGTCTTAAATCGATTGCGGCAGGCACGACCGCCTTCTTTGCGATACGGTTGTAGGTCGCCGAGAGTTCGGGATACAGCGTATAGTAGATTTTGACGGACCAACGCTCGGTGGAGTTGACCTTGACGTAAAGATACGTCTTGCCGTTCTCCATCGTCTTCTCTTCAGTCGTATATGTCACGTTGCCCGTAAAGGTGAATGAGAAGATGCTCGTCGAATCGACGGCGAACGCGAGTTTGTCGTCGTTTGCGATATAATATGTGTCCGAACGGAACAAACTGACGTCACCCGGAGGCAATTCGACGTATTTATTGTCCGAAGAGACAGAATACCATTTGACTATATCGCTCGGGACCTTTCTCGTAAGTTCCGCAATAGAGTGCATCATGCCCGTGTCGGGATCGTTTGCAGGAGAGATAGTATAGCCGTACTTGTCCGTAACGGAGAATTCATAACGACCTGCGTCGGTATATGTAAGTCCGTATGTGCCGTCTTCAAATTGAGTTGCGACGGTGGCGAAGTCGACTTCTTCTCCCGCAGACCCCGGACGGGTGACGATGAGTCTTTCGATTTCGGTTGGCAAACGGTCGGGAATGACGTACTTCACGTTGTCGTTTTCCGTAATTGTAATAACGGTGTCGAGCACAGTTTTAGCGCGTGAGACCGTCACGGAGAAGCGGTTGCCTGCACGGTCGCAGACTTCGACCAAGTATATGCCGTACGGGAGTTCGTAGGACGTATGGTCGGTGAGCGCAAAGCCGTGAACGAACGTCTTTTCGCCGTATGTAAGTTCAAAGATCGCGACGTATGCATAAAGGTCCGCGTCTACACCGCCCGAATAAATCTGATAGTTGTCGTTCGGGGTTTTATCTTCGAGATTTCTGATTGTAAAATCGGTTGTATGCAAGACGTCGCCGTCGTTTGACTTCGTCCACCAAGCACTGCCGTTTTGACCGTCGAGGTCTTTATACTCGATAGAGACGGTCGGAGTGTCCTTGTCGACGTACACGGCAAAGTCGCGCATACCCTTTTCGTCAAGTTCGCGCACGACGTAGAAGCCGGATTCCGTCACCGATTGAGAAAGATACGGCGTTGAAAGCAGTGCAAAACTGTCTCTGTATGCGTTCATATCGAGGTTCGGCTTGTCTCCGACCATCTCGGCAGGCGCAAAGTAGATCTTCGTCGAATTGGTATACGTAAATCTATAAGACGAGATGAGTTTTGCGTCTTCCTTGCCGTTGTACAAGTCATAATAGATGTCCTTGTCAAAGGTGTAGACAAACGGAGAATCCGTGTCTCCCGTGTTGACAAAAGTCGTAGTCGGCGCACTCAGCGGATGTTCCACCGTGAACGAGCGCGGAATGCGGATAGGATCGATATATAATGCGCCCGTGTCCCCATCCATACCGGTTGCGGAGTTCACGTAGAGATCGGCACCCCTTCCGACGATCTTTGCCGCGACGGTGTCGATAGCCTGTTTGAGGCTTGCGGACAATTCGTTTACGTCAATAGAGTCCGGCGTCACGGACGTTCCGCCGTAATAGTAATAAGTCCAGTCGCGTTGCGCCGTGGAGAAATTCCAGGTCGACGCCTTGTATCTGATCCAAACTTCGTTGAGAGCAGGTCTTCTGTTTCCGCCGCGCTCTATCGTCAGCGTGCCGTTGTTGAAGAGTCTCAAAATGTCGTTCGTGACGCGCACGGGATAAAGATCGGCATATTCCATTGCGATGACGTAGTCAAGCGCTTTATGTTGGTCGGAGAACACAACCGGTTGTTCGGAATCGTTGTAATAAGAACTCGAACTCGAGCCCATACCCGTGCCGGTACGCGCATAGAAACGCGAGGTGCTGAGTGCGAAAACTTTGTTTTTGATATTGACGCCGACGTTGAAGACGGAGTCATAGTTTTGTCCGACGCTCTCCTCGTTTCCGTTGGTCACGTAGAAGCGTTGCGTGTAGGAGAAGGTCTCTTCCCCTGCGTATTTTGCGTGAGTCGTAAACTCATAATAGCCGGGCGTTGTCGCGTCAAACGTGACGAATGCGTCGTTGCCGCCGTTTTGATCGACGACGACGTTTTCAAAATAAGTTATGCTGTTGTCAGCCGACAAGACGATTTTGTCGCCTTCGAAACTGAGCAACGCGCGGACGTTGTTTTCCATCTTTTGTATGGACGTAAACGCATAGCCGTCAACGGCGTCACTCGCACCCGGGTGCCCGATGACGATGGTCTTGCTTCCGCCCGAGATGTCCACGACGTAGGCGTCTCCCGCATAGAACGCGATTTTATCGCTGGCTTTGTATGGCATCAGATAGTTTTCGGTGTCGGAAGGGTCGTTGAAAGTGACGTATTCGCCGTCAACCTTGACGTACGGTCTGAACAGGACGCGCATATCGAAGGACGCCTTGTCCTCCGTCGAATAGATAGAGGACTGGTTGTTTACGATATCGAGACCCGAGAAGCCGATATAGAAATCGCCGAAGTTCTTCCCGCCTTCTTCTTCCGTCAAGCCGACGTGTTCTTTTGCCTTTACGGTAAAGGTGAGAATGCCGTTCTCAAACGTTGCGCCAAAGCCGTTCGGATCCGAGAAAGTACCGTCGTTGTTGCGCTCTAAAACCGTGAGCGTCTTTGTCTCGGATTCGGGATCGTCCGCGTCAAAACGCACTTCTCTGAAGTGTACTTCGATTTTGTTTATTCCTGCCAGTTCGTCAACGCGAACGGTGACGGTCTTTTGTTGCGCCGAGCCGTCCACCTGTATGTTTTCAAACTTAGGCGCGGAGTTGTCGACCTTGATAGGGCCGTATACGGTGCGCGTATCATACGCCGACGCGGTGCCGGTTTTTGAATAATTGGTCTTTGCAAGCACGTGCACGTAGTATTTTCCCGAAAGACCTTTGAGGTTTATATCAATCGGATCTTTTGTCGAGGACCATATCTGATATGCGGCATCCGCCTTGTACCTGATCGCTTCCTTGTGCCGTGCCCAGTCTTCGTCGGACATATTGCCTTGACCGAGATAATAACCATTCGATCCTGAATCATACCAGAATGCGCGCGCAAGATCCAGTCGCTTGTAGAAATAGTAGGTTTTGCCTTCGACTATATCCGTATCCGTCGTCTTCACAAACGTCTCGCCGACAAGTTCGAAATAGTTTGCCATATCCTCCTTTTTCGGACTTGCGACTCTGGTATAGTCGAGGTTCGGAGAGGTGGACACGAGGCAGAACGTGCGGAACATGTTGCCCGAGCCCGACGTCGTGATAGTTGTGGAAAAATCGTTGACGTAGTCGCTCGGAATGTCGTCCGCCATTTCGACGATAGGAGCCCTGTTGTCAAATGAAAGCGTCATGCTGCTGCGCGTTTGACGCGGAGAGCATTTGTCCGCTTCAAGTGAGGCAAGCGTGTTGTAGTTTTTGCAATAGTTGTTTGAGTCGGATCTGTTTCTGCCGTAGTCGTAGACTTTGTTGAGGTTGGTAAAGCCCTTGACGTCGATACTGCTGATCGTACCGAGCAAAGGATTGCCGTTCGTATCGGTTGCGGCAGACGGATCGAACTCGAACACGAGCGTGTCCGTGACAAGACCTTTGATGTGTTGACCGCTATAATAGACATATTTTCCATAATCAACCGCGGGAGAGACGCAGTTGAACGTTGCATTGTAGCCGTTGAATCCGCCGCTGCCTACGAGCGTCGTGTTGAGTTTTATGCCGCTGAGATCGCTCTCCATCGCGTTGATAGGCTCGCTGAAGCGGACGGAGATGCGGATTTTCTCCCCTTCTTGAATGCGTGATTGGTCGACGTGCCAACTCTTGATGTACGGAGCGGTTTCGTCGACGACTATTCCTTGAAGTGTCCATTCGTACGTCTTACGCCAATAGTTTGAACCGCTCAAAAACGTTTCGTATATCGTCCCCGACGACAACTTCATAAAGTGGTAGTCGGTTGGCCAACCGAGTTTTCCGCTTGACTTGAAATGGTATTCGTCGCTTGCAAAGGACTCGTTTTTGTGCACCATATCGCCGTACGATTTGCCGAATACCAGCGTGTTCTCATCGATATGGCGGAGTTCTATCGTATAAAGTTGCGTGCCCGCCGTCGAGCCGTCATAGATTTTGAGGGTGCAGGTACTCGTCATCGTGACGCCGCTTTCATCAAGTTTCAGCTGTCCGCCGATATACAAATTGCCGAGCCCGGTGTTTATGTATTCTCTTTGCAGGTCGGAATATCCGCCGTATGAGCCCATCGTTGAGTTTATGAATGATTGAGACGCCGTGAGCGTTTGTCCGGCTTTGTCTTCCGAATAAATCTCGAGTTTACTGTATGTATCGATAGTTGAGCCTACGAATCCGTGGAAGAAAGTGTGGTTCTGCCCGTTGAACAACTGATTGTCCAAATTGTTATAAATATATGATTTTACGTCGGTTGAACGGACTTTGACTTTCACGGCTTTTGCGTTTTCCTGAACGGACAAGTTGTCCGGCAACACGTCGTACAGTTCGACGTAGAAATACGGCCAAAAAGCCTGATCTTGTTTACTATTGCTGCCGATGACAAGTCTCTCGCGGTTTTTGTTGATCGATATCGTGACTGTGTCGTAGTAGATAACTTTGTTCCCGACTTTCTTACTGCTTAAGCGACGCAAAGATACGGTCGAGTCAAAATTCGTGTAGTCCTCGCCTGCGACTGCGGTGAAGTTTCTCGTGCGGATTTTCACGTCGACACGGTCAAAAAGCACTCCCTCAGGAACGCTGTAAAAAACCTTCACCTGGACAGTGGAGTCTCCCGCTCCCGTCGTCTTTTCCGTCACGAGGTTTTCTTCGTCAAAAGACAGTCCGACCTTGTAGTCTTCAAGCCAGTCCGGCGACGCGTATGCGACGCTCGGCTCCGCGCTTAAAACAAGTGAGAGCGTAATGCATCCGAGCATCATGACGAATGCCACGATCAAAAATATTCTTCTTGCGTATACTGCTTTTGAAACTTTCATTGCTTCTCCCCTCCTTTCGGAACAAGGTCTTGCCGGAATAAATCTTCTATCTTCGCGTTCGGATGACTTTGCTTGTATTGCTTCCACATTCTCGTGATGTCTTGCACGGCTTGAGCGTCATCCTCCGCTCTTTCTTCAACCATATCCGTCGCTTCTTCGCGGGAAGCCTGCTCTTCGGCGATAAACTCGGCATACTCTGCCTCCGCCGCTTCTTCCTTCGTTTCCGTAGTTCTGTCGATGGTGTTTGTCTCACCGCCGGAAACGGTGTCATAGTCGCCGCTTGCGTCTTGCGAGTTGTCCGACGCGTCTTGCGTGTCTGTTTGCTCGGCTTGTGTGTCCTCTGCGCCGTTTTGAGCGTCCGCCTGTGCGTTTTGCGTCTCTTCCGCTTGCGCTTGCGCCGCGGCTTTCTTCTCCGCCCTTTCCTTTTGGTCTTGCTCTGTCAGGTCGTTGCGGATCGTGATATTGTAAAACGCCTCTTTCTCGTCAAACAGACGGTTGTTGAGCTCGGACGTGTCCATCTTGCCCATCTTGTAGAACGGCACCTTGAAGCTCGGCGTGAAGTACGTCATGAGCGGATAGTTGCCGAACGTGACGACGATGGAGTGACCGATGTCGCCCGGGTGGTTGAGTCTTTGAAGCTCACTTGGGTAGATGAGAGGTCTCACCTGCATCTGCGTGGTGACGTTGATGTCGCGCGCGCTGTTTGCGCTACCCGAAGAACTGTTTGTTGCAACGGTGATGTTTCCGCAAAGTTCGCTGTACTCTTTGCAGGTGCCCATATCGTTTGAACCGATAAACATCTTAATTCCGCAGTTGCCCTTGACGATGTCCGCGACTTTGTCGCCGTACACGTTGTTGAGCTGTGCGTAGGACTGAATGATCATATTGAACCAAATTTTACGGCTACGTCCGACCGTAATCATCTTGTCGAACTTGTCGATCTTTGGCATGTTTGCAAATTCGTCGAGGATGTAGTAAACGTTGCGCGGCAACGACAAATCCTCGTAGGTGGACGCTATCTTGATGAGAGCCTTGTATATTGACAACATAAAGATTGCCGCAAGGTTGTATCTCGTGTCCTTTTCGTCAGGTATCTTCAAGAAGAGCGCGGTCGGGCGATCGGCGAGGTTTTCGGGGATGAAGTCGCTTGCCGACGTGAGGGCGCAGATACCCGAGTCGTTGAACATCGTGAGTTTTTCGTACACGATGGACATATAGCTCGCTCTTGTGGACTCCGCCGCGTCGCAGACTTGTTTTGAAAGCGAAAGCGCTTTGGATAGCGGGCTTCTGCCTGCAAAGTATCTGCGAAGTTCAAAGTAGTCCTTGTTGGAGTTTTGCAGGATTTTTGCAAGGTTGAAGAAGTTGAACTTCTCTTTCACCATGCCAAGTCTTGGATCTTCGCTGTCTTCGAGCATTGCAAGAAGCGTTGCAAGCGTGATTGCTCTCGCGCCTTTTTCCCACATAGGATCCTTTTCGTTCTCGACGGGGACGAGCGCGGACACGAGGTCGTTGAGGTCTTCGTACACTTCGTCGAAAGTTCTCTTTTTGTAGATTTTGACCGCCGTCTTCAAACTCGCCATACTCGAATATGCTTTGCCATCGAAGACGTACCAGTTTTCACCGTCCACGAAAGACTCGACAGGGTCTGCCGGCGCAAAGTCCTTCGGATTGTAGGCTTCGCTGTGTCTGAACACGTTGTGGCTGGCGTTTGCGTACTCCTGATAGTGATCCCAAATGGAGTCGAGCGGATTCCATCTGTACGAAGAGTACGTGTCGCGCAGGTCGATGACCTTGACGTCGTAGCCTCTCTCTTTCAAAAAACCGCTGTGCAGGGAGAAAAGTTCGCCCTTAGGGTCCGTCATAATCATGGACGAACCTGCGGCGGACGCGCCGATGAGTTGGATCATCGGGTTGACGAAGGTGGTCGTCTTACCTGAACCGGTAGAACCGATGATTATCGAGTGGCACGGAGAGTTGAACAAAATGTCCATATCCTTGCCCTTGCCGTTCACTTGCGCCATAACGGGGACGCCGTCCTTCTTTGTGTTGGCAAGTTCGCTGTATTTGCATGGTTTGAAGATGCTGTTCTTTTCTTTGTCGTTCATCCAGCGGGAGTTCTCGAGGTTTGCCTCTATCTCTTTGAGCTTGCCCTTTCCGCCGATGCCCGTATATCTCATAAACTTCCAGAGGTCTCTGTCGATAAAGCCGAGGTAGACCGCGAGGAACGCCACGAGAATGGAGAACTGAATGCCGAAGAATCTCCAATCCCAACGGAAGATTCTGTTGAAAGTGCCAGCCCAGTCAAAGTTGTCCAAGTGGTCGTGGTTGACAATGAGACCAAACACGGCTATCGCAATAAACAGCGAGATAAGAACCGCCGAGCAGAGCGTGAACACGATGTCGTACACTTTGCCCGTCAAAATCTTGTGCGCGAAGATGATCGCGCCGATATTCATAAGGATAAAGAACGAAAGCCCCGTATATGCAAACGCGTTTGCAACGCTCATCATTCCCGTCGCCGCGAGCACAGGCAACACGACTACGACGGATACGCCGAGACAGACGCCGAACAATATCAATGTAAAAAGCCACTTTTTCATAAGCCTCAACCCTCCGACGATTCATCGTCATAGTCCGGATCCTCCTGCTCGGGAGGCGTTTCCGCATCTTGTTGTTGGCGCAAGTTGCTCGCTCTCACGTCGTCCAAAGACGCGACCGTAACGAGCGTGTAGAAGCCTTTCAAGAGTTCCGGCTCCAGCTGATAATGGTAGACGGAAGACAAATTGACGCTAAATCCTTCCGAATCGACCAGCTCGGTGTAAACGACAAACTTGCCGACGCCGGAAATGTTTCCGAATTTTTCAATGGCGATATATTCTTCCGTTTGCGACTCGTCGTTACCTACAAACGGATTGTAGCCCTCGAGCGAGTGGATCGTATCCAAAAACTCGCTGTCAAGATTGTCAAGCATTGTGATGAAATCTTCTTCAAACAGCAAGCATCTTCCGACGACGTTTATAGTTGTAAGTCCGCCGCCGATCGGGAAGTTGACCGCGGCGTTTGCGTTTTTGATGTTGTTGATCCACATTGCCATATTGCCGTCATTGTCCACAAAGATAAAGGACAGCACGCGCTTCTCCGTGAGTTTGCTCTCGAAGACATACGGCAAGATGAAGTAGCCGTTTGACGTGTAAAACGCACCGTCGTACAAAAGTCTCGTGGACACGTACTCCGCACTCGCGCGCTTTTCGTTTGCGACAAGTTTCTTTGCAATCTCGTCCGTGTATGCCGTGAACGTGTCTAAATCATCATATCCGAACAAGCGCATGGCGACAGTACGGTAGTCGTCGACCGAATAGCTGACTCCGCTACCGTTCAACCAAATTGCGAACTCCTTGTTCAGTCCGATGACCACGCTGTCGGACGTCTTGTATTCGTTGTGTTTGCCGTAGTTTCTGTTTGCAGAACTGTAAAGTTGTTGTGCAAAGTCAAAGAAATTGCTGTATGCGCCGTAGTAGCGGTTGTTTGTGTCAAGCCCCCAATAGTCCTCGTTCGGGCGACTCTCGAAGAACGTCGCGAAATACCCGCTAAGCGCGTCGAATGAGACAACCGTTTCGTCCTTGAATTGCGCGTGATCTTCGCGAGCCTCGCGCTTTGCAAGCACTGAGACGTCTCCGCCCGCTTTCAGCACCTTGCTGAGAAGGTCGTCATCGCAGAACGTGACGATAGAATTGTCCGTTGAAATCGTATATTCTGCCTCGTCATAGCCGTCTATCGTCTCGGTGCAGTTGCCGGGAAGTTCGTTGCGGAATTTGTAGACCGAACGGACTTCTTGGAGATTTTCCGTTCCGTCAATTCCCACAAACGTGAAACTTTCGTTGCCGCTCGTGACGTATTGCGTCACTTCTTGTCCGTCCACCGTGATCGTGCGTGTGCGCGGATACCAATGATATCGCGGAGATTCCGTCGTTTTGCAACGTCCGTACACGTTGACGTCGTGGTCTTGCGTATCGTTGACGCAATCCATAGCCATACTTGCGTCGCTGATAAATACGGACGTCCTGTTGCTCCCTTCCGAATTGTCGATGACGACGTAAACAAAGAAGCTGTTCATTTCGATTCCGTCCTCGGTATTCGGCCACCAAGAAAATTTGTACGGAAGAATGAATATATTGCTGCCGTCCACATTCTCATAGATTGCGCCTCTGTATGCGCATTGATCCGCAACGGAATTCATCGTCGCTCTCGCAGAATTTGCGAGCATCGTATCTCTTACGCCCGCTGCGTCCTCCAAAAACGCGCTCGCGTCCGTGTAGCCGAACAATTTTGCAACGAGTTCACGATATTCGTTCGCGTCCAAAACCGCGCTTTTCGAAGTCGCTCCGCCATAATCCAGCCCTACGAATACGACTTCATTTGCGTCCATTTCGAAAGGCTCCGAAGAATAATACGGTCCTACGGACGCCGCTTTTGCCGCAGAAACGAGATCGTCAAACAAATTCCTATACAATTGCGCCCCTACAAGCGGAAGAGTTCCGTTGTATTCGATAAAGGATTTATCGTATGGTATAAACGTTTTTAGTTTCTCTGCAAAATCCGCAAAAGCGTTTCTTGTAGAGTCGGGCATATTGGCGTCGTCAGGGCTTACAATCGCATTCGCGCCGCCCTCTTCGTAATCGAGGAAGACGTTGCAATCGCAATAATCGAAGATCGCCGTGCCGACTTGTTTTGTTGTGTCATCATACGTGCAAGAGCCGTGGGTATAATCGAAATATATACTCTCGGTGCGGTTCGTCGTGCGATCGAGCCAATTCTCGCCGTAAACAGCCAAATTGAAATCCGGGAACGAATCAACCGTATCCACGCGAATCTGCGTCTTTGCGGGAGTTATCGACGAATAGTTGCCGTGTCCGTCAAAGCCTACGACGACGACGTAATAGCCGGGCTCGTTTATTTCCGAGATCGAATCCGCGCCGTTTACGCCGAATGAAGTGAGGTCTTCAACCACGCCCGCCGTCTTGTAATACTCGACGCTCGAAACGGTCATGCCGAGAGGAAGGTTGGTCGGTCTGTACCTGTTCGCGGCGGTATACGGATTGTAATACTGGACCATAGTCATAAGCGTTATGTACTCTTCATCGAAATACTCACGGTAATCTTCACCCTCTTCTTCCAATGCTTCCAGTTCTTCCAAATACTCTTCAAGGTCCAACTCGAAGTTGTCGAGTACCGATCTGTTTCTTGAGATGAATCTTCTTCTTTCAAAGACGACCTTGTCCATCTCAGCCGCGACGGGATCGATGATAAGCTCGGCGGTGAGAGGTCTCGGAGCGTTGTAGTTTTTGTCCGAAACGCTAAAGGTTGCGGTTGCGCGGTAGGTGCCCGCGTTTACGCCGGAGTTTTGAGAATACGTCACGCTGACGCCGACGGGAAGCGTGCCTTGAATTTCTATCTTCTTTTCCGTGCCGTCATACGACTCGCGCGTGCCGTTGAAATGCACCGCGGACATATCGTAATCCGCTTTTTCTATGGTTAGAATAGCGGTTTTCGGCTCAATCGGCGCAAAGTTTACCGTATCTTCAACCGTAAAGATCGCTCTCACTTCGTATGTGCCCGCGCTGACTTGTCCGTTGTTTTCATACGAAACGCTGACCCCTTGCGGAAGCGTGCCTTGTATGGTCAGTTCGTGTCTCGTCCTGTCATAAATCTCCGTGCTGTTTTCAAACAGTATGCCGGAGACGTCGATCTTTGCTTGCTCTATCGTAAGGACGGCTTCTCTCGGCTCTATCAAGTTAAAGTTGGCAGAGTCGCCCATGAACGTCACTTGAACGGTGTAGGAGCCTGCGTTTCTCGCAGAATTGCCGAGTTCTTCCTTTCCGCCCTCGCGCGTAATCGTATAGTCTACGTACAATCCGGAAGGGAGTGTTCCTTCGAGTGCAAGAGTATGCGGATTGCCGTCATAAGTTTCGGTTTTGTCGGCAAAGACGACGTTAGAAAGGTCATAGTCTGCCTTTCTTATCGTCACTTTTGCCTTCATTTCTTTCATTTCATAGGCGTCTTTTCTGAGAATTGCAGTGGCTTCATACTCGCCCGCGTTGCGGAATCTGTTCGTCGTCGGGTACGTCACCGTCGTTCCTTCGGGAACGTTCTTTACTTCTACCGTATAAAATTCGCCGGTATATACGACGTCAATGTCGTTGAACTCCGCGCCCTCGAACACGTTGCGACGGACGTTTACTTTCATCGTTGCGGTTTTGTCTTTGTAGGAAACGGGGATTTCATAGTCGCCTTCAATAAAGAATTTCAATCTGTCGCTCGCGGCGATCATTTCGGGTGCGAGAGGAGTTTCTTCCCGCTTGCCGGAACTATATATCGCCGTTACGGTGTAGTCGGCATAATTGAATTCGCCTACGCGCACGGATATTTCGTCGGGCGTAATCTTGATTTCCTCCACGTCGTCTATATTACAAGCAAAAAACGTGACGGCGACGAGCACCATCATACAAACGATAGCCGATATGAAAAATATTCTCTTCTTATTTTTCATTTCTTTTTTCTCTCCTGTCACGACCTATATTTTTTTGGTCCCGTAAAGTCGGACCAGTCGGAGTAGTTTGCCATATACACTCCTTGGTAGGCGTTTATAGCCTTTATGTCGCCTTTTATATAATCATAATAGTCACAGCCGAATTTCTCCGGGTTCACAGCATAAGCGTTGTGCGATTTTACGAGGATGTCTCCTCCGCCAAGGTCCTTGAGAGTCTTCACAAGCGCAGCCCACACCTGCGACAAATACTGGCTGTCTCTGCCCTCTCCGCTGTCCTCGAATATGTTGATAAGCAGTTCCGAACGAGTACAAGCCGCGCCCTTTTTGTCAATAAGGTACGCGAGGAGTTCCTTTGCTTTCGCCCTCGGGAAGTGTACCTGCTTGTCGTTGCAGAAAAACTCGAAATTCCCAAACGTCTGCGCATAGAATTTGTTTCCGTTTTTGTCGGACGTCGGGTACAAAAGATTGTCGAACTGCTCTCGCAGGCGATCCTCGTCAACGGGTTTTAACAAATAACCGCTCGCGTGCAGGCGTATCGCGTCCATCATATATTCGTTGTATCCCGTAACAAAAACGATGTTGACGTGCGGATAAATGACTTTGACAAGGTGCGCAAAATGGATTCCCGTCATCTCGAACATCTGTATGTCGCTAAAAATCACGTCGGGCTTTGCTCCGCCCTCTAACAGTTGCAACGCCTTGTTCGGATCCTGAAAAGGAAAGATTTGCGCCTCGGGACGAACGGAACGTATCGCGTCGGTCAGGGATTTCAGTGCGAGTTCTTCGTCATCAACAACAAAAACGATCATTGCCCTATATCCTCCTCTCCATCGGTTCGATCATGCGATACGGATCTTTGAGTTCCGTCGCGGGCTTTGGTGACGCCCCCTTGTTTTCCGCCGTAGGATCGTCCACGTCAACGGATATGCGCGCGCCGTTGTTTTTTTGAATACCTTTCATATACGTGCGCTCCGACACAAATCCGCGATACAAAAGTTGCTCCTCGATCTTCATCTCGGAGATCTCGTATCTCCTTGCGGACGCAAGTCCGTGCATCATAAGGAATCTCTTTATATAAAAATTTTTTTTGTCGCGTTCGGCTTTTTTCTTCGCCATAACGAGAATGCTGTCCGCTTCTTCCTTTTCGAGGTCTTGAAGATCGTGATCTTTAAGGTATACACGCCTGTCTTTGAGCGCGTCCGCCTCAAAGAGTTCGGGCACGCGGGAAAAATCGCCTTTTGCAAGTTGTTCCTTGCGCTTGTCAAAATAATATTCGCTTATGACGCCCGCTCTGAACGCTTCAAAAATTGCGTTTCGTCTTGCCGAGACGCCGAGAGCAAGGTCTTTCTTTGCGCGTTCTCTCTGATATTCGCACTCGCTACGATATTCGCCCTTTGCCTTTTGCGCGCTCTTGTCCCACTTGTCGATGAGCCTTTTGAGCCTTATCGCCTCTTTGTTGAACGCCTCGTCCGCCTTTTTTATATCGCTTCTGCGCACGACGTCCTGCTTTTGAATAAACTCATTGTAGTCCATATCAAGAGAGGAAAGGTCGTGTTCAAACGAAATGCCTTCAAAGGCGTCTTCCTGCCTGCCCTCTTCAAGCAGAGTGGCGCGAACGAAGGACTGCGGCTCTTTTACGAACCATTGCGCCGTGCCTTCCGCGTCGTCGCCTGTGAGCAACATAACTTGCGCGCACAACCTATGCAACATATTGAGAATCTTTTGCGACAAAGAGTCTGAATGCAAAGCCTTGCTTCCTTCTTCGCTGTCGACGGTAGATATTCCGTCAAGTTCGATGATGCAATCCTTTGCATTTGAAAGAAACTGGCGCGTCGTAAGGCTGTTTTTCAAGATAAATTCCATTTCGTCAAAAGGAATATCTTCGTCTCTGCCCGCTTCGATGTCAAATCCGTCCTGTTGACTTTGCGTAAGCAAAAGAGCGCACTCAATAAGGCGTAGACGATCCGCAAGTTCCGCACGCGTAAACTCGATTTTCGGAGCGACTTTGATGACGTCCGTCGGTTCGCCAAAAGAGATTTGACTGCCGTCAAACTTCTCTTGCAAGTATTGATAAAGACGGTTCAAAACTCCCATTTGCATAGTTTCTCCCATGATTTTCACATTCATCATATCATAAAAACTATTACAAATTTATGACAACGAAATGTCTCTCGTTCTAACTTATGTGAAGAAATATTTTATATTTTTATATAAAAAAGACCGGGTAGCCTCGGTCCTTTTCGCCGCAAAAAGCGGGTTCGGTTTGCTCAGTCGAATTTCTCTCCGCTCCTGCCCGATTCCGGGATAGTCACGGTCGCCGTCGTGCCCCTGCCTATCACGCTCTCTATCTTGACGGTGCCGCCGACAAGCGAACGGATGCGATTGGTGACGTTGTTTATTCCGACGTGCGTCGAGTCAAGCGTCTTTACGGTATCGAAGCCAACGCCGTCGTCCTTGACCGTGATGACGACCGTACCGTCTTGTTTTTTGGTCGATACGCTGACGGTTCCGCCCTCTCTCTTGACGGAAACGCCGTGCTTGACCGCATTCTCCGCCAAAATTTGCACGCTCATGGCAGGCACTTCAAAGTCTTTTTCCTCTACGTCGTAAACTATGTTCAGTTTGTTGCCAAAACGTATCTTTTCAAGACGGAAATACGCTTGAATATTCTCAAGTTCTTTTTCAAACGGGATAAGCTCGTTTTCGCTGTTGGTGGTAAGAGTTTGGCGCAAATACTTTGCAAAGTCGCCGATTGCTTTCTTCGTCGCGACGGGATTGTCGGGAAGCGCCTGAATTGCCGTAAGCGCGTTGTATATGAAATGCGGCGAAACCTGACTTTGCAAAATCTGCGCTTTTGCGCGCATAACGTCGTTGCGAAGTCTCTCGCTTTCCTCTCTTTCGCGCGCCAAGCGTTCCTCTCGTTTTGCGCATTCGACGGTGATCTCGACCACGATTGCAAGGATTCCGAACACCGCAAAAAACGTCACTTGAGGGAACAGCACGTCAAGAGCCGTACCCGCGGCGAAAAACGCCAAAACCAAGAGAGTCGCCAACACGCTGTATTTGTGCGTTTTCTTGCGTTCTACCAGCACCAAAACAATGCCCGCGATCCACAACGCCAAGTACAAAACGGCAAGTGCGTAGAAGCCTCCGGCGACGACGATCTTTCCGTCGTCCCCCACCCCAAACATATACGGCGTGAAGCAGTTGGCAAACAAAAGCACGGATATGACTCCCGCCAAACCAAAGGAGATCGCTTGCCATATACGTCTCACTTTTACGTTTGCGTTCGGCACGTCCACAATCCACAAGATAAGCGAGGCGATGAGCCAGGTTTTTGCCGCAATAACGATGCTTTGAAGCACTATGACAAAAGTCCTGTCTTCCGCGGATTGCACGGAATAAAAGCGTAGTATACCGCTAAAAATAGAGACGATGAAAAACAACGAAAAAATCAATATGTTGTCCAACCTTTCTCTCTTTGTCAGCGAACGATCGACTCCGCACCATATAGCGCAACCTATCGCCAGCATCGCCGCTATGCAAGATATAGCCAAATTAAAATATTTAAGTTCCATCTAATACGCTTTCCTCTTTAGTGCTTGCGCCCTACACGCGTTTACGCCGTCGAAACGGCTGTAAACTCATTGTTTCTGCCAAATATAAAAGATTATATCATATTGATATAACAATTTCAATGTATCTCAAACAATTTTCGTCATTTTCACGTTTTGTGCGTCTTATTTTTTCCTCAACTCCACGCTCCACACTCTAAATAAAACAACCCTTCCTGCTCCGCCAGGTTTCCCTACCTGTTCTATCAAGTTGCCGTTGTTTAACTCAAAAATATAACACCCCTCTTTCCCAAGGGCTTTTCGTCCGACAACACTCGAACAAAGTACCGTTATTTAACTCAAAATGCAATAACCCTTCCTGCTCCGCCAGGTTTCCCTACCGCGGAACAGACCGAACACAAGTCAATATGCTCTTAAGGAATAATGAAACTGTCGCATTTTGACCTTGCTATTCTCTACAAAAGCAAGTAGTCGCTCAAGGGACACCGTGCGCCTCACTCAAAAGACTCGGTTCTTATTGTGCCACTTCGATTTTGAGACGGCTCGCGCCAACAGGATGTCTCAAAATCTCGTACTGAATCGACCCCGTTCGGACGCAAGCGGTCGTCGCTTTGCGACTCCGGACACGTCTTCGAAAGAGAAAGTAGTTTGACTGGCTCCGTCTTCGAATGAGAAAGTATGTTGACAGGCTCGTCTTCGAATAAGTTTTTACTTCTTCCGCAACTCCACTCTCAACTCTCCACACTCCACTCTCAAAAAAACCGCTCAGTTTAGATGAAGAGCGCGAAAAAGCCCGCCGACTTAAAACTGTGATTTATACGAATAGATAAATGATGTTTGCGCGGAGCGCAAATTGCTCCAATAGAATGGAGATGCTCCTATCGAGTGAGGAATAACCGCTCAGTTTAGATGAAGAGCGCGAAAAAGCCCGTTTGTGAAGGATGAGCGTACACTTAGTACGTGACCCCTGAGCAAACGGGCTTTGACAATGCTATTCGCTAAACTGTGCGGTTATTCCCACTCGATAGTCGCAGGGGGCTTTCCGGTAATATCATACACCACGCGCGACACACCCTTCACCTCGTTGACGATACGGGACGAGATGCGGTCAAGCACGTCGTACGGGATGTGAGCGTATTCGGCTGTCATGAAGTCGCTTGTGACGACCGCGCGAAGACCGAGAACGTAATTGTACGTTCTGCCGTCGCCCATGACGCCGACCGTGCGCATATCCGTGAGGACCGCAAAATATTGACTATAATGAAGATCCGCGTTTTCAAGTTCAAAGCGGTAGATTGCGTCCGCGTCTCTAAGGATGTCGAGGCGTTCTTTAGTGATTTCTCCGATGCAACGGACGGCAAGTCCGGGACCCGGGAAGGGTTGACGGCTGACGAGTCTTTCGTCAAGACCGAGTTTTCTTCCGAGCGCGCGCACTTCGTCTTTGAAGAGCGAGCGAAGCGGTTCTACGAGTCCGATAAACTTGGTGTCCTTCGGAAGTCCGCCGACGTTGTGGTGAGATTTGATGACCGCGCCCGTCGTGAGACCGCTCTCGACGACGTCAGGGTAAATCGTGCCTTGCGCGAGGAACGAGCCCGCAAACTTGCTGCTCTCCTCTTCAAAAACGCGGACGAACTCTTCGCCTATGATTTTGCGTTTGCGTTCAGGCTCCGTGACTCCCGCGAGTTTTGTGAGAAAACGCTTTTCCGCATCCACGCGGACGAAGTTTAAGGATTTGCCCGCAAAGGCTTCTTCGATCTCGTCTCCCTCGTTCTTTCTCATCATACCGTGATCCACGAAAATGCAAGTGAGTTGGTTTGGAATTGCCTTTTCAAGAATTGCGGCGCATACCGAACTGTCCACGCCGCCGCTCAAACCGAGAACGACTTGACGGTCGCCGACTTGCTCTCTTATGCGCTCGATTTCACGCTTGATAAAGTCGTCCATATTGTAATCGCCCTTTGCTCCGCAGACGTTGTAAAGGAAGTTGTGAAGAAGTCTCGTGCCGTTCTTTGTCCTTTCGACTTCCGGGTGGAATTGCACGGCGTAAAGTCTGCGCGCGGTGTTTTCCATAGCGGCGACAGGACAATCGTTCGTGTGCGCAAGAGCCTTAAAGCCCTCGGGCATTCTCGCCACGTAATCGGTGTGGCTCATAAGAGACACGGTTTCTTTGTCAAGTCCCTCGAAAAGCGCGCTTGGAGCGTCGAGGAAGGTGTCGATCGTGCCGTACTCGCTGACCTTGCAAGATTTGACCTCTCCGCCGAGCGTATACGCCATAAGTTGCATACCGTAGCAGATGCCAAGCACGGGGACACCGAGTTCAAAGAGTTCTTTCGTCGTATGCGGAGAACTTTCCTCGTACACGCTGTGCGGTCCGCCCGTCAAAATGATGCCGATCGGTGCGATTTCTTTGAGTTTTTCAATCGGCGTATTGCCTGCAAGAATTTGAGAATGAACTCTGCATTCTCTCACTCTTCTTGCGATAAGTTCTTTGTACTGTCCGCCGAAATCAAGAACTACGACGGTTTGATTTTCGTTTGCCATAATAATCCTTTTGCCACTTTACGCACACGTTTTGCGGTCATAAACCCTCGTTTGTGCGATTTGACATATTATTTTTTCACGCACTTCGTGCGCATATTATTGCTCACACTTCGTGTGTATAATATCTGAATATTATCTTTTTTTGTGCAAATTATCGTCGGCACATATCACCGATTTTAAGGACTGCACCTTGCCGCTTTTTAAATGCGTCTTACTTTACGATGATCGCGTCGCGCTCCGCGCCTACGGAGATATATTTGACTTTGCAATCAACCGCTTTTTCGATATATTCGATATACTCGCGCGCTTGAGCGGGCAGATCCTCATACTTTCTGCAGTTTGCGGTAGAGCAATTCCAACCCGGGAGATATTCGATGATCGGCTTTGCGATATTGAGAGCCTCGCCGCTCGGGAACTCGTCCACTCTCTTGCCGTTGACGCTATACGCTACGCAAACGGGGATTTCTTCCATAAAGTCGAGGATGTCGAGTTTCGTAAGCGCGATTTCGTCCGCCGCCTGCACCATACAGCCGTATCTTGAAGCAACCACGTCAAAACCGCCCACGCGTCTCGGTCTGCCGGTTGCCGCGCCGTATTCTCCGCCCGCCTTCCTGAGCGTTTCCGCCTCGATGCCGAACATTTCCGCCGTGAAGGGACCTTCGCCTACGCAGGTCGAATATGCCTTCATAACGCCGATCGCATTGTCTATTTTGCGGTTTGGAATGCCCGCGCCGACAGGACCGTACGCCGTGATCGTGTTGGACGACGTCGTGTATGGATAGATGCCGAAGTCGATGTCGCGGAGTGCGCCGAGTTGCGCTTCGAGCATAACTCTTTTGCCTTCTTTCAAGGCGTTGTTGAGATAGTAGCCCGTATCGCAGACGTAGTCTTTTAAAGGCTCGCCGAACTTCTTGAACCAGTCGAGGAGTTCTTCGACGGTATAAGGCTTCGCGCCGTACGCCTTTTCAATCGTGAGGTTTTTCCACTCGACGATCGTTTCAAGACGAGAGCGGAGATATTCGGGATGCAAGATGTCGCCCATGCGGATCGCTTTTTTCATATACTTGTCCGCATACACGGGAGAAATGCCGCGACGGGTTGAACCGAACTTCTTGTCCGCAAGCCTGTCTTCTTCGAGGCAATCTTGCATAACGTCGAAAGGACAGCACACGACAGCCTTGTCGCTTATCTTGAGATTGGCGGGAGAAATAAAGATTCCACCCTCTCTGAGTTTTGCGATTTCGCCGCAAAGATGCTCGATGTTGACGACCATACCGTTGCCCATGACGTTGACTTTGTCTTCGCGAAGAATTGCGGACGGCAAGAGATTGAGCACGAATTTGCCCTTGTCGTTGATGACGGTATGACCCGCGTTGTTTCCGCCTTGATAACGGACGACGATGTCTTGAGACTCGGCGAGGAGGTCGACCATACGGCCTTTGCCTTCGTCACCCCAGTTGATGCCTACGATTGAAGTTAACATTGTATTACCTCTAAAGTTTTGTTTTTCAATATTTGATTTCTTCCGCGACGATAACGTCGTTTTTGTTGTTTTCAAGGATCGGGTCGACCACGCTTAAGATATAATCTTTCACCTGCGCTTCCGCCATACCCGTAAACGATTTTACGTCCAAAATCTTGTCGAGTTCCTCTCGAGAAAGATTAAACGTCTTGTCGTTTAATATGCGCTCGAGCAGGTCGTTGTCTTTGCCATCTTGCTTCATGACCTTGACGGTTTCAAAGGAATGACGACGGATTGCTTCGTGCAAAACTTGTCTGTCTCCGCCCTTGACTTTTACGCAATACATCAAGATATTTTCCGTCGCCATAAACGGAAGTTCGCGGTTGAGATTTTTCTCGATAATCTTCGGATAGACGTTTAAACCGCCGATTATGTTGGTATAAAGTGCGAGTATTGCGTCTACGGCAAGAAAAGCCTCGCTCGTTGATATGCGCTTGTTCGCGCTGTCGTCAAGCGTACGTTCAAGCCATTGCGAAGACGCCGTAAGCGACGGATTGAGGCTTGACACGATGACGTATCTTGCAAGACTCGCCATACGTTCGCTCCTCATCGGATTGCGTTTGTACGCCATCGCGGACGAACCGATTTGACCTTTTTCAAAAGGCTCTTCGACTTCCTTTTCGTGCGAGAGGAGTCTTATGTCGTTTGAAAATTTGGTTGCGCTCTCCGCGATCCCGGCAAGCACGCGAAGTACGTTTGCGTCCATCTTTCTCGTGTACGTCTGCCCTGACACGTCAAAGGTCTTTTCAAAGCCCATCTTGTTTGCGATAAGTCTGTCAAGCGCCTTGACCTTGTCTTCGTCTCCGTCAAAAAGTTCCAAGAAACTTGCCGCCGTACCCGTCGTACCCTTGCAGCCCAAAAGTTTCAATCTGCCGAGCTCAAAGTCAAGAGTTTCGAGGTCTAAAAGAAGGTCTTGAAGCCAAAGCGTCGCGCGCTTGCCGACCGTCGTGGGTTGCGCCGCCTGAAAATGCGTATAGCCGAGCGTTGCAAGTCCTTTATATTCAACCGCAAAATCTCTCACCTTTGAAATGAGCGTGACAAGTTCACGCCTTATGAGGAGCAAAGCCTCTCTCATAACGATGACTTCCGTATTGTCTCCAACGTAGCAACTCGTGGCTCCAAGATGTATGATAGGTTTTGCCTTTTTGCAGACTTCGCCGAACGCAAGAACGTGCGCCATAACGTCGTGACGCACCTCTCTCTCCTTTGCCTTTGCAAAGTCGTAGTCAATATTTTGAACGTTTGCGCGCATTTCGGCGATTTGCTCGTCCGTGATATTGATGCCGAGTTCCTTTTCCGCTTCGGCGAGCGCAATCCAAAGCCTGCGCCACGTCTGAAATTTGAAGTCGGCGGAAAAGATATATTGCATTTTTTCGGAAGAATACCTTTCTTGGAACGGTGAAACGTATTTATCTTGCATACGGCCTCCCATTTGCACGGCAATTTGCCGAGCGATTAACACCTAAATATTATAACATATATACTTTTTATGTCAATAAGTTTGCGCGCACGCGCGCCATATAATTTTGAAAAGACCCGCACCCGAATTTTGCTTATACGGGCTCTGCGCTTTCAAAAACGGCAAAAGTATAAAAAATTATATTTAGCAATTTTGTATAATTTTTTATAAATATTTATGCATATTATTGTATATTTTACAAAATAATAATGAATTATTATGCGATTTTTGTATTTTTAAAAAATTGTCGAAACTTTTTTATTTTATTCTGTTGACATTTGAAAAATTGAGCATATAATTTGCCTTATTAAAACTACGCGAATACGTCGCGATTGCCAAAAATATTTTTGAGGCATACACTATCCCGCACGGATTTGCTTTTGGAGGCGAATATGGTCATCACAAAACTCTACGGCAGTATGGTCTTTGACGACAAGACCATGCAAGAATGGTTGCCAAAAGAAACGTATAGAGAGATGAAGCGTTGCATAGCAAACGATCTTCCTCTTGACCTCGACACCGCAAACGTCATCGCAAACGCCATGAAGGAATGGGCGGTTGACAAGGGAGTCACTCACTTTACGCATTGGTTCCAACCGCTTACGGGCATTACCGCCGAAAAGCACGATTCCTTCATCTCCCCCGCAAAGAACGGCGGCGTGATTATGGAATTCAACGGCAAGGAACTCATCAAGGGCGAGCCGGACGCGAGTTCTTTCCCGAGCGGCGGCCTTCGCGCGACGTTCGAAGCAAGGGGCTACACGGCATGGGATCCGACTTCCCCCGCGTTCATCAAGGACGGCATACTCTGCATTCCGACGGCGTTCTGCTCCTACAACGGCGAATCGCTTGACAAAAAGACGCCGCTTCTTCGCTCTATGGAAGTTTTGAATCGCGAAGGACTTCGCCTTTTGAAACTTTTCGGCAGAAAGACGGAGCGCATTTCCGCCATGGTCGGACCCGAGCAAGAATACTTCCTTGTCGATACGTCCGTGTTTGAAAAGCGCAAAGATTTGTTCTTTACGGGCAGAACGCTTTTCGGCGCGCCGTCCACGAAAGGACAGGAACTCAACGACCACTATTTCGGCGCGATCAAGCCGAGAGTCGTGGCGTATATGAAGGAACTCGACGAAGAACTTTGGAAACTCGGCATTCTTGCCAAGACGAAGCACAACGAAGTCGCGCCGGGGCAACACGAACTCGCGCCGATTTACACGACGGTAAACGTCGCGGTTGACCAAAACCAACTCACTATGGAGACGATGAAGAAGGTTGCGGCAAAGCACGGTATGACTTGCCTTCTCCATGAAAAACCGTTTGAATATCTGAACGGAAGCGGCAAGCACAACAACTGGTCGATTTCCACAAACTTCGGGCACAACCTCTTCAACCCGGGCAAGAGTCCCGAAGACAACGCGCAATTCCTTCTTATGCTTGCGGCGATAATCGAAGGCATTGACAAATATCAAGACCTTCTCCGCATCTCCGTCGCGCACGCTTCAAACGATCACCGTCTCGGCGCAAACGAAGCGCCTCCCGCAATCATCAGCATGTACCTCGGCGACGAACTCACGGGCATCCTTCAAGCGATTGCGGACGGCAGGACGTATTCAAAGCGCGCGAAGTGCGACGTGCAAATCGGCGTACACGTTCTTCCGACCTTTGCGATGGATTCCGCCGACAGAAACCGCACCTCGCCGTTCGCCTTTACGGGCAACAAGTTCGAGTTCCGTATGCCCGGCGCGTCTCAAACGATTGCGGACGTCAACACCGTTCTCAACACGATTATGGCAAACGAGTTCAAAATCTTTTCGGACGAACTTGAAGAATGCAACGATTTAAGAAACGGCATCGAGACTATTATAAGACGCGTAATGCGCGAACACGGGCGCATTATCTTCAACGGCAACAACTACTCGAAAGATTGGGAGCGCGAGGCTCAGCGCCGCGGACTTCTGAATCTGAAGACGACGATCGACGCGCTCGAGCGACTCGGAGACGAAAAGAATGTCCGTCTCTTTGAAGAAATGGGAGTGTTCAGCGAGGTTGAACTCCGCTCTCGCCAAGAAATCCACGTCGAGAAGTATTGCAAGGACATCAACCTCGAGGCAACGACGATGCTCGACATAGCCACGAAAGACATAATCCCCGCCGTGCTCGCCTACAAAAAGGATTTGGCGATCGGCGCGGCGAAGTCAATCGAGGCGGGCATTCCTTGCGACGTGGAAGTCGAAATCGCCTCCACTCTTGAAAATCTCGTAAAAGACGCAAGAGCAAAGGTCGAAGCATTGAAGGCAACACTCGACAAGGCGCACGCCTTTGGACTCGGATTTGAAGCAGGCAAGTGTTATGCGCACGAGGTCATCCCCGCGATGAACGAACTCCGCGCAGTCTGCGACTCGCTTGAACTTTCAACCGCAAAATCCTATTGGCCTATGCCGAACTACTCGGACGTTCTCTTCTCCGTCCACTAATCGAAACATCACGCACAAATCTCGGCTCCCTGCCGAGATTTTTTATAAACGATAAAATCTATACCAACCGTCAACCAAAAGCGCCCCTACCGTTCAATCGGTGGGGCATTTTTATATAATCAAAGTTTTCTGCACCCGAAATCCGCGCCCACTGCGAAATATTCGTTCATATTTTTATAATAATTATCAAAAATATGTTGACAACACGATTCCCGAGTGCTAAAATTCTCTCCGTTAAAAAATATGGCACCAAGTCACCGTGGTTGCGCGGACGAGCGAAATCATGGGGACGTATGGTAAAGACGTTTTTTCTTAGCAATCAAATGCTAAAAAAAAACGCCTTTTTTTTATTTTTTGCGGGCGTAAAAGGAGTTTTTTATGGCAAAATACGTATTCGTTTTCGGCGGAGTCGTCTCGGGACTTGGCAAAGGCATCGTCGCGGCGTCCCTCGGCAGACTGCTCAAACTGCGCGGCTACAAGGTGCAAGCGCAAAAATTCGATCCATACCTCAACATCGATCCCGGCACGATGAACCCGACGCAGCACGGCGAAGTGTTCGTGACAGCCGACGGCGCGGAAACAGACCTCGACCTCGGACACTACGAGAGGTTTATTGACGAAAACCTCACGAGGTTTTGCAATCTCACGAGCGGGAAAGTGCTTTGGAGAGTGCTGAACAACGAGCGCGAGGGCAAATATCTCGGCAAAACCGTGCAAATCATCCCTCACGTGACCAACGAAATCAAGGATTTTATACGTCGCAACGTCGAGGAAACGGGCGCGGACATTATGCTGACGGAAATCGGCGGCACGGTCGGCGACATCGAGAGCCAACCTTTCATCGAAGCGATCCGCCAATTCATCATTGAAGTAGGGCGCGCAAACTGCGTCGTAATCCACGTTTGCCTCACGCCGTACATCAGCGGTTCGGACGAGTATAAATCGAAACCCGTTCAACATAGCGTCAAAGATTTGCAATCCATGGGTATCTCTCCCGACATAGTCGTCACCCGCTCCGCCACCGACTGCGGACAGGAAATCCGCGACAAAATCGCTATGTTTTGCAACGTCCCGACCGACTGCGTCATCTCAAATACGGACGTGCCGTGCCTGTACGAAGCGCCGATTATGCTCCACGACAACGGGCTCGACAAGGCGGTGTGCAGACTTCTTGGTCTCAAAGAAGAGTGCGACCTTTCGGAGTGGACGAATATGCTCGCGCGCGTGAACGCAAGGCGCGGGACTTTAAAAATCGCGATCGTCGGCAAATACGTGTCGTTGCACGACTCGTACATTTCGATTTTTGAAGCGCTTCAACACGCCTCGTACGAGGTCGGCAAAACGCTTGACGTAAGTTGGGTCGACAGTGAAAAAATCACGGAGCAAAACGTAAAGAATATTCTCGGCGGAGCGGACGGCATACTCGTGCCGGGCGGATTCGGTTCAAGAGGAATCGAAGGTATGATAGTCGCCGCACGGTTTGCAAGAGAAAACGGCGTGCCGTACTTTGGAATATGCCTCGGAATGCAAATCGCCGTCATCGAATTTGCCCGACACGTCGCGGGACTGCCTACCGCTTGCAGCGGAGAGTTTGGCGACGGCGAAAAGGTCATAGACATTATGCCCGACAAACTCGGACTTAAAGTCGGCGGCACTATGAGACTCGGCGCCTACCCTTGCAACGTTCAAAAGGGCACGAGACTATACGACGCATACAAAGAAGACCAAATCTTTGAACGCCACCGCCACCGCTACGAGTTCAACAACGACTACCGCGAACTCCTCAAAAATGCAGGGCTCGTGCTTTCGGGCGTCTCTCCTGACGGAGTCATCGTCGAAGCGGTTGAGACAAAGGGAGACGGCTATTTTGTCGGCGTACAGTTCCACCCAGAGTTTACTTCTCGTCCGACAAAACCGGGTGCGCTATTCGTGAGTTTTCTTGCCGCCGCGAACGAATACTCAACAAAGTGATGCAATATGAAAAATAAACCTTGCAATAACTATGTGCAAATGTTATAATTGGATAGTCGTTAGACAATAAATTTTAAGGAGACAAAAAATGAAATACGTATGTGAAGTTTGCGGTTGGGAGTATGATGAAGAACTCGGCTCCCCGGAAAACGGCATCGAGCCGGGCACAAAATTCGAAGACCTCCCGGACGATTTTGTTTGCCCGCTCTGTGGCGTCGGCAAAGACAATTTTGCGCAGGCTTAAGCCTTTTGCTCTTTGCGAATAAAGCGCAAAGACTATGTTTATCAACTCAAAAACGCAGGTTAAACCTGCGTTTTTGCTTGTTTTATCGAATTGTTGCAATTTCTTTTTAACACGAATATTTATAAAATTCCGCGCTCCCAACAAGAATAAAAACTTGTGTGTGTGATGAGATGCGAGAAAGGTGCTGACGCGAGCCGCCTAATGTACAAGAGCGTACATGACGGCGAGCGCACGCAAACCTGCCGAAGCAGATCGCTCATCACACAAGTTTTTCAAAGTCGGCGGCACCGTGCTTGCACAAAGGACACACAAAATCTTCAGGAAGTTCATCGCCCTCATAGACGTAGCCGCAGACTTTGCAAACGTAGCCTTTTTTGCCCTCGGTTTGCGGCTTTGGCTTGACGTTCTTTTGATAATAGGTGTAGGTCATCGTCTCCGCTTGATTGATTACGCGAGCCTCTGTCACGGAGCAGATGAACATACCGTGCGTGCCGAGATCTATATATTCTTCTACCTTCAACGACATAAAGGAGTTGATGTAGTGCGGAAGCACGACGAGTCCGTTTGCGGAGTGAGGGACGTTGTCGCAATCGGCAAACTTGTCCACGTTTCTACCGCTTCTGAATCCAAAAGACTCAAACACTTTGAACGGCGCCTCGACGGACAAGCAGTTGACGTTCATAATTCCCGTTTGTTTGATGATGTGGTGAGAATAGTTTTGTTTGTTGATGGTGACGGCGACGCGAGACGGCGTGTTGGTGACTTGCGTGACCGCGTTGACGATGAGCCCGTTGTCCTTTTCGCCGTCGTTTGACGTGACGACGTAGAGTCCGTAGCCGATGTTGAAGAGAGCCTTTTCGTCATTTTTGACTTGCTTGATATCGCTTCTTGCAATATATTCCGCACAGAGTTCATCGGCAAGCGCCTCGATTTCCTTTTTGCTTTCGTCGGAGAGTGCGCTCATGATGCGAACATTATGCTCGCTGTATTTGAGGTTTTTGCAGTTTTCAAGCATACCCTTCATGACCTTGGTTGCCATTGGCGCCCAACTGCCGTTCTCTATGAATGCGACTGTCTTGCCCCCGAAATTGCGTTCGCGCAAATTTTCGATGAACGTGCGCATAAACGGGAAAATCTCCGCGTTGTACGTCGTCGTGGCAAAGACGATTTTGCTGAATCTGAACGCGTCCTCGACCGCTTCCGCCATATCGCAACGGGCGAGGTCGGAGACTTCCACTCTCGGTGCGCCCTTATCTTTGAGTTTTTTGGCGAGGAGTTCGACAGCCTCTTTCGTATGACCGTAAACCGATGTGTACGCAATCAC
>Ga0256405_10002947_pt1 | contig 36848 bp, 27 predicted proteins | sample RumenRJG_02DNA_FD_189096 | JGI IMG/M metagenome (GOLD analysis project Ga0256405, IMG submission 189096) | Bovine rumen microbial communities from Lethbridge, Alberta, Canada - RJG_02 | ecosystem: Host-associated > Mammals > Digestive system > Stomach > Rumen | place: Canada: Alberta...
TACCCCAAAGTCCGAAGCTCTCCTGGTCTAATTCTTCCGCCTCTTTCTTTTTTGAGGTAAGTATCTTCTCAATCTGCTCATCGCTCATACCGATTCCGGTATCCCTTACCGAAATATGCAGCTTACCATCCTCGAGATAAGATGAGACTTTTATCGTTCCCTTTTCGCCCTTTGGTCTGATACCATGGTAAATGCAGTTTTCAACAAGGGGCTGCAGGATCAGCTTCGGAACTATCAGATCCTTTGTCTCTTCCGCTATATCGTATTCATCATCCAAAATATCGCCGTATCTGAGCTTTTGTATTGCAAGATAATCCTTTACGATCCAGACTTCCCTCTTTAGAGGAATCTCTTTTTCGCCCTTACTTAAGAAATTGCGATAAAAGCTTCCGAGGGTTTCCAAAGCGCCGTGTACATTATCAGCTCCGGCATCAAGGGCCATATAACCAATGGTGTCTATTGAATTGTAGAGAAAGTGGGGCTTTATCTGTTCCTGTAAAACTCGCATCTCCGCTTTTTGGAGGTTCTTTTCTTTCTCCATCAGCTTATCGATCAGTTCGTTTACATGGTCGATCATACTGTTATAATCGTTCTCTAAGATATCAAGCTCTGTATTGGGGACGCTTACGTCTATCTTATGCAGCTCTCCGGAGCGCCTGTTTTCATCCATCGAAGCGGACAGCTCCATAACCGGCTCCGTGATGTTCTTTTTGATAAACATAGCAATGTAAACCGTAAGGCCGATAAATATCACAAGTAAAAGCAGCAGGATGATGATCATCCTCGAAGGCCTACTCGCGGAGCCGTAGGGCGAGAGCTTTAGGATAACGATAGGTAGACCCTCGATCCTTCCGGAAGTCAGGAGCATATTTTTTCCGCCCTTTCTGACATTTTTATGTTTTATAGGCAGAACATTCTGGTTTAATTTGTAATATCTGGATATTTCTTTATTTCCCGCGAGAAATGTACCGTCGGTTCCCATTATGCAGATATCGTCATATCCGAGGGATACAAGGAGATTCTCAAATACCCTGGGCGAGATGTTCATAAGCAGGATTCCCGTCCTTTGCTGGGAATCAATATCATATATCGCCCTGCCAATGGTTACCATAGGCGTACCGTCATTTTTGGAGGCTACGCTGTAGCTGTTAAGGGAAACTACAGCCTTTCCGAGACCGGCATAGATATTGGTCTTCCAGGTATCGGAATTCATCAGCTCATAGTCGTATCTGTAGGAAAATCTGTTGGTCGTCACCATGATCATATCGTCCCGAAGTACCATCACGGAATCAACACCCTCAGTAACATTGAGGATGTCCATAATGGCATATCTCGCGTCATTGATCATTCCGATATCTATATAGTCAGGCTCGCTTCGCAAAAACTTGATCGTTTTTTGCTCAGTCATAATAAGTCGGGAAAGGGATTTGTATTTATCTATGTCAGAGGAGATATTGTTAGACAGTGTCTTGATAACATTGTCAGATTCACGCATGCTAAAATCCTTGCGTTCGTTTCTCGTAATCACATATGTCGAGATTATGAATGAAACGATAACCACAAGGACGGTTCCGAGAATCACCTTTTTAAGGCTGCCGGACAGGGATTCTTTCGATCTTCTTTTGAAAAAAGTTATCCTTCTCAATAACATTTTCACCCCACAGAAAATCCTTTTCCATTTATATATTACTTCCTGTGGGGTGAGAATAACTACTCAAATAATTACATTGATTTCTCAAATTATATCAAACAATCAGCCTTTTACCGCGCCGGCGATAAAGCTTGCCTGAATCTTTCTGCTGAGGAAAAGATAAGCGATGAGAGTCGGGAACGTAGCTATTACAAGCGCCGCTCCGATGGGTCCCCAGTTTGTGGTATGCTGTCCCGAAAGAGCCTTTATACCAACCGGCAGGGTTCTGTGCAAAGAGTCGGATATAAATACATTTGCAAACATAAACTCATTCCAGCACTGAAGGAAGGAGTAGATTCCAACCGTGGATACCGCGGGCTTCATAAGGGGCAGGATGATCTTGAAGAATGTTCCGAAGTATCCGCATCCATCAATCTTTGCCGCCTCATCAAGGGCCGAAGGGATATCCACCATAAATCCTGTACTGATAAGTATTGCCATCGACAGCGAGAATGCCGCATATGGCACTATCAGCGTCGAATACTTGTTAAGCCAGTGAATATTAGAAAGGACAACATATACGGGTACGATGGACGCCTGAAGAGGAATTGTAAGTCCAAGCATAAAGAATGCATTGGTCAGCTTACTTAATTTCCACCTGATACGGGTAATAGCGTATGTTGCCATCATCGCCGCCATCGTCGATATAAATATAGCCGCTACGGTGACGATAATACTGTTTAAGAAATAAAGCCACATGTTTCCGGTCTTCATAGCCGATGCATAGTTTGACCAGATCCATTCCTTCGGGAGACCGATAACATTGCTTCCGAAGATTTCATCGTTGTTTTTCAGCGAAAAAGTAAACATGAAATAGATCGGAAAAATATTTACAAGCGCCCAAAAAACAAGAAAAATGTATGTAAAAACCTTTGCGACGGGGTTGGGTCCCTTTTGCGTAATACTTTCCATATCAATACTCCCTTTCCTTAAATGCTGCGGTGATAAGCATTGCAAAAGCGAAGCAAAGCGCTATCAGCATAACCGAAATCGTACTTCCCATTCCATAGCGGTTTCTTAAAAACAGCATATTTTCGAGGAGGGTACTGGGAACTTCCGTACTCTGGTAAGGTCCGCCCTCCGTAAGGATTCGAACAAGGTCGTATGTTTTGAGGGAACCGGTTACCGCAAAGATAACGCTGACCCTGATTATAGGTTTGATCACAGGTATTACGATGTAGCGGTCTACCTGCCACTTAGAAGCTCCGTCAAGCATCGCCGCCTCGCGAAGATCTGTTGATACGCCTTTAACCCCCGCGTACATAAGAAGCATATGATAACCGACGTACTGCCAGATCGTAGGGACGATGATACTTCCAAGGGCAGTCTCTACTTCGCCGACCCAAACGTGTTTAAATCTTCCGAGATGAACAAGATCAAGGAATCTGTTTAATACGCCGTAGTCAGGGTTATAGATCTTAAGCCAGAGCTGACCGATTACAACCGTAGAAATAAGGACGGGCATAAAATATATCGAAAGAAAAACTCTGTCTCCCTTGATCTTCCTTCCAAGTAAAAGGGCAAGAAAAAGGGCTAAGGGCAACTGAACAAAGACTGAAAAAGCTGCCAGGATTAAAGAGTTTTTCAGAGATGTCATAAATTTGATAGAACCGTTGGTGAATAACTCAACATAGTTTTGAAATCCGATAAAGGTTCCTTCCGAAAATCCGTTCCAATCGTAAAGGCTCCTGTAGAGCGAAACGGCTATGGGAGCGATCAGTATACTTATAAAGAGAAATAAACCGGGCAGCAAAAAGACAACTATTGCGAAGCCTTTTTTAAATTTTTTCATAGAAATAGCCTCTCAAAAAGGATTTTTATGTCAAAACACTTAAGAAGAGGGGCCCTTCCTTTTCCCCGAGGGAAGCTCAGGAAGGACCCCAAAAGGTGGTTTTTTATATTAATGAGTTTAATTACTTAATATCATTTGCAAGACCATCGATGAACTGCTGTCCGTCAAGGAGGCATCCATATACCTGATCTACGTATGAAAGATAAGTAGATGCTGAGTCAGCGCTCATAGCGGTATCTCCGAAGAGTACCATTGTGTCGGAATCAGCTACGATCTTTGCAACAGACTGGGTAAGTCCGTTTACAGAGCTGGTGTCTCCGTAAGGAGTCCATGCGGGAAGTCCGCATCCGTCAAGATATCCGTAGTGGCAGATAAGCTTTCCAAGCTCCATAGCGTAGTCAGCTGCGGCTGCTGCGTTGGGTGAAGAAGCTGATACTGCGAGGGTATCTGAAGGTCCGCCGATAAGCTGTCCGAGCTTGGACTTGTCAGCATTGATAACAGGGAACTCTCCAACCTTTACCTTGGGGAAGAACTCCTCGTTTGCTGCAAAGTCTGCACAGTTCCAGGTTCCATTCATATAGAATGCATACTTGCCTGCCATGAAGTTGTTCTTAACTTCATCGTTGGTAAGTCCGATTCCTGAAGGATCGAAGTAACCATTGTTTACAAGTCCCTGGAAGGTATCTACTGCGTCAGCAACGTCCTTGTTGTTCCAGCTTGCTTCGCCTGCGAAGATGGAGTTAAGGGTATCAGCGCCTGCACTCTTCTCGATTACAGACTCAAGGTACTCGGTAACGCACCAGGTCTCTTTTCCGGCGCATCCGAAAGGAATGATTCCGGCTTCCTTAAGCTTATCGCAGCACTCGATGAACTCATCGTAGGTTCCGGGGATCTCGGTATATCCTACCTGTCCGAGGAGCTCCATGTTTGCGAAGAGTCCAACGATGTTCATAGTAAGAGGAACACCATAGTGCTTTCCGTCGTAGGTGGAGTTTGCGAGCATCTTCTCAGGGAGCTCGTCCTTATACTTCTCATAAGTTTCATCAAGGCAGTAAACCTTACCTGCATCAACGAAATCTCCGAGGAATGCGCATGACCATGTAAAGAAGATGTCAGGCATCTCGTTAGCAGAAACTGCTGCTTTGATCTTTGTCTTGTAAGACTGGTTCTCAAATGCTTCCCATGTGAAGTTGATATCAGGATACTTCTCCTGCATATCAGCGATTGCCTTCTCATAGGACTTACGGTTTGAGTCACTCTCAGTTGCGATACACCACATGTTCAGAGAAATCTTCTCTCCGCTTGCTGCGCCGCCGTTATTTGCAGCGGGTTTACCACAGCCAACCATCGCGATGGCCAAGATTCCGGCCAAAGCGCCTCCAAGTAAACGCTTCATTTTCATAATTAAGCCTCTCCTTTGTCTTTAAAATACAGTTACTATAAATCCATAAAAGCGCTAGCAGCTTTTAGATTTCAGATTGATCATCCCTTGCGGGATGCTTTTGTTGTCCCCACAAGGGGCCAGGGGTACTCGATCGTCAGCTCATCGCCGTTAAGTTCAAAGTACAGATAAACATCAGGGATCGGATCGTCGTACATCAGCTTTATGCAGGAGGTATTTTCATCTACAGAGTAATGTCCGAAAAAGATATTCTCCTCGCTGAACTTCCCATCCTCTCCGAAGGCGAAGCTCCAACCGTTGTCGGCCACCCAGATTCCTCCCAGTCCGTCTTCCTGCTTTCCGGGCTGCTTATATGTCGATTTCTCATATATAACAATACTCTCACCGTCTTTGGCATACCGTATGTCCTGGTTTTTGGAATCGCTCCTTAGGTGAATAAAAGTATTGTCTTTAGTGTATGTGTATTTCTCTCCCTTAAACTCAGCAGTCCCGTCTTCGTACAGCGCAAGGATCTCTGTTTCAGGTTCATAATCATACGCCCAGCTCTCGCCTTTTTTTCCGCATCCGGATATAAGTAATGCGGAAAATATTAAGGAAATAGTTAACAAGATACTTTTTATCTTCATATATAGCGCCTCTTTTTCACTATTTACTAAAATAAATATAGATTTTTTTCAGTAGGAATAGAATAGAAATCTTTTACCTTATTTAGCATTTATTTTACTTTTTGACTATAAATTAAAATAATTAGCCCCTCCTTTTGTATATGTTGCACAAATAAAAAAGTGGTCTATGGACATAATCCATAAACCACGATCAGTTACATGTATTCTATTATGCTTTTATCCCTTCTTGTAAAAAAGGTAGATAAAAACTCCGGATACGATCAAAAAAGCGACTCCCGTAAAAAACAGGAAGGAATAAGCTGCTGCTTTTTTTCTTTTCGCCTTCTTTTCCTCAAGGTATTCGGCAAAAGTGCCTTCCTTAACAAATCTTCCTCCCGGAAGAAGCGCCCTCAAAGCGTAACCGAGGGCATATCCTATTCCGTCAAGAGCTCCCTTGCCCGCTGCCCAAAGTAGCGCTCCGAACATAATAAACAAAAGGCCCGGAATCGTAAAGGCGTCGGCAAGCATGCGATAATTCTCTGCAGCTGATTCCGCAGGGAATTCACGAAGCGAAATGTAAAGATACGCTATTCCGCCTCCGGATAGAATCGATACTCCGTAGCTTATAAGGTTTCTGATTAAAGAAGACTTCACTAATTGGTTGCCTTTCTATCTGATCCGATGCATCAGGTCTCAGCACAGATCTTTTTATATCGCTCTTCTTCTTCGTCATTGCAATATACAAAGTGTCCGGGAACGACCTCACGCATTGTAGGACCCTGTTTGCTGTAATCATGATCCTTGAGTTTGTCGTAAACTATACGCTTACGATTCTTCTCGGTATCAGGATCGGGAAGAGGTATTGCGGAAAGGAGTGACTTTGTATAAGGATGCAGAGGATGAGCAAAAAGCTCATCTGAAGATGCAAGCTCTACAAGCTTTCCGTAATACATAACACCGATACGATCGGAGAAATACTTAACAACGGAAAGATCATGTGCGATAAACATGATCGTAATTCCGTATTCTCTTCTAAGGTCATTAAGAAGGTTAATAACCTGCGCCTGAATTGAAACGTCAAGAGCCGATACGGGCTCATCGGCGATAATCATCTCAGGATGCATAATAACACTTCTTGCGATACCGATTCTCTGTCTCTGTCCGCCGGAGAATTCGTGAGGATAACGTCCCGCATGTTCGCGTACAAGTCCTACTTTCTCGAGAGCTTCGAAGACCTTCTCATCGATAACCTTTTTGTCCTTCTCGCCCTTGATGATAAGTCCTTCGGCAATAATCTCACGTACAGTCATACGAGGGTCAAGGGAAGCGATAGGATCCTGGAATATCATCTGAACCTTATCTACTACCTTTTCCTTCTTTTGAACAGCAAGCGCACTCTTTATCTCTTCGCGATTTCTTGCTATTTCCTTTTTGAGCTCTGCCTTCTCAGCATCTGTCTTTGCAGTCTTTAACTTCTGTTTTGCCTCGGCAATAGCTTTCTTGTATGACATAACACCGGCGGCTACACGCTTTCCTTCAAGGAAAATATTACCGGATGTAATGTCGTATATCTTTATGATTGAACGACCGGTTGTGGTCTTTCCGCATCCGGACTCGCCTACAAGTCCGAACACCTCACCTTTATATACAGAGAAACTAACGTCATCCACTGCCTTGGTTCTGCCGAAATACTGGCAGAGATGCTCAACGCGGAGCAGTTCCTCACCGTGCTTAACTTCAGGCATTATTCTCACCTCCGTTGTTATTCTTGGCCTTCATACGTGCGATACGATCACGGATGATCTGCGGAGTTTCGAGCTTGGGAGCATCAGGATGGAGAAGCCATGTAGCTGCCCTGTGCGTCTCGGAAATCTCAAACATAGGAGGCTGCATCTCGTAATCAATCTGCATCGCATATTTGTTACGATCCGCAAAAGCGTCTCCAACAGGAGGATAGATCATATTAGGAGGAGTACCGGGTATGGACTCGAGCTTCTCCTTTGTATCAAGATCCGGCATAGACGAAAGAAGCGCCCAGGTATAAGGATGTCTGGGATCATAGAAAATGTCGCTTGCCGAACCCTGTTCAACAATCTTACCTGCATACATGACAGCGATGTCATCAGCCATATTGGCAACAACGCCGAGGTCATGTGTAATAAAGATAATCGAAAGATTTCTCTTTACCTTAAGCTCATTGATAAGTTCAAGAATCTGCGCCTGAATTGTAACATCAAGAGCAGTTGTGGGCTCGTCGCAGATAAGAATCTCAGGATCCGCAGTAAGAGCAATGGCAATTACGATTCTCTGTCTCATACCTCCGGAGAACTCGAAAGGATACTGGTTGTATCTCATACGAGGCTCGGAAATTCCAACTTCCTCCATAAGCTTGATTGCGTTTTCTTTTGCCATGGATCTTGTAATCTTATATACAACTTTAGATGCACGATCCTTGAAGAAATCTACAATCTCGACCTTACGCTCGGAGAAATCAACGCTTTCAAAATTCTTATCAAACCCTTCGTACTTGTCAACAAGTCCGGAGATAACATTGCAGATATTTTTCTTAAGGAGATCGAGATCAACGATGTTTGCAGGAACAACCTTCCAATCAATCTTTCTTCCTTTGGCCTTTAATTTCTCAACCTTTGCGGTCTGCTTATCAAATCGAGCCTGTTCCTTGGGATTCTGCTTTTCAAATCTAAAGTAACGGTCTACCGCATCATTGATACTGGTATCAAAAGTGTACGCGCGGTTGTCCTTCTTAATCTCGAGGGGATCGATACTTTCAAGAACAGCCTTAACCATAACTTTAACGCGATCTTTGCTCTCTTTCTCGGAGATCTTCCCTTCGAAATACGGAAGCTGTTCTTTTAATACCCTAACTGCCTCGCGCTTCTTTGAAAGGTACTTCTCTGAACTGTACTTAAGAGCCTTCTCACAATAACCCAGAAACTCAAGCATAAAGTTCTCATCAAGGAACTTGAGAGCCTTTTCGTTAAGGGCTTCTGTGTCCTCCTTGTAGATATCCTCGCCAGGGTTCTTCAGTGAATAGAATCCGATTCTGAAGAAGTTGGGCTTTACCTGCCCGCACATCTCCTCAAGAATAGCTGTCAATTCGCGAATTGCCTTATCGAGATTCTCGCTTAAATGATTGTCCTCGGCAGTAGGCTTGTACTCGGGAAGAAGATCTTTCACCTTCTTTGATGCCTTCTGAAGACGATCTCTGTATTCATGTACAAAGAATTCACTCTTGAATTTATTGGCCTTGGCAACTACATCCCCGGCAATATATTTAACGTTCTGCTTCTGGTTCTTCTCTGCTTTGAAAAGAAGATCCTTAAGGTGCGTTGTGCAGTCCTCGCAAACTTCCTCGTCCACATTATAGAGGTGCTCGAATTTGTTAGCTTTGATACAAAATGTATCGAAAGTTCCGCACATCTCTTTTGCCTTTTCTTCGCTTGCAGCGCCGGATTCTATCATCGCCTGACGAAGAAGAGCAAGAACACTGTTAAACTGCTTGCGTGCCTCTTTTCTGTTTGCTTTGTTTTTAAGAAGGGTTGCCTCTGTAATCTGACGACCGATCTTAACGATAGGGTTAAGAGATGAAAGAGGGTCCTGGAAGATCATAGAGATCTTGTCTCCGCGGACTTTATGCATCTCGCTTTCATCTATCTTCAAAAGATCCATACCGTCATAGAGGATTTCACCGCCCTCTACGATGGAGTTACCTGCAAGGATACCGAGGATTGCCTTACTGGTAACGGACTTACCGGAGCCGGATTCTCCTACGATAGCAAGAGTTTTTCCCTTTTCAAGGTCAAAGGAAATATCGCGAACCGCTCTCACTATTCCCGCATTGGTTCTAAATGATATTTTTAAATTTTTTACTTCTAATATCTTATCCATTTTGTTTTCTCCAGCCTTTATTCATCCACACCGCGAAGAGCAGGGTTAAATGCATCTCTGAGTCCGTTACCGAAAAGGTTAAAACAGATCATCAAAAGAGAAAGTGTAACCGCAGGGAAGAACAAAAGGTGAGGGTAGTTTGTCCAAATGGCTGCCGCGTCTGAAAGGAGCGTACCAAGTGATGTTCTCGCCGCAGAACCAAGCTTTACAATTCCGAGGTAACTGAGCATTGACTCAGAGTTGATTACCGAAGGTATTGTAAGAGCAGCGGATGTAATAATGGTACCAAGAGAGTTCGGGAAAATGTGCTTCCAGATAATTCTCTTATCCTTGGCGCCAAGGGTTCTTGCTGCCATAACATATTCCTGGTTCTTAAAGCGATAGAACTGTGTACGTACGCGGTAAGCGGTTCCGATCCATCCCGTTGTAAAGTACGCAAAGAGAAGACACGGAACAGGTCCCACCTTCTTTGCAAGGTGAATCTGGAAAAGTGTAGCAACTACTATGAAAGGTACATTGGAGAGAATATCAGATATACGCTCCATAATAAGGTCAATCACTCCACCGTAATAACCTTCGGTTGAACCGTAGAATGCACCAATAATAAAGTTTACGACAGATACAACTATTGCGATAATAAGGCTCAATCGAATACCACCTGCAAGACGAAGCATAAGGTCACGTCCCTGTGCATCGGTACCAAATACATAGTTGGGCTCTGCACCGTAGAGGTACTCGTAATAATTTATATAAAGAACACGGATCTTGTACTGTGCCGTGTCTACGCTTCCACCACCGGTATACTCATAATAAACAGGGTTGCCGTCTTTGTCTCTCTTATAGTTGTCGGCAAGGATAAGGGTAGGATCGTATTCCTTGATCTTAGTAACCTTGTCGCCTTTTTCCTTAAGAGGATTTCCTTTAGCGTCTGATTTGTACCAGCAGTTTCCGTCGGTAGGATCCATATTGTATTCATTGTTTTCAACAAGCGGATAGAGGACCTTCTTGCCGGTTTCCTGTTCCCATGCAAGGATACTCTCGAGTTCCTGCTGTTCAATGCTCTTGTAAAGGAATCCCACCTCAAGATAAGTCTCGATATCGGCAGTATATGTATTGATAGGTTTCTTATCAGGGCCGACAGACTGAGTGACCTTCTTAATTTCAAGGATGGGCATATACTCGCTGTCCATTGCGTCGGCAAAGCTTACATCCTGTCCCTTGTACTCTTCAGCTCCAACTCCGATTGCAAGAGCCTTCATAAGGCTTCTGTCGGAGAAATCGCGAGATGTAAATCCGGTCTTGAACCCAAGATTTCTGAGAGCAACAATTCTGGGCGAATTCTTTGCGTAGGTAGTTACCATAAAGGACTGGTCATGGCTTCTTATGCATAAAGGTGCGATTATTGAAAAAGCGATGACAGCAAGGATAATTATAGCGGCAACTACGGAGGCTTTACTCTTGCGGAAGCGGATCCACGCATCCTTAAAGTAGCCTATAGGTTTATCTTCAAATTTCTTATCATGGAGCTTATCAGCTTCATTTACGAAGCTAAACTTGCTCGGATCTATTTTTATATCTTTGATGTTTTCGGTGCTCATATTACTTCTCTCCCATTCTGATTCTAGGATCGATAAATCCATAACTAAGGTCTATCACAATTCCGCCGACAAGACCGATAAATGTGTAGAACAGGCAGTCAAGCATAAACACATCATAGTCAAGGGTAGCAATCGAACGAAGATAAAGAGGACCCACACCGGGAACAGAGAAAATCTGCTCGATAATCATAGATCCGCTCATAATCGCGAGGAAACTTCCGATGATAGAAGGGAGTACGGGCACCATGGCATTTTTAAAGGCATGTCTTGCGGTCGCCTGAGCTCTTGTAAGACCTTTTGTTCTCGCAAGAAGCATATAATCTGAAGTAAGCGTCTCGGTAAGCTCCGCTCTTGAGAAACGACACAGACCTGCAATTTCGCCGAAGCTCATTGCGATGATGGGTCCGATCATAGAGTGGAACATCTTCCATGTAAAATAGCTGTTTCCGGCATCGGCAAGGGAGTGGAGCTGCAAAGGCAGCCAGCCGAGCTTAAAGAAAAACAGATACTGAACAAGGAACGCGTATACATAACTGGGTACGGAAATAAAGACGATAACCAGCGTTGAAATAACGTTGTCCTGCCACTTGTTTTTCTTAATTGCAGCGTATACGCCCAGTGCAAGTCCCAAAGGAATTGAAAAAAGAAGGGAATACACGTTAATAAGTACGGTAGGAGTAAGTCTGCTTACAAGGAGATCCCAGGCGGGCTTACGGTATGAAATATACCAGCTTGTACCAAAGTCCCATTTTGTTATGATGTTTTTCCAATAAATTCCGTACTGGACGAGAAGCGGCTTATTGTATCCGAGGGCCTCCCATCTGGCAAGGATAACCTCTTTCTGAGAATTCTCAAGAGGCAAATCTCTGGGTAATATCCTGATCAGGATAAAGCAGATTGTGGTAATAACAAAAAGAACAAAAAACATTAGCGCAATACGCTTCAGCACGTATTTAAACATTCGCATTGGAAAAACTCCTCCGTACGTGTAATATAGTAAAGTTTTGAAACATAAAACTATGCTTTTCCATATGCCGCTCGGCAGCGACACCAGGAAAAAAACAGTTTCCCGTAAATAACACAGCAATTGGAGGGGCAACGAAGTGCCCCTCCAAGCATTTTCATGCTTTAATTACCGTTCATATATATAAGCTATTATTCGTAGCTTAATGATCCGTTCTGTGAAGCAACGAACTCTGCCCACTCAGCATCGTCGTAGTTGTAAGTCATAAGACGAATACCACCGAAGCCATACATAAGGTTGTACTCTTCTGCATAGTTGTTAACCTTGTAAGAGATCATCTGGCAAGTGGTCATACTTGCAAGAGGGATGCAGTAGTACTTCTCGATGTAATTTTCCTCGATACCTGCAAGGATCTGAAGCTTGGTCTGGAAATCTTCAGCAGCAAACTTTCCGGTTCCTGCCATGCATCCTGACCACTCCTGCCATGTCATGGTAACATCTTCGCCCTTTACATTAAGGGTAAGAGTTTCAGTCTTAGGATCCCAGCATCCTGCCTCATGAATCTGAGTGTAATCGGGATCACAGTATACCTGGAAGATTGTGAAAGGATAGAAAGCAGCTCCACCCCATGCACCGTATCCGATTGCATACTCACCGTTAGCGGTATCACCATAACGGTCTGTAATGTTTCCAAGAGCCTCAAGAGTAAGCTTACCAAATCCTGATCCGTCAAGAGCAGCATTTAAGTAGTCCTGAAGAAGAGCTACCTGAGCTTCTGCGTCTGAATCAAGGGGTCCTTTCATCCATGCAACACGGATGTGAATATCTTCGCCTGCAGTGTAAAGTCCTGCATCAACAAGCTCCTGGCAAGCAGTAGCCATAAGTTCCTTAGCTTCGGTAAGGTTGTATCCGTTGATGGATTCGTACGCTTCCTCAAGAGTAGCATAAGCCTTGCCTTCGCCGTATTCTACACCGTAAACGTTGCAGATAGCCTGCATAGCAGCGTCGGTTCCTCTGTACTTAGAGGTAGGATCATTGTAGAAATCATAGTAGTAAAGGTTGTTAAGGATAGAGTATGCAGGAAGGAATCCGGCAGTCTTTCCTACCCATTCTGCACGATCGATGCAGAGTGAGAATGCCTTACGGAAGTTGTCGTTGCTAAGAACAACTGAGTTGGTGTTGCCCTTAGAAGCGTCCATAGTCTTTAAGTTGTCTAATCCGCAGTTGAAGAAAAGTCTCTCGGTGTAGGTCTCGGGAGCCTTGTACATCTTGTCGGAAAGTGAGTAAGTAGTAAGGTCAGCGCTTGAAGGAGTCCAAATATCAAGTTCTCCCTTAAGGAATGCCTGCTTAGCAGCATCATCAGTCATAACGTCGATAACGATCTTTGTGGTCTGGTACTGCTGTACCTTCTGTCCGTCAACGTCAACAGTGGTGTAAGAAACAAGATTTCCGTTCTCATCTTCTTCCCATCCGAACCACTTCTCGTTGCGTGTAAGAACAACCTGCTTGTCATCCTGGAATGATTCAAGCTTGTAAGCACCCCAAGACATTGTTGTCTCTTTTGAGGTTCCGTAGCTGGTAGTTACAAGTTCACCGGTGGTGTCCTTGAGAGACTCGTAAAGGGGCTCATAAACAAGGTCCATGTCTCCAAGATGTCCGATAACCATAAGGTTATAATCGGTAGCTTCCTGTCCTACATAGCGAAGAGTGTAATCATCAACCTTGTAGAAACCTACAACATCATAGCTTACGTCAAGGTCTTCATTCTCAGTCCAAACGTAAACGTTGCTTGCATCAAGATAATCTGCATAATCGGTGAAAAGCATCTTACCGGTAAACTCATCATCTCCGGCGCCGTCAGCGCTGTATGCAACTTCATCATTGATGTTGATGTACTGAGGAACTTCGTTTCCGTCAGCATCAACATATCCTTCAGCTCCCCAGAAGCCCCAGCAGTCGATGAATACATCTCCGGCAGCAACTGCGTCTTCGATAGTCTCAAACTTGTCTGCATAGCTTACATAGTAGCCTTCGGTCTTTGAGTAGAAGTACTTACGTCCGCCTGCTACAGCATAATCGCCATCATAGTAGTTGTTGGCACGATAGTTCTTCATTTCAGGGTTAAGGAGCTGCTGCATTGAATAGATAAATGTATCAGCATTAATGGGAGTTCCATCTTCCCAGCATAATTCGGGGTTAAGCTTAATCTCGTAAACATATCCCTCGGTGATATCTGCGGAAGTCTTTCCTTCAGGAAGAGTACATCCGTACTTGTCAAGATCGTCCTGGTGTTCAGCAGTAACGTCATCAACAGCGGTAGCTGCTTCAAAAATGAGCTGATACTCGCCTGCCTCAGAATCCTTTACGGTTGCATCGACAAGCATAGTCTTAAAATAACGTCTCATCTCGTCGTCTGAGTTCATTTCCCAGGTGTGAGGGTTCCAGTTGTCTGCAAGGGCGGTTGCGTAAGTATGGTAAGTATACTCTTTTCCGGCTGCAGCAACTTCGGTGTTGTCCGTAGAAACTACGGTGTTGTTGCCATCATCAGTGGCAGCAGGCTGATCAGTGTTCTTATTAGCGCAGCCTGCCATCATGCCGGCTACCATAGTAAGAGAAAGAACAGCTGCAAGTGCTTTGTTCCACTTTTTCATAAATGGTTCCTCCTAATTATATTTTCAATCTATATTACCCGTTTTATAAAGCGGGATGATTGCGGAGAAAGGAATTGTGTTATTGTATACAATAATCCACCTTTTCTAAGAAATAAGCGTAATAATTTTAGCATGTATGATAAAATAAATCAATTATCAAGGCAAAAATGTTTATAAAATATTACAGTTTCCTTGAATAAAATCGTTTTCTTGCATAAAACGCTGTCTTTCTTGACCTTTTTTATCGTGCATTATTATACGCAGTTTCCAGGTTATTGATTATAAAACTCTTGAAATAAAATGTAAACTGTGTTATGCTATCCAATGGTTACGGATTATTTATTGTTAGTTATAATTAAATAGTATAAAGGAGGTACTCTTATGGAATTCATGCCTGAAAGACTCGAAGCATCTAGAAAAAAGCTCGGTTTAAACAAAGCTGAAGCCGCCAAGCTTCTTAACATGTCCGCTATGGGATACGGAAGATATGAACGCGGCGAGCGCACGCCTTCTTACCAGATTATACAGTTTATCGCTGAAAAGTTCGGTGTTTCTTACGAATATCTGACCGGAGCAAAGAAAACCCCCACTCCCGACAGAGTCGTGATTACCAAAAAGGAAGATCCCGAGCTCTTTACCCTCGTCAAAGCCCTTCAGAGCTGTGATGAAAAGGTATTCAACAAAGTTGTTGCTTATTACAATAAGCTTGTTTGATCCGGGACGCTTTTCAAAATTGAACGCAATTGTTAAACGCAAAATGCTCTGCCTATCGGCAGAGCATTTTCCATTTATATAATGTAAAGATTTTTCAGTTTTGGGAGTTGACGTTCTTAAGGACATTTCTGTCTTTTGTCTGTTTTGCAACGTATAAAGCCTCGTCAGCGTAGGAAAGAGCATCCTCTAAGCTGATCTCTTCGCCGCCCCGTATAGGATACATACCTATCGAGGCAGTTACGTTGTACTCCTTGTCCGTAGATTTATTGAACGAAATAAAATTCGACTTAACCTTCTCTTCGATCTCGTCCGCCTCCGCGGTGTATCCCACGGTTATAAAAGCGAACTCGTCTCCGCCTATACGGCCTACGACGGATTTACCTCCGCTTAACACCTTCGCCATAACAGCCGCGATGCTCTTAAGGGAGAAGTCACCTTCTTCATGGCCAAACCTGTCGTTTACGACCTTCAGGTTATTCATATCGACATATCCGACGATACATGCTTGCCTTGCCTTTTGAGACCTTATAAGGAAGTCATTTGCCGCGTCCGTAAAGCCTCTTCTGTTTAAAAGACCGGTAAGCGGATCCGATCTTGACATAGTATCGAGCTGCGCATTCATCTCGTTTGCAAGGGACAGGTTATCTTCAAGGCGCTGCTGGTTTTCCTCATTCTCTCTAAGGATATCTAGCATACGCGCTGCGGCTCCGAGCTGATTAATAATGAACTCTCCTTCCGAGAAAAGCTCCTCGCTCATATTGCACATAAACAGTCCGTACAATTCCTCGGTAAAGAAAAGGGGTGCTATGATCATCTGTTTCGGAGTATCCCAAAGTTCCTCCGGTATAAGGCCTCCCGTAAGGGGTCTTTTTTGCTTACCTGTAGGGGGTATCGCTACTTTATTGTCAAGTAAATAAGCCTTCAGATAGTTTGTGGCCGGAGGTGTATACCTCTCGCCTTCGAGATGGATGATGGGATTTTTAAAGGTATAAATACATCCGTCGGTCACACCTGCCCAGCGTAAATGCTCAAGGAGCACCTGATAGCTCTGGTCAGTACCGTGTCTGAAGCTCATTGATTCCTTGACGAAATTCTTGGTCTGGCTGTCAATCTCCTTCTTGCGGTACTCGTTGGTATTCATACGCTTTTCGACCGCCTGTACAAGTCTTTTATAGATTTCGGCAACAAGGGCTCTGCTTCTCATAGCGCCCTCGGGATCCGATTCTCTGACCTCGATGGACCTTGTACCCTGTCTGTCTATAAACCTTATCATCGCCTCAGTATCCATATAATATACGGCATCGGACTTTATAAGGTCTTCAAACTTTCTGACAATATCGTCAGATGTGTTTGAAAGATCGAGCTGTTTTCCGAGAGATTTAAGTACAGCCCTCATAAGGACCTCGAACTTTTGGTAAACTTCTTCCGTTTCCTCGGGGCTCTTTTCATTTATATATCTGTAGAAGACTTCGGCAAAGTCCTCTCTTAAGGTCATTTCATCCGTAATAAGATGACGTCTTTCCTCGGCATACTTAGGACCGAGAGATTCTCTTCCGATAAGCTTTGCGGAAAGCGTAATATCCCCAAACTGCTTTCCGTCCATCTTCTCTTCAAGACAGTTAAAAGCCTTCTCTCCGAGCAAGATAGGATCGGCGCTTATAGTAGCAAGAGGCGGATCAAAAGAAGCGCTCTCTCGTACGTTGTCATATCCGAGCACCTTAACATCAACCCCCGGTTCAAGACCGCGGCTTCTTATGACCTCATAGGCAACCATTGCCATATTGTCGTTGTGGCAAAAAACGGCATCCATGTCAGGATTTTTGTCCATAAGCTGTTCCATGGCAGCCTTAGTTTCATCCGACTCCATAAAGTCGCCGTTTACGCTCATTTCTTCGCTAAAGGATAGTCCGTTAGATAAAAGAGTTTCAACATACGCCTGCTGACGCTCTATAACATCGGTATTGCACTCGGGCCCTGCAAGCTGGCAGATCTTTCTGCAGCCTTCCCTTTTAATAAGGTAGTCAACGCCTTCCCTTACAGCATTCATATTGTCATAACAAATGCAGGTGTGGCCTTCAAAACGCGTAGCCACAAGAACAGAAGGGATGTCCGAATACTCATCCACAAACTGTCTCATCCTTTCGTCATTTGTATGGCAACCGATACTATTAGCCGAGATTATAAGCCCGTCAACGGTATGAATGTTCGCATATGAAAAAAGAGTGGCGAACTGATATTCATACATGATCTCAGTTCTGTCAGACAGATCTCTGTCAAGATATTTCCCCGGAAAAATTACAACATCTACCCCGCGAGCCTTAGCGGCACGCACAACACCTCTGATCAGCTGGATTGAAAATGTATCCGTAATGCTGCTCACCAGAAGGCCTATTAACTTTCTTTTGCTATTGCTTGTTCGCATCAAAACCTCCGAAAGAACCCTACGCACGCAACAGTTTAGAAAATGTTATTTTAATTATATCATAAAAATATCAATTCCAAAAATTTTATTAACTTTTTCCCTTAGATATTTATTTTGCCCAAATCTGGGTTATAATACCTATATTCCGACGCGGATTTTAGCAAATTGAATTATTTTGATATTTTTCTGTTGAATTTATATATTTTTATATCAGATTGTGGGATATATCATTATAAGCAATATTATTGATTGTTTTTATAGAGGTTTTACTATGAGTGATATAAAAAATACAAAGACAAAAAATACCACAGATATGACCGTCGGTAATCCCGTAAAGCATATCCTTATCTTCGCCCTCCCCCTGTTTATAGGCAATCTTTTTCAGCAGTTCTATAACATGGTGGACTCCGTTATCGTCGGAAAATACATTAACGCCGACGCCCTCGCCGCAACCGGAAGCTGCGGCTCCTTAAGCTTTTTATTCTTTTCCTTAAGCGCCGGCCTGGCGATAGGTATCGGAATAATCGTAGCTCAATACTTCGGAGCCGGCGATTCTGACAAGATACGTGAGACCATATCGAGTTCTTTCTATGTTCTCACATTTTCGGCCCTTGTTGTTACCGCCATCGGTTTCTTCCTCGCAAGACCGATCCTTGTTTTCCTAAACACACCCGAAGGTCCCATCCTCGAGAATGCAGTAGTTTATCTTCGCACAACCGTATGCGGAATTTTCTTTATAGCAATATATAACGGCGTTTCATCCGTCCTGAGAGCTCTCGGAGATTCCAAAACGCCCCTTATATTCCTTATCATCTCCAGCTTCCTTAACGTAGGAATGGACCTTTTACTTGTAATAAAGTTTGATATGGGAGTATTCGGTGTAGCTCTCGCAACAGTAATAGCTCAGGCTATATCCGCTTTGATCAGCCTCATTTACGCATTTGTCAAAGTGCCTTACTTCAGGCTGACAAAGTCTGACTTAAAACCCAATATGCATATTATCGGGCACTCCTTCAGGCTCGGTATTCCTCTTGCCATCCAGAGCTCTATGATCGCGATTTCACTTATCGTTCTTCAGAGAGTTGTAAACGGCTTCGGACATACCGCGATGAGTGCTTTCACCATCACATCAAAAGTAGATATCGTTGTATCAATGTTTTACAACGCCATCAGCAGCGCTCTTACCACCTACTGCGGCCAGAACTTCGGCGCTAAGCAGTATGACCGTGTTAAGGGCGGATACAAGCTGGGCATGGGACTTATTACGATTTACAATATCGTTGTGATCCCTGTAGTATTTATCTTTGCAAGATTGATATCCGGTTTCTTTGTAAACGAACCGGAGGTTATAGAGCTCAGCATCAAGGCTATACATATTACGAGTATCATGTACCTTGCCCTTGGGCTCATATACGTTCCCAGAGGAACCTTAAACGGAGTAGGCGATGCCAACTTCTCACTTATAAACGGACTTACGGAGGTTGTCTGCAGAGTCGTATTTTCCTACGCTCTTACGCGCATTACAGCAATATCCGAAATGGGAATCTGGTATGCAACCGGACTTACCTGGCTTGTGACAGCCCTTATATGCAACTTGAGATATTTTTCAGGAATCTGGTATAAGAAACCTTATAAAGAGAAACAATAAAGAGGCATTAAAATGGATTACGATAAAAACAATCAAAAAGCGCCCAGACATTGCAGCATCGGTGAGGACGGATCCCAGATCTTCCTCTACAAAACCCCGGGCTTTTTCTCGGATATAAAGAAAAACTCATACCCCGAGATGTACCCTTTTTGTGTAACTGACCACTGGCATGACGAAGTGGAATTTCTCTACTGCAAGAGCGGAAGCCTTATATATACCGTAGAGGGAACTCCCATCAAGCTTAGCGCAGGTCAGGGCCTTTTTATCAACTCCAGAAAGCTTCACGTAGGAAGCGCCGACGGTGATAATCCCTGCGTTTTCTATTGCGTGATCCTGCACCCTATGCTTCTTTGCGCTTCTAAGCATGTAGACAGACAGTATATAGAGCCCATCATCAGGAACTCGTCTCTAAAATATATGTTCCTTGACGAAAAGGTTGACTGGCAAAAAGAGATTTTGGACGACATCGAAAAGATGTATTTTGCTACGGAAGAATCCGAATCGGAGCTTAAGATACAGATGCTCTTTTTCTCCGTCTGGGTTAATATCTACAGGCAGGGAAAGGCTACTGTTATAGAGCATATTAAGTCTAACCATCACTTAAATACCCTTAAGGAGATGATATCCTACATACAACAGCACTATCAGGAAAAGATTTCCTTAGAGGATATTGCAAATGCCGGAGCCGTAGGAAAGACTATGTGTACAAAGCTTTTTTCAACCTACGTAAATCGTACCCCTTTTGAATTCTTAAGGGATTACCGTATTGAGCAAAGCATGGATCTTTTAAAGACAAGCGACCTTTCTATTACGGATATAAGCTATGAGACCGGCTTTTCAAGTCCCAGCTACTTCGGCGAATGCTTCAGATCCGCTACAGGTTCTACTCCTCTTGAATACAGAAGAGAGAACGCTCTCCCCGCCGTGCTGTAGGCTTTTTAATCTAACTATATGATCACTTAAACGTCGGCATATGCAAAAGCACTTTGCCGCATACAAAAACCCCTGAGCCAATCAAGTTGGTTCAGGGGTTAATTGTTTTAACTAATTGAAAGATTCAAGCCTTCGCTATGAATTACTTCCACTCGTTGTACTGCTTCTGGAACTCAGCAAGTACATCCTGATATCCTGCATCATCAAGAGCCTTCTGATAATCAGCAAGAGTAGCCTCTACATCAGCTTCAGCAACTCCACCGTTCTCAAGCATGAATCCGTAGGTCTCAAATACGTTCTGGCATGCAGCATACTTGTCTTCAACGGGTCCCTTGTCGAACTGGAATCCGTTTGCACAAGAGATAACAGCGCTTCCGTTGAAGTCCTTGTACATCTCAGGAGTGTAAGGGTTCTCAGCTTCGCAGGTAACTACGGTAGCGTTTGCAGACTCCCACATTGAGTGGTTGTAGGTAGCATCAGCAACCTTTGCAACGTATCCGTTATCATCATAGTTGAAGTCAGTTCCTTCGATACCATAGGTATAAAGGTCAGCAAGCTTTGTATCGGTGTAAAGGAGTCCCATGAAATCGATAGCACCCTTAGTAGCTTCGTCAGAAGCAGATGCAGCGATTGCATAGCATGATCCAAGAGCTGAATCGGTGTGGAGATAGTTCTTGGTAGCCTTAACCATGGTTACATCCTGGCTGTAACGTCCCTTAGCTTCGCCGTTGTTAGGGATATCAGTCCACCATGAAACTGCCCAATCCTGAGAAGAAGTAGCCTGCTCTGAAGTAGCCTTCTGAGCCTCTTCCTCTGAGATGTATCCGGCATCAGCCCACTTAGCGATAAGAGTTACGAACTCTTTGTACTCATCGGTCTGGATGGTGTTAACAACTTCGTTGGTATCTCTGTCTACAGCAACCCAGTCAGAAGTAGAGTCACCGGTGAAGAAATCGAAGCTGTCGATGTACCAACGATAGAACATTGCAGTCTTCTGGGTAAGGAAGGGATACTTAAGTCCTGCATCCTTAGCAGCTACGAGAACGGGCTCGAGATCTGCAAGAGTCTTTACGTTTGAAACATCAATTCCTGCCTCATCGAGGAAAGCGGTACGGAACATGAAGTTGTATCCTTCTACGTTATCCTTGTAAACAGGGATGAAGTAGTTTCTTCCATCGTACTTGGTAGCTTCCCAAGTGTTAGCATCCATTGAATCATAGAGTGCAGTTCCGGGAAGAAGATCAGTGATATCCTTTGCAGCGTTTGCACGGAAGAGATCCTTTGTTCCTACGGTTCCCATCCAAGCAGCGGTCCAAAGAAGATCAACTTCGTTGTTAGCGATTGCAAGGTTTGCCTTATCAGCATATGAACCATTGTCGATGTCGGTAAGTTCGATTTCTACGCCAATCTTGTCTGCGATGTAAGCATTGATAGCGTCCTGAACTTCCTTTGTTCTCTCCTCAGAAGTGGTACCAAGGTTGAAGCAGTCTCTCATAACTCTAACCTTTACGAGTCCGCTTGCATCTGAAGTACCAGCATCGGTTGAAGAACTTGTAGAACTTGAAGAACTTGTAGTGCTTGAAGAATCTGTGCTGCTAGTTGAGGTGGTGTCAGTAGCGCCACATCCAGCAATCATAGTTGCTGCCATTGCCACAGCGAGCAATGATGAAAAAATTCTTTTTTTCATTAATAAAACCTCCCTTTGGTCTTCTATATCTACAAGCCGCACTATGCGACCAGTGATATCAAATTAATTGATCATCCCTTTACGGATCCGACTGTAAGTCCCTTTACGAAATACTTCTGGAAGAAAGGATATACGATTACGATAGGTCCTACAACGATAAGCACTGTTGCCATTGTTGAGGAGTACTGAGGAATCGTACCACCCATTGCTGCCTTAACGGATGAAGGAACGTTTGTGTTGTTAAGAAGGAACTCAATACTCTTCTGAATACTTACAAGTAAGAGCTGTAAGGGTTTCTTCTTGTCGCTTGTGATGTAGAGGAGTGCGTTCTGCCACTCGTTCCAGTACATTGTAGCCATCATAAATCCTACAGCCGCAAGTGAGGGCTTAAGGAGAGGGAATGTGATCTGGAAGAAGGTACGGTACTCTCCTGCACCGTCGATCTTTGCAGCTTCCATAAGTTCCTCAGGAATACTGTTCGCAATGTAGGTTCTAAGGATTACGACGTTCATCGTACTTACACATATAGGAAGTACAAGGAGTGCGAAGGTGTCCTTAAGTCCATACATTGAAGTATAGATGATGTAGCAAGAAAGCTGTCCACCCGAGAAAAGCATCGGAATTATAAGGTAAATGTTAAGGAACTTTCTGAATTCGAAATCTCTGCGGCTTATAGCATAAGCGAAGAGGCTCATTACGAAAAGTCCGATAACAACACCGGCAACGGTAATACCAATGGTTACTCCGTATGAAATAGCAAGCTGTTTTCCGTATTTAAGAACGGCGTTCATACCGACCATTGACCACTTTTCAGGGAACAGACTGAATCCGTTCTGTGAAAGGGTTTTCTCATCTGTAAATGCGCTGGTTACTACCAGGAGTACAGGGAGAAAGCAAAACAGTGTGTAGATAAGGAGGATAAGTCCCAAGAAGAACTGTCCTACCGTAAATTTTTGTTTCTTTCCCGAAGGAGCTAAGTCTAAATTTTTCTTTGCCATTTTCTTTCTTCCTCCTCCTTAGAATAATGCTCCGTCCGGTTCTATCTTCCGGACTACGCCATTGGCTATCAGCATCATTACAAGTCCGATAACCGACTGGAACAAGGTCGCCGCAGCAACATATCCAAAGTTGGAGTTCTTAAAGATCGCATTCAGTACGTAGGAGTCAATAACCTGTGTTGTGCTGTAAAGACCTCCGACGTTACGTGTTACCTGGTAGAAAAGACCTGTGTCAGATCTCATAATACCGCCGACTGAAAGAAGGAGCATAACCGTGATCATAGGGATCAGTGAAGGGATGGTGATGTGGAAGATCTTCTGCCATCTGTTTGCACCGTCGATCTCGGCAGCTTCGTAGAGCTCCTGGTCAATTCCGGCAAGTACCGACATATAAAGTACCGATCCGTAACCTACGCTGTTCCATATCTTGACGATCGTCAAAACCACCGGCCAGTACTTGGCATTTGAGTAGAATCTGTAGTTAACTCCGGTAAGGTGAGCGATGATACCGGTATCTCCGTTAAGGAAAGCAAATACGATGAACTGTACTGCTGCGAAGGAGATGAACACGGGGATGATCATCAGGGTCTGCATAACCTTTGCGGCCTGCTTGACGATGAACTGGTCTATCGCAATTGCAAGGGCTACGTTAAGGAAAGTTCCCAGTAGTGTGAAGATGACGTAATACATAAGAGTATTTCTTGTCATTTCAAGGAAAATCTTCTTTGAAGCGATAAGGAACTTGAAGTTTTCAAAACCTATGAAGGGGCTTCGCCAAATTCCCAAGGTGTAGTCAAACTTCTTGAATGCCATTACAAGTCCACCCATAGGAACGTAGGCAAAGAGAAGAAGAATAATAAATACCGGAAGAGCCATTACAACGTGTGCTCTGTGCTTCCATGTATTCTTAACGAAATACTGAAACTTATTCATCTTTTTCCTCCAAAATTATGTTCTTATTTTATTTGGTAAGGTCGGCGATGGTCCGTCCTTCCTTTAATGTACCCGGTATGACAACCTGCTCGATGATGGTTGTCTTGGGCTTTTCGATAAGACTTATAAGCTTTTTCGCCGCTCTTTCGCCTATCAGATCGGTGGCCTGAAGAACCGTCGTAAGTTGAGGTTCTCTGTCGATGATTGCCTTGATCCCGTCATATCCCGCTACGGATATGTCCTCCGGGATTCTAAGTCCCATTTCTCTTATCGCGTTAATCCCTCCGAGAGCGGCAAAATCATCAGGATAAAGGATGCATGTGGGGCGGTCTTTCATCTTAAGGAGCTTTAATGTTTCCTTATATGTACCAACCGTGTCTCTGTATTTTGTACCGACTACATATTCATCCGGGATCACGATTCCTTTTTTATCCGTCGCCCGGTAGAAGCCGGTAAGTCTGGCGGTAGTAACCGTTGAGGGCTCTCCGTGTAGATAAGCTATTTTTTTATGCCCCTTGGAAATACAGTAATCCGTAAGGGCTGTCATCCCTGTGATGTTGTCGGACATGATCGCTATTTTATTGTTAAAAACATGGTCGATAGTCACAACCGGTATGTCGCTCTGAACCAGCTCCGCAACCTCGGGAGCACCAAAATCGATACAGGCAATAACCACGCCATCGAAACCATGATAGCGGACATGTTCAAGGAATGTCATCCGGTTTGGCTGTTTCTTACTGCAGTTGATGAAGGTTATATCATACCCCTTGTCCTCAACAGTACTCTTGAAACTGTCCAACACCCCTGCGAAATAGTCATGAGTCAGTCCGCTCCTCGCCTCATCAACAAAAAGAACTCCGATACCGTGCGTTTTGTTGGTCTTAAGAGCCCTGGCCGAGAAGTTTGGTGAATAGCCAAGTTCCTTGGCGGCCTTTCTGACTCTTTCTCTGGTTCCTTCACTAATGTCTGTGTGATTATTGAGAGCTTTGCTTACCGTGGCTACCGATACTCCGCATTGACGGGAGATATCTTTTAAAGAAGCCATAGCTAATGTCCTATACTCACTTAATCGTTTTCGTAGTTTAAATATAAACCCAATCTTAACAATTTGCAAATGCATTTTTAAAAAAAATATACAATTTTGACAATTTTGTGCTTTTTAACAACAGAATCAAGGTCATTTTGTATACATTCACCGAGATGTCGTTAATATTTCATTAACATTTATAGCCCGGACTCCAGTGTTTACAAGCTCTTTACGAAATTTTCGTAAGTATTGTAAGAGATTACATTGCTCGCCTGCGCAACCGTTTGCTCTAATTTTACACCACAAATATAGCGGTTTTTCGGGATTTTGCACTATAAATTGAGATTGATTTTTTTATTTTTATTAAGTATAATTTTTTTCGAAAACGTTTAAGCTATTTAGAATTGCAGATTTACAGGATTTACAAGCTTTAAATAAGGAAACGTAAACAATACACACTATATTTTAAAGGAGAAAAAAGTATGAAGTTCGGTTATTTTGACGATGCGAACAAAGAGTACGTTATCACCACCCCGAAGACTCCCCTTCCCTGGATCAACTACCTCGGATGCAACGAGTTCTTCTCCCTCATCTCCAACACCTGCGGAGGCTACACTTTCTATAAGGATGCAAAGCTTCTGCGCCTTACCCGTTATCGTTACAACGATTGCCCTACGGACACAAACGGTAAATACTTCTATATTAAAGATGGAGATACAGTCTGGAACCCCGGCTGGCAGCCTACCAAGACCGAACTCGACAGTTACGAGTGCCGTCACGGTATCGGATACAGTAAGTTTTCCGGATCCAAGAACGGACTTAAAGCGAATGTCCTTTCTTTCGTTCCTATTAACAATAATTGCGAGCTCAGCAGACTTACTCTTACCAACGAGACTTCCGCTGAAAAGAAATTCTCGGTATTTTCATATGTAGAATGGTGTCTCTGGAACGCTGACGACGATATGAAAAACTTCCAGAGAAACCTCTCAACCGGCGAAGTAGAAGTTAAGGGATCGACCATCTTCCACAAGACCGAGTACCGCGAGAGACGTAACCACTACGCTATCTACTCCGTAAACGCTCCCATCGCAGGCTTCGATACAAGCCGTGACGATTTTCTCGGCGCATACAACGGACCCGATAAGCCCGATGCCGTTAAGGCCGGCAAATGCACAAACTCTATAGCCAGTGGATGGAGCCCCATCGCTTCCCACCAGCTTGATGTGACCCTCGCACCCGGAGAATCAAAGAACTATATCTTCTTATTAGGATATGTAGAAAACCCTGAAGACCAGAAGTGGGAATCCCACCAGGTTATCAATAAGAAGCCCGCTGAGGCTATGATCGCCAAGTTCGATACAGACGCTAAGTTTGATGAGGCTTTCAAAGAGCTTAACGCTTACTGGGACGGACTTCTTTCCAAGTACACTGTAGAATCGGCTAACGACAAGGTTAACCGTATGGTCAACATCTGGAACCAGTATCAGTGTATGGTTACCTTTAATATGTCACGTTCCGCATCCTACTACGAGTCAGGTATCGGACGCGGTATGGGATTCAGAGATTCCTGTCAGGACCTTCTCGGATTTGTACATCTTATCCCCGATCGTGCCCGCCAGAGAATCATCGACATCGCATCAACTCAGTTCCAGGACGGCAGCGCTTACCACCAGTATCAGCCCCTTACCAAGAAGGGCAACTCCGATATCGGATCCGGATTCAACGACGATCCTCTTTGGCTCATCGCAGGAACCAGCGCTTACATCCGTGAGACCGGTGATATGTCCATCCTCGATGAGATGGTTCCTTTTGATAATGACATGTCTGTCGCACAGCCCCTTATGGAGCACTTAAAGAGATCCTTTGATTACATCGTTAACCACAAGGGACCTCACAAGCTTCCTCTTATCGGACGTGCCGACTGGAATGACTGCTTGAATCTTAACTGCCACTCAACTCAGCCCGGCGAATCCTTCCAGACCTTCGGTCCTTCAGAAGGCCCCGTTGCAGAGTCAGTATTCATCGGCGGTATGTTTGTTAAGTACGGCCGCGAGTATGCAGACCTTTGCAAGCTTCAGGGAAAGAACGACGAGGCAGAGCGCGTTCTTAAGGAAGTAGCCGAGATGGAAAAGGTACTCCTTTCCGACGCAGGCTGGGACGGCAAGTGGTTCGTAAGAGCTTACGACTCCTACGGAAACAAAGTCGGCGGCGCTGAATGCGAAGAAGGTCAGATCTACATCGAGCCCCAGGGCTTCTGCGTACTTGCAGGCGTCGGCGTAGAGAGCGGCCAGGCTATTACAGCTCTTGATTCCGTAAAGGAAAGACTCGATACCGATTACGGTATTATGATCCTCCAGCCCGCTTACACCGTTTACCACGAAGAACTCGGTGAGGTTTCCTCATATCCCCCGGGATACAAGGAGAACGCCGGAATCTTCTGCCACAATAACCCTTGGGTATCTATCGCAGAGACCGTTGTGGGACGTGGAGACAGAGCTTTCGAAATCTACAAGAAGACCTGCCCTGCTTACACCGAAGAAATTTCCGAGATCCACAAGACTGAGCCTTACATCTACTGCCAGATGGTAGCAGGACGTGATGCTAAGTTCCACGGCCAGGGCAAGAACAGCTGGCTTACCGGTACCGCAGCTTGGACCTTCGTAAATATCTCCCAGTACATCCTGGGCGTATATCCTACCCACGAAGGACTCTCCGTTGATCCTTGCGTACCCGCTGACTTCGGCGATTTCAAGATCACAAGAAAGTTCCGCGAAGGCACCTATCATATCACCGTTAAACAGAACGGTACCCAGAAGGGTGTTAAGTCTATGACCGTAAATGGCAAGGCTGTCCAGGGACACATCGTTCCTTACGTAAAGGGCCAGACCGATTACGAAGTAGAAGTAGTAATGTAACCGCATAATAGCTTCTTTGTAAGTAAGTAAAAAAGAGCCCCGGATCAAGGTAAGATCCGGGGTTCTTTGATATGTTAGTCTTTTGATATATTGTCCTTAGCGTCAGAGGGCAATTAACTCCATCAATCGCCGAACAAATTGTAGATGATGATAAGTGCAACGATAGCGATAAGTATTGCGATAATGACCTTAATAGCGGAGATAGGTGACTTACCGCCTACCTTACCGGTCTGTCCGTTTACAACAAACTGGAAGACCTTTCCGTTAAAGGTAAAGCTACTCATCCAAACAGGAAGGAGCAGGTACTTGTAGGTCATCTTGGAGAAAGCTACATCCATCTGGTGGATACGGCTGTCGTCTGCGTTATTGTTCTGCTCGATCTCTCTTAAGATGACGCTGTGGAGATGACTCTCAATCTGCTTTGTAGCGCTGTTCCAGCCTTCCTCAAGAGGAACAGTATAGCGCTCTGCAAGGAAGCCTGAAAGATACTCGGGTGAATAAACTTTATTGTCCCCTGTATCGAAAGGCTCGATAGACTTAAGGAACTTTTCGGTATGGTTCTTGGAGGCGCAAACAAGCGCATCGTCGATAAATTCGCTGTGGTGTCCTCTTGTATCGTACCAGTCGGTTACCGTCCTTGTCTGGGTATGGCCGTCGCTGTCTTTGTAGTGCTCTGTTCTTTCTATTCCGTATTCACCGGTATAATCGGTCTCAGTCTGTGCATCAAAGGTCCAGTAAGGAAGATAAATTCCCTGGAAACTCTCCGCTTTCGCGCTCTTTTTCGCTGCATTCGGCGCAAAAAGCTTTCCTCCGATCCACTTTCTAAAGAGCTCTCCCGCCTGTTCCTGGGTAATCTTGAAAGGAACAACTCCTCCGGGTGAAAGCGTACCTTTATCATCCGTAGCTTCCGTAACATGATTCGAGCCGCAGTAAGGGCATGTAGTCGAAAGGCTGTTTACATCCATAACGATCTCAGCACCGCAATACTTACAGTTAAAGACCTTAGTAGCGGTACCCCAGTCTCTGTTGCCGGTCTTTTCAAGATTCTTTAAGTCAAGCTCGTTCTCATCAGCTGCGCCTTCCTTTTGAACCTGTCCTACACCAACCATTTTCTTGGGAGTACCCTCCTCCTCGGGCTTTGATGCGTCGGGAATATCAACCTCCGTCTCGCAGTAAGGGCACTTAAGCTTTCCTACTGCTGCATTAAACTCAAGTGCAGCTCCGCAGGAAGGACACTTTTTCTCCGTAGCGGACATCAGCTTCGCGGAATCTTTTAATTCACCCGTGCTGTCCAATACCTGATCTGCCATTTAAAAATACCTCCTGAAAATCTCCTTTTTATTTCAGAACAAAAGAATGCTAAACGAAAACCGCGACAAATGTATATCACCGGCAAGGTCAATTATACATTAATCGCGGTTTGTAGACAACTTGAAATGCAGTTAACCGAAATGCATTTCTATTTCAATTTCCATATATCTCTGTTGTACTCGGCGATGGTTCTGTCGCTGGAGAAGAATCCGGCCTTTGCGATATTTACGAGAGCTTTCTTCTTCCACTCGGTTCTCTTTTCGTAATCCCTAAAGACCTTGTCTTTTACCTTGATATAATCCTCGAGATCAAGGAGCGTCATAAACCAGTCCTTGTTAATAAGTTCGTTATAAAACCTTGTAAGGCTCTTCTTATTGCCCCTCTTAATTACCTCATCGCTTACGATAAAGTCAACGGCCTCCTTTATCACCTTGCTCTTATTGTAGAAATCCTTTGAGACATAATCAGCCTTTGCGTAGTGCTCGATAACAGTATCTGACTTCTCACCGAAGATGTAGATATTGTCCTCTCCCACAAGATCTCCGATCTCCACGTTAGCACCGTCGCTTGTTCCCAAGGTAACTGCTCCGTTAAGCATAAACTTCATATTTCCGGTTCCTGAAGCTTCCTTGGAAGCAAGGGAAATCTGCTCGGAAATATCGCAGGCGGGAATAAGCTTCTCAGCGTATGAAACGTTGTAGTTTTCTACCATTACAACCTTCATATACTTATTGACATCTGCGTCATTATTTACTACATCAGAAAGTACAAGGATCAGATGGATAATATCCTGCGCAATGATATACGCGGGGGCCGCCTTAGCTCCAAAGATGAAGGTAATAGGCCTCTTGGGAAGTTTTCCGCTCTTGATTTCAAGGTATTTGTGAATAATGTACAGCGCATTCATCTGCTGACGCTTGTACTCATGCATCCTCTTAACCTGAATATCAAAAATAGATTCAGGATCAACATCCACCTTTTCCTTCTTCTTAAGGTACTCGGCAAGTGCCTTCTTTTTCTCCATCTTGATATCGGCGATAGCGTCGAGAACCTTTTTATCGTCCTTAAACTCAAGGAGCTTTTCAAGCTCATCGGCATTCTTCTTGTATCCGGTTCCGATAGTCTTATCAAGAAGAGCGGTAAGCTCTCTGTTACAGCTAAGGAGCCAGCGGCGGAAGGTAATACCGTTTGTCTTGTTGTTGAACTTCTTGGGATAAATCTTGTAGAAGTTGTTAAGCTCAGTATCCTTCAAGATCTCTGTATGGATCGCCGCAACGCCGTTTACACTGTAGCCGTAGTGAATATCGATATGTGCCATGTGTACGCGCTTTTGCTTGTCGATTATCTGCACCGTAGGATCGGAGTATTTAGCCTTTACCCTCTTGTCCAGCTCCTTGATAATAGGGATGAGCTGGGGTACTACTTCCTTTAAATAATCAAGCGGCCATTTTTCAAGAGCCTCGGCGAGGATTGTGTGGTTTGTATAAGCGCAGGTCTTTGATACAACACTTATCGCCTCGTCCATCGTAAATCCTTCCTTCTTGGTAAGGATGCGGATGAGCTCGGGGATAACCATCGTAGGATGGGTATCGTTTATCTGAATTGCGACATGCTTGTCAAGTTTATGAAGATCGTGTCCTTTTGCCTTCTCCTCAGCGATTATAAGCTGAGCGGCATTTGATACCATAAAGTACTCCTGATAGATTCTGAGGAGATTTCCGTCCTTGTCCGAATCATCGGGGTAAAGGAAGAGAGTAAGGTTTTTGTCCACCTGTGTCTTGTCGAAGCTGATTCCTTTAGTTACAAGGCTCTCGTCAATTGACTTGATATCAAAGAGATGAAGTTTATTTTTTCCGTTCTCGTATCCAACGACATCGATGTCATAAAGCACAGAGGTGACTGTTCCGCTTCCGAACTTTACTTTAAATGTGGTACCGGTCTTGCGAAGCCAGGACTCATCCTCTATCCAGTCGTTCTTCTCAGCAGTCTGCATCTTCTTTTTAAATACCTGCTTAAAGAGACCGTAATGATAATTAAGTCCGATTCCGTCTCCGGGGAGGCCTAAAGTTGCGATTGAATCAAGGAAGCAAGCAGCAAGACGTCCGAGTCCGCCGTTTCCGAGTGAAGGTTCGGGCTCTGCATCCTCTATCTTAGAAAGATCCTTGCCATTTGCGGCAAGAAGATCCTTTAATTCATCATAAATTCCAAGATTGATAAGATTATTGGACAGGAGCTTTCCAATAAGAAATTCCATAGAGATATAATAGACCTTACGTTTTCCGTCATTTGTCTTGACGGCGTCCATACGATCCTTGGTAAGCTGTAAGACTGCATCATAAAGCTGGGTATTGTTACAGCCCTTAATAGTCTTTCCATAAAGCTTTTTGGTAAGTGAAGTAAGTTCCTGCTCGAGTGCCATATTTCTCCTTCCTAACGGATAAGATAACCGCATTAAAAACGTTTTCCTAGGGGATCTGAATATAAGATATCACACTGAAAAACGAATTGCAAGAACTTTTAGAAAACGTTTTCCGTAAATTTTCCGTTTTTGTTTATATGCTCTCTTTTTTAGCAAATCACATAATACACGCCTTCAGGGTCCGAAAAGCTTTTGATCCGTACTCCAAAAACCTTTTCTACGATCCCGCTCTCAAGTATATCAACAGGAGTCCCCTTAAAAACTATCTTTCTATCGTTCATCACGACAATCTCGTCTGAGATATTCAGAGCGCTCAAAATATCGTGAAGTACAAGTACGACAGTCTTCCCCTCATCCCGGAGCCTTCTGTATAATCCGAGAATTTTTCTTTGACCCTGTATATCGAGAAAAGTTGTGGGCTCGTCCGCTATCATATATTCGCATTCCTGGGCCAGAGAAAGTGCAAAAAAGCTGCGCTGTCTGACTCCTCCGGACAAAACATCCACGGGAATCTTTTCGTACTTTTTTACGTCGGATACTTCCATCGCTTTCTCTACCGCCTCCTTATCCCGAGCCGACATACTTCGCGCAAATCCAAGATAAGGGAATCTGCCATGGGATACAAGAAGCCCGGTAGATATTGAGGGAATCGTATTTCTAACCTGCGGCAAAAAGGACAGGATCCTTCCTCTCTTTTTAGGATCAAAGGATAAGTAATCCTCCCCATCCAAAAGTATCTTTCCCTTACTTACCCGTACCGACCCGTTTAAGGCGCTGACAAGGCTTGTCTTTCCGCATCCGTTGGGGCCGATTATCGTCGTAAGCTTTCCCTCTTTGAACTCTATATTTATGTCCGAAAGAATCTTCTCGCCTCCGGCAAGGATATCAACGTTTTCATATTTAAGCATGCAACCTTCGTCCCCCTTTCTTTCTAAGTATCAGATACATAAAGAAAGGTCCGCCGACAAAGGACATTATTATTCCCGTGGGAAGCTCGTAGGGTGCAAAGAGTATTCTGCTCAAAAGATCGCAGAGCATTACAAAACTTCCCCCCAAAAGAGCGCTGCACGGGATAAGGAATCTTGCATCGTTTCCAAAAAGCTTTCTGCAGATATGGGGAACGATCAGTCCGGCAAAGCTTAATATTCCGCCAAAGCTTACAACACATCCTGCCAGGATACTTGATATGACTAAAAGCAGGAACCTTGCAAGAGATACCCGCATACCAAGGGATGCCGCAACATTTTCTCCGAGGCCAAGAAGATTAAGATGTCTTGAAAAGAAAAGTGCAAGTATAAAACCGGCGGTTATTCCTATGCTCGGGAGCGCTATAGATTTAAACGTGACTCCGCTTAGATTTCCCATCAAAAAGGAATTGATATTGATGATGATATCCGTATTAAGTGTTTTGATCAGATTGATCCCCGCGGATAAAAAGCTGGAAACCGTAATACCGGCGAGGATTATTGTTATACGGGAGGTATCTGAAAAGTAGGCCAGTACAAATATAGAAAGAGTTGCTAACAGGGCTCCGAAAAAAGCAAATACCGGCTGCGCCCAGACCTTACCGGGAAAGAGTAGCAAGGAAAGCATTACAAAAAATCCGGCGCCGCTTCCGACGCCGATTGTATTTGGACTGGCCAATGCATTGTTCATTACGCCCTGGAGTATTACTCCGGCTACAGATAACCCGACTCCGGCGAGCAGTCCGCCGATTACTCTCGGAAGTCTGATATTTCGGATTATAATGATCGTTTTTTGCGGTATGTCTCCCGCGTCATTTAGCTTGCCGCCTGGAATAAGTGCTCTGAAGATATCCGTTGGTGATATCTTGACGCTTCCCAAAGACAGGCAAAGGATAAATAATATAAAAAGAAGAGCAAAGAGGACCGCGATCATGATGCCTTTGTTTTTAATGTTTATCTTAGCCATTTGCTCTCCTTTCTATCAATGTTAAACAGATTTCAGGATTTCCTCAAGTTCTTCATCCTTAAGGCTTCTTCCAAGTCTAAGGCACTCTGCTCCGGCGGCTTTAAATATTCTATGCCTAACCGTTGGATCTTGAATCTTTTCTTTTACGTAAGGTCTTATACCTGCTAAATAGTCGAGGATCTCTTCTATATCATCAGGTATTACCTTTTCGAATTCCTTACGTAAGTGTACTGCGACAGCAGGGCTTGCGCCGGAGCTTGTAATTCCGGCTACGAGCTTCCCCCGCTTTACTACCGATGGGAAAATAAAATCGCAAAGATCCTGATTGTCCACAACATTAACAGGGACCTTTTGGGCTCTGCATATTTTATATATTTTCTCATTTATCGTCCGGTTTCCGGTGGCCGCTATGCAGTAATCCGCGCCGCTTAAATCTGTGGGCGAGAATTCTTTTCTTATACAATTAACAAAAGTATATTCTTCAATTTCAGGAAGTATATCTGGCGCTATAAGATTTAGATCAGCTCCGAAACCGGCAAGAGCCTCGACCTTTTCAAGCGCTATCTTTCCGCCCCCGATTATTACACCTTTTTTTCCACTTAGTTCAAAGAAAAACGGAAATACCGACACTTTTATTCTCCGTATAAAATATTTGCAAGTTTTTCGTACGCCTCGCCCCAGCGGGCATTGGGCTTTGAATTGTAAAGTTCTTTTTCAATCTCGAAATATCTGCCGCTTTTTACCGCGGAAAGTTCGGACCAGGCAGGATTATTGCTGAGAAGATCGGCTACATTTGCAAGAGCCGCCTCCTTGTCCTCTCCCTGAGTAGTAACAAAGATATAATCCGGATCTGCCGCAACGATTGCCTCGAGACTCAAGTCGTCAAGCAGCGCACTATCACCATCGGCTATATTTATAGCACCCAAGTCAGCAAGGATCTCTCCTCCCACAGTTCCTTCGCTGCCCTTTGCCTTTACTGAGCTTGCGGCAGCTCTGATAAATAATACAGTAGGAGCCTTTTCACCTCCGGCGAGCTTAGCGTCAAGATCCTGTTTTGCCTTTTCCCTGATATCCTCTATAGATGCCGCAACAGCAGTACCGTACTTTTCGTAGTTTTCTGTATTTCCGGTAATCCTTGTGCATATTCCGAGCATATTTAAATAATCATCAAAATCAGATACTTCAAAGTAAGCAAAGGGTACTCCGCTTGTCTCGAAGGTATCAAGAAGCTCTACCTGAGCTGACGTACCTGCGCTTGCGATGATAAAATCAGGCTCTGCCTCAAAAAGCTTTTCAAGATCAGGTTCCATAAAGCTTCCAACATTAACAGTCGTCTCGGAAAGACCGAGATCAAATGATGTCCAGGCATCCTTTACGGTAACGGCAACCTCTCCTCCGGCAAGGGTCCAGACATCAGCAAAGCTTCCGAGAAGAACAGCAACCTTCTTTGGACTCTCTACAGTAACCTGACGGCCTAAAGCATCTGTAAAGGATACAGGTCCTGAGACTGCAACATTTTCCGGCTCGTTTAGAGTTTCATTTCCGGCTCCATCACTGTCTTTCTCGGTTTCCTCGGCGTTTTCGGTTACAGATACTTCCTCCGCCTTGGCTTTTGTTTCACTACCTGCAGCCTCTTGCTTTCCACATCCTGCTGCAGCCAGAATTACAGTCGCGCTTAAAAGAAAAGATACGATCAATTTTTTCATAATTTAATTCCGTTCTAATAATAATACTTTTCAGAGAACATCCTCAGGTCCTCTTTTGTCACTTCACCGTTCTCTACGTGGAACGAGTTAAGGACAGGGTTCTTCGCCATAAGCGAAAGGATAAAATAGCTTGCATTCTTATCGTAAGAAAGCCTTATATCTTCCTCTGAAGGTCTTGAGGGAGATTCGGGGTGGGAATGCCAGTTTCCGAGAGGCTTATAACCATTGGCACGCATATCCTTTACCGCTTCGAGCTGCTCTTTGGGGTCCATAGTGAAATGATCTTCGGCATGGTCGACATTGGTAAGATAGTAAACCTTCTCAACCTTTTTCCCGTTTTCGTCTTCGCTTCCCGCAATAAGTCCGCATGCTTCCTCAGGGAGATGCTCCCTTGCATACTCTACTATTTCGTCATAAAGGTGGTAGTCTATTCTGACAATTCCCATCTTGATTCCTCGTCTTTCTAGGCTTCAATGTCCGCCCGGTTTGAATTCACAAGCTGCCTGCTCGTAATCGATAGGCTCTAAGATTGTCGGATTATCTCCGCAAACAGGGCACTTATGCGTATCAGCGGGAAGCTTGATCTTATGAAACTCCATAGTAAGAGCATCGTAGGTAAGAAGATATCCGGTAAGCAGATTTCCTACACCGATAATATACTTAACCGCTTCCATAGCCTGAAGGCTTCCGATAACACCGCCCATAGCGCCGATGACGCCTGCCTGCTTACAGGTAGGAACAGCATCCTTCGGCGGAGGATTCTTGAATACGCAGCGGTAGCAGGGTCCTTCTCCTGGTACATAAGTCATAAGCTGTCCCTTAAAGCGGATGATTCCCGCATGTGAGAAAGGCTTTTTCTCGATTACGCAGGCATCATTTATCAAAAACTTTGCAGGGAAGTTGTCAGTCCCGTCGATAATGAAATCATACTCGCGTATGAGCTCTCTGATATTGGTAGAATCCACGAACATATGGTAAGTTTTTACTTCCACGTCTGGGTTCATAGCGTTCATAGTCTCTTTTGCGGACTGTACCTTAGGCTTACCTACATCAGCCGTTCCGTGGATGATCTGGCGCTGAAGGTTTGAAAGATCTACCTCGTCAGCATCAACAATGCCAATGGTTCCCACACCTGCTGCCGCAAGATACATTGCTGCGGGGGCACCGAGTCCACCGGCTCCGATGATTAGAACCTTTGCGTTAAGGAGCTTCTTCTGGCCCTTTGCGCCCACCTCTTTTAATATGATATGCCTTGAGTAACGCTCAAGCTGTTCATCTGTAAGTGCCATTAGCATCCACCTCCCATGAAGTAGAGGAACTCAACATTGTCCCCTTCCTTTAAAACGGTAGTCGCCTTTTTATCGGCCTCAACAAACTCCTCATTTATCGATACGGTTACATACTCCGGCATCTCTACGTTTTCAAGTTCGAGAAGCTCGGGAAGTGTAAGCCCGTCTTTGTATTCCTTCTTTTCTCCTGCAACTGTAATTGTCATTTCATAATCCTCCATATTTTTGACACAGGGGGACGGGGTTCCTGGTTCATTGTCAGAATATTCTGACAATGAACCCCCACCTCCGTCCCCGGGGGTC